>Ga0208666_1000672_pt1 | contig 15651 bp, 18 predicted proteins | sample 5B_taG_FD_184078 | JGI IMG/M metagenome (GOLD analysis project Ga0208666, IMG submission 184078) | Marine viral communities from the Subarctic Pacific Ocean - 5B_ETSP_OMZ_AT15132_CsCl metaG (SPAdes) (version 2) | ecosystem: Environmental > Aquatic > Marine > Oceanic | place: Pacific Ocean...
TTGAGTTAGGATGAGTGTGAGTTTTGTTATAACTATAAGTAGGATTAATATTAGCCCACATATTACCAAGTCCTAGTTTACCTTCTATTCCATAATCTTTATTACACTCTTGTGCCATTATAAATAATTCATCTATTAAAGGTTGGTATTCTTTTCTTTTATCCATATCTGTTTTGCTATGCCAGCCAAAACCAGAATTTGTTTTATGTTCTCCTTTTGGATCTGCTTTACGCCATTTTTTTATTTCTTTGAATAAATATTTATTAAGTTCTTTAGCGTTAGGTATATCTTTAAAATACACTGGAGTTGGAAATAATATCTTTCTTTGTAATTTCATTTAAAAGGTGGTCCTCCAAACCACATCACTAAAGACTTTCTTACACCTTTTTTAACTGGAGCTACTTTGTGTCTTAAGAATGATGCAAAGAATATAGCTTGTCCTTGTTTCAAGGGCAGTGGTTTATTATCACCCATTTCTGAAAATGTAAGCTCACCACCTGTAAACTCTGATGGATCTGATAATAAACAAGTCATAGATATTTTACGTATTGGATTCTGACCCTGTTGACCAAAAGCATTTAAATCCATATGCCAGTCATAAAAACCTTTTTTAGGATACACAGTAAACTGTGCAGGTTCTGTTAATCTCATACCATCAAAACCAAAATGATTTAAATTTACAATAGAAAGTTGATTTTCAATAACTCTATACATCTGTGGTAGTTTATCAAAAGGTATCCAAGATATTGTAGTAACTCTTTTTTTAGTATCATATTTACCTTCTTCTCCACCACCAACTTTTGCTTGTTCAGGTGCACATTGCTGACCTGCATCAATAATCATCTTACATTGTTCTGGTGTAAACATGGGTTCTGTTGTTTGGGCAACATAGGATTGCCATCTAGGCATTCTTGGTATCATTCGTTTTGCCCCGATCCAGTTCTTGAAGACACAGGATTGTAATCAACATCTACATTACAAACTAATGTTCTTCTTATTTCTTTTGTTCCGTTAAACGGATAAACGCAGTGCCTCATGTCATAAGGAAAAACATAAAAATCTCCTATCTTCATATTAGGTGAATAATCTGTTTTAGAAAATTGTCCGTTAGCTGCACCAATAATTTGTAATCGTCCATTCATAGGTTTTGATTCTGCTGAATATTCTACACCTGTATCTTTAGGTAATTTTAAACACATTACAGAAGATAAACCTGTATAGAGTTTACCTTGGTGTATATGCACAGGATTGTATTCATGTGCTTTCATTTCATTAACCCAAACAGAATTAATAGATTTTTGTGTTGGACCTATTTTATTCCAATCTGTGTAGTGATCAAAAATACTGTGAAACCATTTAAGTATATCTTGTGGTAAAAAACAATGCTGATGCATCTTATCGTTGTTGGGACCTGAATAATATAGAGACACTTCATCCTGTATCTTACCTACTAATTGTTTGTTAGCTTTAGGTAATTGTTTTTTTTGTTTTTCATAAATCTCATTAAGACCTACAAAAATTTCTAAAGGGACTTCATATTTTAAAACGGTTTGCCCTAGATAGACAAAGTCGAATTTCATTTTAATTTCTTAGTTTTCTTATCAGATAAGGATAATGTATTATCTCTTAGACCTTTTTCTAAAGATTCTAATTGACCCATTATATTAAATACTTCTGGTTGTGTTGTACCAGGAGTTATTGTTTCTTTTTGCCTTTGAAATCTTAACAGATATGATTTAGCTTGGTGTGTGTTTACATCTCTGTCATCAAAAGAACCATCATGAAATTCTTTTTTAAGTTTAGACCAAGTCGCGACTTCTCTCATTCTATGTTTAGCAACTAATTCCAGTTGTGCTTTATTATATAATTTTTCTTCTAGCTCAACTTGTTTAAGTTCTTTCTCTAATGGGTCTTTTTCTTTTTTAATATCTCTTTGTAATTTTTTTATTTCAACTTCATTCTTCCTAGCATCAAAAGATAGATGCACTAAGTTTTCAAAGTGTGTGTTCTGTTCTCTTACAGATTGCCAATACTTTGCAGCTTTGGTTGGATATTTATTATCGGATAACACAGAAAATCTCATTTCTGTTTCTGTACGAAACATTTGTTTCTTCATCCATGTATCTTGTAATTCTGGGATTAATTTCTTAAAATTTTTAACATCATCTTTATCCAAAATGTTGGTTAAATATTTTGACTCTGTTTCTAGCTTAGTAGCTATATTACGTTTTTCTTTTGACATATTTTCTCCTTTATCATTTCTAAGTTCTTTATATACCTTTCTATATAAAGGTCAAGTCTAGTCGAAATCTAATGTAGATAATACATTACCTGCTGTAAATTCTTCTGTTGATGTAGCAACAGGATTGGGTCCTCCACCAAATGCTAAGGAACTAACGGCAGAAGAACCTGCACCACCTAGTTGACTTCTAGCAGTTGATAAGTTGTTAATTTCAGTCCAAGCTGATCCATTCCAAGATTCTGTATTAGCTGTCGCTGGAGGTGAGTCTCCTCCAAAAGCTAAAGCAGATGAAGTAGATCCACTTATGGAGCTACCTAAACCAGATCTTGCATCATTTAAATCTGCAACTTCAGTCCAAGCTGAACCATTCCAAGTTTCTGTAATTGCCAGATAACCAGTGCTATATCCTCCTGCAGTTATAGCTGATGAATTACTTTGACCTGCAGAAAACATACCACCATATCTAGCTGCATTTAAATCTGAAACTTCTGTCCAAGAACTACCATCCCAAGATTCAGTGTATGCTCTATAAGGTGGATCATTTCCTCCATAAGCTAATGCACTTGTTTGAGAACCTGAAGATCCTCCATGAGAACGAGAAGTATTTAAATCTGCAATTTCTGTCCAAGAACTACCATCCCAAGATTCTACTTTTCCAGTTATAGGGGGATTACCTGCAACACATAAAGCTGCTGTATTTGTTAGACCTAATCCAACAGCAGTTTCTCTTCTTGCTGTATTTAAATCTGCTACTTCTGTCCATGAACTTCCATTATAAAGTTCTGTGCTATCAGTTGTTCCTGCTGATACTGGATCTCCAGCAGCAAATAAAGCTGCGGTTTGTGTTCCAGCACTTGATCCTGCGTTTCTTCCTTCATTTAAATTTCCACCAGATGCCCAAGCAGAAGTGGGTGCACTAGCTGCTTTTCCAAAACCTTTTAACGCTGTGCCTCCAGATAAAAATATATCACCCTCGTTTAGATGAGGTCCTGAAGGAAAAGTAAATTCTTCTGTTGCATTTTCAAATGGTGTGGCTCCATCATACCCACCTGCAGTAATTGCAGCTGTGTTTGGACCAGCATTACCCATATTTCCTCTAGCTGTCGCCATATCATTAACTTCTGTCCAACTACTTCCATTCCAAGATTCTGTTTTTGTAACATAAGATGGAGTTTGTCCACCAAAAGCTAACGCTGCTGTTGATATACCAGTTCCTCCTAAATTCCTTCTAGCAGTATTTAAATCACTTACTTCAGTCCAACTTGATCCATCCCATAATTCTGTCACTGCTGTATTTGATGGAGTTCCACCACCAAAACATAATCCAGCAGTATTACTTGCTCCTGCCCCTGTAGTACCTTGTCTTCCAGTATTTAAATCTCCAGCTTCAGTCCAAGCCGATCCGTTCCAGGATTCATTAATTGCTAAAAATTGTGTTGGAGAAGGTATGTATCCTCCAAAAGCTAACGCTGATGTTTGAGTGCCTGCATTTCCTAAATTGTATCTACCTGTATTTAATTCTGCTACTTCTGTCCAAGAAGTTCCATTATATGATTCTGTTAAATCAGCTAGTGCTACAGTCGCAGAGTTTCCAGCAAAAGCTAAAGCAGCATTATATGCAGTGCCTGCGGCTCCTATATAACCTCTTCCATGATTTAAGTCATTTACTTCAGTCCAAGAAGAACCATCCCATTGTTCCGTTTGAGCACCAGGTCCATTAGGATATCCACCAAAAACTATTGCCGATGCATTGCTAGCTCCTGCTCCTCCTAATCCATATCTAGTCTGATTTAAATTTGCACCACTGGCCCAACTTCCTTCATTTACAGTTGGATCTGTAGCTCTTGTTTGTACTGTTACGCCTTTTATTTCCTTATACTTTGCCATAATTAACTTGTTGTAATTGTTTTGTTATTTAAATCTGCTGTAAATTCTTCTGTGTTTGTCATCCCCCCTGGTGCTCCTGCAGTACATAAAGCAGCTGCAGAACTACCTGATCCAGCAGCTTGATTTCTTGCTGTTGATAAATCTGCAAGTTCTGTCCAAGAAGTTCCATTCCAAAATTCATTATTAGCTAAATAACTACCCCCACTAAAACATAAAGCTAAAGATTGAGTCATAGTTCCATTTCCAGAAGTAGTATTACTTTTTGCAGTATTCATATCTGTAATTTCAGTCCATGATGTTCCATCCCATGATTCAACATCATCAGTGGCTGCAGTGGTGTGTCCACCCATGCATAATGCGGCAGTTGAACTTCCAGCACCACCCATTTCTCTTTTTGCAGTATTTAAATCTGAAACTTCTGTCCACGCAGAACCATTCCATTGTTCTGTGTTAGCAATTTTAGGATCTGTTCCTCCAAATTTTAAAGCGGCTGTTGAGCTTCCAGCAGCTCCCATTTTAAGAGTTCCTGTATTAATTTCAGCAATCTCAGTCCAGTTTGTACCATCCCATAATTCAACGTTAGTGCTTGTAGGTTCTCCCCCTATATATAAACCTGCGGTTTGAACAGTTCCTGTAGCCCCTCTATAAATTTTACCAGTTGTATTTTGGTCATTTGCCTCTGTCCAAGATGTTCCATCATAAAGCTCAGTTAAGGAGTTATTTGGTGATGGATGTCCTCCACCTAATAGTGAAGCAGTTTGAGTTCCAAAACCATCAGCAGTATATCTACCAGAATTTAAAGCTCCACCACTAGCCCAAGTTGCACCAGCCATATCTGTTATCGTTTCTTTAAAACTGTTTGTTGTTGAATTAAAATATAATTGTCCTTCGACTTGTTTTTGAAATGTTGGTGCTGGTGTTGTTGACCATTCTTCTGTAATTGTTGTATAGTTTGCTGGAGGTGTATGACCACCTGCAAATAATTGATTAGCAGTGGGTGAACTTGGTAGAGAATGTTTTGTGTTTCTTGCTACACTTAAATCACTAAGTTCAGTCCATGACGATCCATTCCAAAATTCTGTGTTAGCATACCTTGTTGATCCTGGAGGTCCACCATAACCACCAAAAGTTATTTGATCTGTGTTGCTTGATCCACCGCCACCCATAATTCCTCTAATAGAACTTATATTAGATACTTCAGTCCATGCAGAACCATTCCATGTTTCTGCGTTAGCTGTATAGGGAGATGTAAAACCACCATAAGCCATGGCCGATGTAGATGTTCCTCCGCCTGCTCTAGATCTTGCAGCTGTGTTTGCTTCTGCAACTGTTGTCCAAGCTGTTCCATTATATTGTTCTGCTTCTGCTGTAAATGGTGGATCAATCGCTCCACATGCAGCAAGACCCGCTGTTTGTGTTCCAGCACCTATTAAATCTCTTCTTGTAGTATTTAAGTTTCCACCACTAGTCCAGTTCGTTGCATCATATTCAAAAGTCGAATTTGTGTTTGGACCACCTTGTTGTCCACCAAAAGCCATTCCATTAGTTTGTGGTCCGCATGTACCCATACTATCTATAGCTGCTGGTATTGCATTTACTTCAGTCCATGATGAACCATTATATTCTTCAACGGCTGCTGTATATCCTCCTGGCCTATATCCTCCAACACTAACTGCTGCCGTATAAGTTCCAAAGCCAGCGTTTCCAGTAACTCCATTATTTAAATTTCCACCAGATGCCCACGATCCTGTAGATGCTACAGACGCAGCTGGATCGCTTGACAGTGTTTGAACTGTAAATCCTTTTATATCTGAATAATTTGCCATAGGCTAAAGACTATGGAAGATTATATAATGTAGGTCTTGGGTTTGCATCGGTTTTGTCTTCAGCCGGTAATGCATCCCAAGCAGCTTGTGCTGCTTCGATTTCACCAGTAACGATAGCTTGTGCTTCATCTTTCGATTTAATAGCACCACTAACTTTACTGATCCATTGATCACCGTAAAGATTATCACCTACAACCCATACTTCACCAGGATGTCCTGAAAGATGAAACTGTTTTCTCTCTTCGTGAGTGAAAAAGTTTTTACCCCAGTTAGTCGCTGTACAGTATTTATATGCCATAGTTGCTTCCTCCTTTTTCTTGTTTATAAATCATAATTAACTTGTTGTCACCGTTTTATTTTGAAATTCATCTGCAGAAAATTCTTCTGTTACATTTGTACTACTTGCTGTTGATGATGGAGCAAGATTACCTCCCATAACAATTCCTGCGTTTGATGGGGATCCTGTTCCAGAAGCTAAACCTCTTCTTGCACTTGCCATATCGTTAGTTTCTGTCCAACTACTTCCATTCCAAAACTCTGTTTTACCTGTTATATCACCAGCATCTGGACCAGCTCCACCAGCTACTACACCTTGTGTGCTTACACCAAAACCTTTTAAATTATATCTTGCATTATTCATATCACCAAGTTCAGTCCAAGAAGAACCATTCCAAAGTTCATTAGATGCATTTCCTGGACCACCTGCACTTGAACCACCTGCTATATTAGCCGCTTCAGCATTCGCACCGAAGCCTGCTGCTGCATATCTAGGTGTATTCATTTCAGTAACTTCTGTCCATGATGAGCCATCCCATTCTTGCGCATAAGGAGCATTTCCATTTGGATAACTAGGATCAGAACCACCTGTTTGTATTGCTGATGTTGTGCTACCAGCTAAATTTACGTAAATTCTTGCAGGAGATGTATCAGCTACTTCTGTCCAACTTGACCCATCCCATATTTCTGTAGCTCCTGTATAAGAACCTGTATTACCTGAGTTTGCCATACAGGCTTCACCACTTTCACCAATCCCTGTTACATAGTTTCTAGCTGAGTTTAAATCACTTACTTCTGTCCAACTTGAACCATTATAATTTTCTGTATTTGCAGTTCTCGGATCACCACCAAATGCTAAAGCATTGGTTTGTGTTCCTCCACCCCCAGATCCGTTTCCTCTAGTTGTATTCATATTACCACCACTAGCCCATGTTCCAACAGGCGCTCCACCGTCACTTATAGTTCTAAATTGTCCTGTTGTAGAGTTATAGTAAAAATCTCCAACAATCGCGTCAGCATAATCTGCTGCTGGTGTTGATGGTGGTAGACCTGTAAAAGCCCATATTTCTGTGCCACTTTGCATAGAACTTGTATATCCTCCAAAAGATAAAGCAGATGAACTAGATGCTCCAGCACCTCCTTGAAGTCTTATGGCAGTGGCTAAATCATTTACTTCTGTCCAAGAACTACCATCCCAAGATTCAGTAACAGCTGAAGCAGTTCCTCCACCACTATCTCCACCAAAAACTAATGCGTCTGTTCCAGTTCCAGAAGCTCCTTTTCCTGCTGCAGATCTTGTGGTATTAATTTCGTTGACTTCACTCCATGATGATCCGTTCCATAATTCTACATTATTAACGTAGGAACCTGTGTACCCACCAATTATTATCGCTGATGATGTGGACTTACCAGCACCTACTACTTCCGCTCTAGCTGTGTTGTTTTCAGCTGATTCGGTCCACGAGGAACCATTCCAATTTTCATTAGCATCTGAATATCCTGGTGCTTTACCACTAACTACATATCCTGCCGTATTAGATGAACCAAATCCAGCACCATCTCTTCTAGCTGTGTTAAGTTCTGCAATCTCAGTCCATGAAGATCCATCCCAAGATTCAGATTCACTTGAACCTGTTGGAGGTGTTGCTCCACCAGCTACTACCTGTGATGTTGATGTTCCAAAAGGCATTCTTCCATATTTTGAATCACTTAAATCAGCTGTTTCTGTCCACGTTGATCCATTCCAAATCTCTGTTTCATTTCGACCAGATCCTGGTGTAAAACCACTAGAGGCGATTGCTGCTGTAGCTGTTCCTGCACCAGCTATATAACTTCTAGCTAAATTTAAATTTGCACCAGACGACCATGATCCTCCATAAGGATTATCTGCCAATGCTTGTGCGTAAGGTGTTGGATCGCTTGTACGGGTTTGTACTTGAAACCCTTTTATCTCTTTATAACCAGCCATTATTATTTATCCTTTAATAGCCAACCTTGAGTAGAGTCTACGTAAACTAATGTAAAACCAGCTCTTTCGGTTGACACTGTCAAATCTGCTGCAGAACCCTGTATATTGTGTGAGTTTCTTCCTATTGTTAAATTGTTTGTATCAAATGTACCTGCATAATCTATGAAAGTTATTTCATCACCAATTGTTCCTGATGATGGTAATGTTGCTGTGAAAGCTGTTGATGTTGTATTACAGAAATACCCTTCACCTGCTACTGCTGTGAAACCAGAAGTTTTTACAGCTTGGTATGATGTACCACCTGATACTTCAGCAAAAGATAATTGACCAACACCTGTTGTTCCTGAACCAGAAACAGACGCAACTTTTAAAAATCTATCTGCTGTTACGTTACCTGTTGGAAATTTTAATTCGTATGATTGACCGGCTGAGTGAGCGGGAGAGGTCAGCTTAATACCATGGGAGTTAGACTCACAATTAAGTTGAATTGAACCTGGGTTTGTTGCACCCATAACTTCAATATTACCTGTTCCTTTTGGTCTTAATTTTAAATCTACGTTTGAATCACCACCAACTGCACCTATTGCTGGAGAACTGCCTGTTGCAGCATTAGTTATATCAATATGGTTTACTGCAGATCCAGTTGTTTCAAAAATTAATTGTTCGTTTGCATTTTCATCTCTGATACCATGGGCATCATCGAAATCTATCATGAAAGAATTAGTATCTAAATTACCACCTAATTGAGGTGATGTATCATCAACAACATCTCCACCTGTTTGAATTTCTATAATGTCTGGGTTAGTTCCATCGTTTGCTGCTGCAAATACTATGGAAGTTCCTTTATTTGTTGCTGCAAAAGTAAAGGTTGAACCAGATCCTGATGCATATTTAAATTGAACTGTATATGCTCCTGAAGTTGAATTTCTTAAAATATAAAAAGTTTGAACATCTAAAGGTATTGTTACAATTTGATTTCCTGTAATCGTTCCTGTGAAATCAATCATTCTGTGACCGGCAGTATCACCAGTTCCAGAATCAGATATACTTAATGCTGTAGTTTGTGCACCACCAGCGATTGATTGTGTTGTAAAACCACCAGCAATTTGTTCAATAAGTTGTAAATTTGTATTAGTCTTTGTTCCCCATGTACCGGCATTTTCACCAGTTGCTTGAAGTTCTACCCCTAAAGGCGTAAATGTTGATGCCATATTTTTCTCCTATGCGACGTCACTATAACTTGTATTAGATCCAGTTGCAACATCAGAATAACTTGTATTTGATCCTGTTGAAACCGCACTATACGACGTGTTTGAACCAGTGTCAACATCCTCATAATGTATTATAAAAGGTGTTCCTACTGAAGCACTAAATGATACGCCAGTTAACCCAACAACTTGATCCGCTGCACTAATGGAGCCTACAGAAGCACTAGCAGAAACTCCAGTTAATCCCATGACTTGATCAGAAGGATCAATTAATCCCACAGAAGAAGTCATTGTTTGACTAGATAAAGCAGCAACAGCAGAACCTAATCCTACCAAACTTCCTACACTAAATTCTGCAGATACTCCCGTTAAAGTTACATCTTCATTTGGTACAACAACAGACCCTAAAGAAGAAGTCATTGAAAAACCACTTGGTAAAATTAAAGTTCCTGAGAAAGCAATTGCTGTGCCTAATGATACTGAAGCTTGTAAACCTGATGGTGAAACATCTTCGTTTGGAGATACTGCTGTTCCTAAACTTGCAGTAAAACTTTGACCTGTTAGACCCATAACTTGATCTGCAGGTGTTATAACTCCTAGTGCACTATTTGTAGATACACCTGATGGAGTAACCGCAACATCAATTACATTTGTAAATGATCCGACATTTCCGGAAAAAGATAAACTTGGTAAATTTGGTGTTACACTAATTGCAGGAGCTATTGATCCGACATTACCAGTTGTAGATACACCTGATGGTATAACAACAGCTGTTCCTGTTAATGATACTGATCCAACGTTAGATGAAAAAGATACACCTGTTAAAGTTACAGTTTCGTCAGCAAGATTTCCCCACTCACCATCGTTCCATGCTTTTGCACCCCAACCGGTTGCAAGGACCGCATCACGATTCCAATACGCCTGTCCCCAGGTGAATCGTCCCCATCCTGAGTTAACCGACATGGGCTATTACTCCTATGCTAATCTTAGGATAGCGCTGCTCGCGTCTGCTGTAGGAAATTGAATTGTGAAAGTTCCGTTTGTTGCAGTTTTATCGCCACCAAATGCAATAATACAAACAGCGTCAGTCGTTGATGAACCACCTGCTGTTGTTGTATTGTAAATCATTGCACCATTTGCTGTGAAAGAAGCTGACGTATAAGATACATCAGAAAAATCTGTAAATGCAGTTGTTGAAGATAGTGAAACTCCAGATCTTGTTAGAGTTGCCCCACCTGCTGAATATGCTGATCCAGATGTGTTTGTAATTTCTTCTGATGTTGAATAGTCAGTTGTAGCTGCACCTAAAGAGGCATCGCTATCAAATAAAGCTATTTTAAAAGTATGCCCACCTGATGAAGAAAAGTTGTGCTTACCTTGTAAAAGTTCTTGTTTAAAACTCGAACATACCGCTGATGATATTGCCATAATTTATCTCCTGTTACGGTGTCGGTGAAGGAACTGGAATACGAACAGTACCGTCTGTATAGTCGTCCCTTTTACGTCTACCAATTTGCTCTGCAGCAAACTTCTGTACCTCTTGTTTATACTTATTTTCATATAGTGTCAACATATCCATTGGACCTTTTAGATACCCGTAGGCCTCTACCAGACACGCATATAATAAACCATTTCCAAAATATTGACTTACATAAGTTGTAGTATTTGATCCAGATAATCCTGTTGGAATAGCTTCATAATGAACTTTAAATACATAGGTGCTATCTGGAGCAGGCGCTAAAAATAGTCTTCCTGAAGTCGTATCAGATACTCCTGTGGCACCACCAAACATAGCGTAGTATTTTGGTTTACCTCTTTTTGCAGATTCTGTTGAAGGCACATATTCTTGTAAATAAGTCTCATCTTTTTTTTCTAACCAAGTATTTGCTCCTGTAGAAGCAGAGGTAGAATCATAAATTTGTACACCTTTAACAAATAAAGTTTTTGCTGGTACGTTAATAGTATTTTGTCCTGTAACTAAATTACCTGTTGATTGTTTTTTATATGCATCAAGAGGCACATCTCTTAAAATTTTCATCTCAGCATTTTCAATAAACTGATCAGTAATAGTAGACGTTAATACATTAGCATCTACTTCTGTATAGTTTTGAATTGCTGTTGTTAATGTTGCGTATGTAAATCCTGCCATTATGGTGATAGTGTTACCGGACCAGCCGACACACTTCCTCCTCCTATATTTGTGCTTGCAGTTGCTGTTCCAGCAGCTGTAAATGTATAATTATTAGCATCAACTTTGGTAATTGTAAATCCTGCAGATTTATTTATATCTGCGCTTGTTATGCCAAAAGACCCCTCTCCATTTCTAAATCTAACCGTATCACTTGTAGATCTACCATGGTTTTCTTCAAACACGTTTACAGTTGTTGAACTATTTGTAAGTTTAAATGGATTTAAAGTTAATACTCTAGCCACTGCAGGTTCTGTTCTATCAGGTCTTGCATTTAATAAACCTTGTGCATCTGCTGAGTGTGGTTTTGGTTCTAGTTGTGGGTGTTTTTTTTCAAATTCAGAAACATGAACACGAGCTCCATTCCACTCAATAACCATTTCAGAATATGGAAACTCTTGTCCTGATCTATCTGAAATAAATTTTGCATATTTTCCTGCTGATAAATTAGACATTATGACTCCGGATAATAAACTTTAGGACTAATATATGTGCTAGATGAAGAACCATCTTCTGCTAATGCTCTTTGTAATTCATCTTCATATAATAGTTTCATTTGTTGAACCATTTGTGGTTTAAATTTTTGTGCTAAATAAAAAGCTAAACCAGATGCCATACAAGGAACAAAACGATAAGGCACGTCTGTTGCATTTGTATAATCACCTACATCTTGAATTCTTTTTACATAATAATAATTTAAAAATTTTCCTGCTTCAGAAGAACCGGGAGTAAGGTACAAAGTAATTGTAACCTTATCAATAAATCTTTGAACAAAATATTGTGATGGTGTTCCTGTAGATGTTTTATTTGATAAAGCTTGATATTGTGATCTGTTTATTTTTGTGAGTGGTGTGTCTACATTAGAGTTTCTATATGATGCTTCTAATATATCATCGACACCATAAACAGCTGTTGTGCTTGAAGTGCCATCACCAGTAGACCTAAACATAGTATATGTAGCTTGATCGGCAACTAAAGTAATATTGTTATTTGCAACTTCCCAATAATGAAGACCACGATTTCCCCATTCTTGAAACATTATATTTAAAGATCTTCTTGCCATACGTAACTGATTACCAGATACGCCTTGCATACCTATTCTTTCATAAGCTTCTTCTATTATCTCATCGATAGCGAAACTCTTATCAAAAACTGTTGTGCCCGAAGTAGTGTTTGCCATTTAGCCTCCTACTTGTCCAATATAATCGTTGCAGTGGCGTTTGAAATTGCTGATATAGTCATACCACCTTCAAACAAAATACCATCTTCTGCAAGATTATATGAAAACACGTCTCCAGCTGGAACGTCCACTTGAAATTGTGTAACAGAGTTACCGTCTTGTAAAGTTACTGAACCTGCTGATCCAGTTGAAGCAAGAATAATTCCTCTTAATCTTGTTCTACCTGCAAAGACTGATGTAGCATCTGTTTTTCTAACTGCTCGTACGTCTGATTTCATTATCCTGTGTATCCTATTGTTACAGAGTCTGTAGTAGTTAAATCTAAATAGACTCCTGTTTTAAATCTTATGCCAGAACCGGGAATCATTATATCTAATCCTTCAGAACTAAATTTAGCTTGAAACTCTAAAGAACCACCTGTTCCAGTTCCATCATGTAATTTTACTAAACAGTCTGATCCACCATGTGCTTGTATGTAAGTTACTCTACATGGTCCTAAATTTGTACTTCCACCAGTAATAGTTTTAAAACTACCATCTGCTGTCAGTGTTGTAAACTTTTGATCACTTATAAAAGATCCGCCGCCTGCCATATTCTTCTCCTAAATTTAAATGTGGGGCCGAAGCCCCACACTAATTATTTATTAAACTGCCGCGCTAAACGGAGTTGCTGGTGTACCAGTACAACCAGACTCTACATCAACTTTCCATTGAGTAGAACTAATTGCAGTACACGTAACTTTTGCAAAAGTTACACCACCAGTTGTACTACCATTTAAAGTAATAGTGTCTGATGCTGCAACAGTTTCAAAACCAACCATGTTGTCAGAAGAGTCGTCAATAAATTTTGCGCCTCCAACCATAACATCGTTAGCATTTGCAACTTGTACAACAAAATCTCCAGTCTTAGTAATTGATGCAAAAATTTCAAAACTTGCACCTATGTTACTTAGATTGTTTAGATCTGCTCCTGGTCCTGCAACTGCAGAATCAGAGTTAGCGTTAATTGCTGGTAATGTGTAAGTTACTGCACCTGCCGCATTATTGTGTACAATTCTACCTGAATGAGTAGAAACTGTTAATGCAACGCTAGCGTCAGCGTCTACAACATTAGCCGGACCTGTAGTAATAAATCCATTTTTGGATGTTACCGGTCCTTGGAACGTAGTGTTTGCCATAGTATATATCCTCCTAGTTACGTTTATGTAGTCTCTAGGCCGTCGACTATACGCGTCTACATAAACTTATTTTGTATAGTGATTATTTTATATACTACATTTGAGTAGAGCGCAAGAGAGCCTATGATGTGGATTAAATTTTCCAACGATGTAGCTTTTTATTAAGTAGCTACAGAAACTTGAGGAGCTGCATCATCAACTCTGTTTTGTGCAGTAGCTTTTTCAGCTTCTGCCATTTTGATTTGGCTAATGACATCTCTAACTTTTCTGTCAATCTTAACCATATCGAGAGTATATCTACCCTCTTTCAGATGCTCCTGCTCCCATTGAAGATCTAGTCCCTTCTTTTGTGTGTAAAGGGTCTCCAGATGTTGCATTATCGCCTCCATCAATAACCTCCTCATAGGTTATTCGTTTTACTCTTGGATCATTCATTTCTCCAAGATGTTCCCATTTTATATCACCTTTTCCCAATTTGTCAACAATAGCATCTTCTATGTCTTTTGGGCCCTCTAGGCAGTTAATATTTAACTCCATTTTGTAGTGATACGCATAGATTTTTACGAGGAAGTTTTTTGAGTGCATTTTTTCTTTCTATTTAGAGATTGTGGCGGAACTGTGTTCCGCCACAAAATTATTGATTAAGCACCTGGTGATGCGTAGATTCCTCTAGGGTCAGATACGCCAAATACGTATCTTTCTCTAGCTTTGTATCTAACATTGCCAGTATCGAAATCGCCTTCCATTTTAGTAGTCAATGGAGCTCTTTCCATATGCTTCATACCATTTGGCACGTCTGTAGTGATGTAGAACGCATCTGTGTCAGTTAAATAGTGATTAACTGTGTATCCACCAGGAACCATTCCCATAGATACAAGTGCGTTGATATCATTATCAGCAGTTCCAACTCTTTGTGAAGACTTCATAAGTCTTTCAGCAGTGAATTGTAGTGCAGATGGAATGATCATCTTTACAGCTTTTGCAGCGATTTTTAAACCTCTCTCATCAGTAAGCGCTGCAATGTCAATCATTGCTTGTTCTAATGAAGTTTCGTTTAAGTCCGCAGCTGTTGCCAATGTATTACTGAAAGATCCAGCAATAGTTGGATGGTCTGTTGCAAAAAGCGTTTTGCCATCACCTGAAAGGAAACTACCTGATGGTAGACCATTGTTTAACGGTGAAGCCGCTTTTACTTGTTTAGTTTGAGCCATAGATCTTGCTAAAGCTTTTGTGTATCTAGAAGCAAGTCTGTCATACAGGTTGTCCTCAATTGCTTCCTCAGTGATTGCAAACCCAAGAGCGATTGTCTCGTGAGTGTATCTTGCTGTGAAAGTTTCTTGAGCACTGTCAAACGTTACACCAGAACCTTCTGGTTTAACTTGTGCTTGACCGAATCCTGATAACATAACTTCTTCTTCAAAAGCTCTGTCAGATGACTCAGTTGTGTATATCTCAGCATGTTCTTGTTCATACTGTTTATACTCCAGGCCGAATAAAGCGTTCAAACCTGGCTCTAGTTCTTTGACTAGTTGATTACGTGATATTGCCATAGTTATCCTCCTTATATACCCGTTGTCTGTTTAAACTGGTGCTCATTTATGTAAACGACCAAGTTAACATTAGCAGAACCTGCTTCATTGTTTTCTGGGTCTTTTGAGATACCAATTATTCTGAGTTGTGCTGTACCAGTCTTCTGAT
>Ga0208666_1000676_pt1 | contig 15578 bp, 17 predicted proteins | sample 5B_taG_FD_184078 | JGI IMG/M metagenome (GOLD analysis project Ga0208666, IMG submission 184078) | Marine viral communities from the Subarctic Pacific Ocean - 5B_ETSP_OMZ_AT15132_CsCl metaG (SPAdes) (version 2) | ecosystem: Environmental > Aquatic > Marine > Oceanic | place: Pacific Ocean...
GGATCAAAAAGAAAGTACCCCAAATGCGTGCCTGCTGCAAAAGCAAACCGAATGACAGACTCGCAAAAGCGTTCTGCTGTTGCAAGAAAGAGAGCAGCCGGTAATCCTGGAGGCAAACCAACAAACGTCAGCACCTTTACCAAGAAGTATTATGGTGGTATGATAGAAATCTAGGAGAATTATGGCAGAGAAATTATCAGATAAATTAAAAGGATTATTCAAAAGAGCAGACACTAGTCTTGGAAAAGGTGTAGATAGACTTAAAAATTATCCTGCAAAAATTAAAAGTTTACCTAAAAAGGGTTATGATAAAGTTAAAGTTATGTCAGATGTTTTGTCAAAATCTATTATAGGAAAAGGTGCAATTACAAAAAAATTAGACAAACCTGCAAGTGCATCAAAAGCTTTAATTACTGCAAAAGCAGCTAAAAAAGCACGTGCTATAGGTAAACTTAAAACTATCGGTAGATTTGCAAGTAGAGCTGCATTACCTGTTGCTGCAGGATTCGAAGCAGCTAATCTTGCATATAAAGTTGCAACTTTATCTCCTGAAAAAAAAGCTAAAATTAAAAAATTAAAAACAGAATTAAGTAAAAAATCAACAAAACAATCTCATGCAGATTTATTAAAAATGAATACAGGAGGAGATACAATGGGTTTAAAAGCAATACCAGAAGGAAAAGAAAAATCATTAGGTAAATTACCAACTAAAGTTAGAAACAAAATGGGTTTTGAAAAAGATGGTGGTATAATGAAAGCTTATAAAGGTGCAGAGGCTAAAGGTTATGGCGCAGCTAGAACTCAAGGCCAAGGTTTACAAGATGAGAATTTAATACCAGGAAAGTCTTTGGATTATTACAAAGACATAATGTAATGAATTATGGCTACGTCAGGAACTACAGCATTCGATCTTCAGATCGATGACATTATTGAAGAGGCATACGAACGATGTGGTATGCGGACTAATAGTGGGAATGACTTACGTAGCGCAAGAAGAAGTTTAAATCTTTTATTTTCAGAGTGGGGTAACAGAGGTATTCACCTTTGGAAAGTAAAATTAAATGAAAAAGCATTAGTTGCAGGAACTGCTACATACACAGTAGATACAGATGTTAATGATGTTCTTGAAGCATATATTTCTACAACAAACGCAGCAGGAAACACTTCATCAACAAATGATATCTCATTAACAAAAATTGATAGATCAGCTTATGCTGCACTTCCAAATAAATTACAAAGAGGACAACCATCACAGTATTATGTTGATAGACAAACAACACCAACTATAAGTTTATATTTAGCTCCTGATGCAACTACATATACAACATTAAAATTTTATACAATCAATAGAATTGAAGATGCAGGTGGATTTACAAAAACACCTGATGTCGCTTATAGATTTTTACCTTGTATGTGCTCTGGCCTTGCATATTATTTATCACAAAAAAGAGCACCAGACAGAATTCAATTATTAAAACAATTATATGAAGATGAATTAATTAGAGCATTAAACGAAGATGGTTCAAGAACTTCAGTTTATATTTCTCCACAAACTTATTTTGGGAGTGGTTCTTAATGAGTTACGCAACAGGAAAACATTCTAAAGCTATCTCCGATAGATCTGGCCAAGCATTTCCTTATAAAGAAATGGTAAAAGAGTGGACAGGTGCTTTAGTTCATATATCAGAATTTGAACCTAAACACCCACAACTAGATCCTCCTTATCATAAAGCAGATGCAGTAGCTTTACAAAATACAAGATCAATGAGATTTCAACAACCTACAACTGTTGCAGCTAACGATACAACTATAGCTGATTCTGGTGGTATAACAGTTGGTGTTGCAAATTTAACTTTACCTGGACAATTCGGTTTTTTAAATCAGGGTACATCTTCAATGATTCCTGCAGATCCATCATTACAAAATAGAAGAAGGCAAGTTTCTATGCAAATTAATTCAGTAACCGTGAGTATTACATAATGGCTATATCATATTCAGATTTTTTAACACAAGTACGAAACTATACAGAAGTAGACTCAAATGTATTAAGTGATACTATTATTGGACAATTTATAAGAAACACAGAATTAAATGTAGCAGGAGCCGTGGACTATGATGACACAAGAAAATACGCAACTTCATCATTTACTGCTAATAAAAGATATTTAGTAACTCCTGCGGATTTTTTAGTTATTAGATCATTACAAGTATTTGCAGATACAAGTATTACTAGTGCTAGAACTTTTTTAGAAAAAAGAGATACTAGTTTTATATCAGAATATAATGGCAGTAACACAACTGGATTACCTAAATACTATGCTAATTGGGATGATGCTTCGATTGTTGTAGCACCAACTCCAGATCAAGCTTATGGGGTACAACTTAATTATATTATTACACCACCAAGTTTTACCTCTACTAACAATACTTATTTATCAACATACCAACAAGGAATGCTTTTAGATGGAGTGCTTACAGAGGCTTTTGCTTATCTTAAAGGTCCAATGGATATGTACAACCTATATAAAAGTAAGTATAATGAAAGTGTACAAAATTTTGCTCTCCAACAAATGGGGAGAAGAAGACGAGCAGAATACGATGATGGAGTACCTAGAGTTCAAGTACCTTCACCATCACCATAAAAAATTAAAGGAGAAATATTATGGCTATAACTACTAACGCAATTTGTGATTCTTTTAAAAAAGAATTACTTCAAGGAAAACACGACTTTGATACATCATCTGATACTTACAAATTAGCAATGTATACAAGTTCAGCAACATTAGGAAAATCAACAGAAAATTATTCAACAAACCCAGGTGGTGGATCTAATACTGAAGTTACTTCTTCAGGATACACTGCAGGTGGTAAAGCACTTGTTAACCAAGGTGTAAAAGTGTCATCATCAGTAGCAATTACTGACTTTGCTGATTTATCTTTTACTGGTGTTACATTAACAGCTAGAGGGGCTTTAATTTATAATACAACAACTGATGGTGGTTCGAATACTACTGATGCTGTTTGTGTTTTAGATTTCGGTGGAGATAAAACTGCAACTGCAGGAACATTTACAATTCAGTTCCCTGCATTTACAACGTCTGCAGCAATATTAAGATTAACGTAAGGAGAAGTTTAAATGGCACTTGTCATTAACGATAGAGTTAAAGAGACAAGCACCACTACAGGCACTGGAACATTAAACCTTGGTGGAGCTGCACTAGACTTTGAATCATTTGTTTCTGGAATAGGAACAGGTAACACTACCTACTATGCTATTTCACAAGCTGGAACAGGTAATTTTGAAGTTGGTATAGGGACTGTTACTGATGCAACTCCTGATACTTTATCGAGAGATACTATTCTTTCAAGTTCTAATTCTGACAATGCTGTCAATTTTGGAGCAGGGACTAAAGATGTATTTTGTACTCAACCTGCATCTAAAGCAGTATATCTTAATGCTGCTGGAGATCCAGTTGGTGCAGCAAGTGTAGGGGAGGCTACAGCTTTAGCTGTAGCATTAGGATAAATTATGGCAAATACTTTTAAGGTTAAAACTTCAGACAACTCTAGTACGAATGCAGATACATTCGCTACAATTTATACTGTGCCCGGTTCTACCACTACAATTGTATTAGGTTTAACAATTGCAAACTTATTGAGTCAATCTATTGAAGGAACTGTATTTTTAGAAAATGCTGATGGAGATAATGTCAACATAGCAAAACTAGCCGCAATCCCTGCTAAATCTGCATTAGAACTAATGACAGGAAATAAATATGTAATGGAGACAGGAGATGTACTTAAAGTAAAATCAGATGTGGCAAACAGCTTTGATGTTACTTTATCAATAATGGAGATTACTTAATGCCTGGTTATATTGGTAATACTCCTACACAAACTATTGAATTAGCTGATAATGAAGTAACTACAGCTAAAATAAATGATGCCGCAGTAACTACAGCTAAAGTAAATGATGATGCAGTAACAGCTGCTAAATTAGCTAACTCTATTAACTCAGAGATTGCTGCTAACACAGCTAAAGTAACTAACGCTACACATACAGGTGAGGTAACAGGATCTACAGCATTAACTATTGCTAATAATGCAGTTACAGCTGATAAGATATCAGATGGTGCAGTTTCACTTGCAAAACTTTCTGCTACAGGAACAAAAGACAATACAACTTTTTTAAGAGGAGATAATACTTTCCAAGTTGTTAGCACAGATCTTGTTGATGATACTACACCACAACTAGGTGGAAACTTAGATGTAAATGCGAAAGATATTGTTTCAACTTCAAACGCAGATATTGATATTATTCCTAATGGAACGGGTAAAACAAATTTTGGTGGTACGAATGGTATTGTACTTCCATCTGGAACTACTGCACAAAGAGTAAATACAACTGGTGTATTAAGATTTAATACCACAACTGGATTAGCAGAATATTTTAATGGATCCGAATATAAATCTCTTGATGCTCCACCAACTATTAGTTCAGTATCACCTACTGAAGTAGACAGTAATGCAGGTGGAAACCAAACGATAGTTATTACTGGTTCGGGTTTTGCTTCTGGAGCTACTGTAACTTTTGTTGGAAATGCAGGAACAAATTTTAATGCAGCATCTTTGACAGTAGATAGTGGTACACAAATTTCAGCAGTTGCACCTAAATCATCTTTTTTAAATGCTCAAGAACCTTATGGTGTAAAGGTCACTAATACTTCTGGATTAGCAGCAACATTAGCTGGTCAAATTAGTATAGACACTGATGTTGCTTGGACAACTTCAGCAGGTTCTTTAGGTAGTATTAGAGATGACGCAACAGGAACACATTTTACAGTTGTAGCAACAGACCCAGATGGTGATACAATTACTTATTCAGTTACAGCAGGTTCATTACCTGGAGGTTTATCCTTAAATTCTTCAACAGGTGCTATTTCTGGTGATCCAAATACTGTTACAAGTAGCACAACTTCAACTTTTAGTATAACAGCAACTACAACAAACGCTACGGCAGTCAGAGAATTTTCAATTACAGTCACTACATCACCTTATAGTGCTGACTTTTTAGTTATTGCTGGTGGTGGAGGTGGTGGTACTGGTCAATTCGGTGATCAAGGTGGTGGCGGAGGCGCTGGAGGATATAGAAATTCTTTTAATAGCGAAAGTTCTGGTGGTAACAGCTCTTCTGAAAGTGCTCTTACTTTTAATCCAGGAACAGTTTATACAGTCACTGTAGGTAGTGGAGGTGGAAGTTCATCCCAAGGAAATAGTTCATCTGTTTCTGGTTCAGATATATCAACTGTAACATCTGTCGGTGGTGGAAGAGGAGCTACTAATAATAGTTCAAACGCTGGTTCAAACGGTGGTAACGGAGGTTCTGGTGGAGGTGCAGCTAGTGCTGACATTTCTGTTACTGGAGGTTCCGCAACTTCAGGTCAAGGATCTAATGGTGGAAATAGAAGTGGAGGTGGAAGTCACTCTTCTGCAGGTGGCGGAGGTGCAGGCCAAGTAGGTGATACTGGAAGTGGAAACACTGGAGGAGGTGGAGGAAATGGTTTATCTTCTTCGATATCAGGTTCATCAGTCACAAGAGGTGGTGGCGGTGGTGGTGCAAATAATGGTAGTGCAAGAGGCGGTGGTTCTGGCGGTGGCGGAACTGGTAGAGGTGGTTCAGACGGAACAGCAAATACCGGTGGCGGTGGCGGTGGTGCTAGAAGTGGTGGTTCAGGAGTTGTAATACTTCGTGTCCCTACTGCTAGTTATTCATCAACTACAACAGGTTCTCCTTCAGTTTCAACATCTGGTTCAGACACAATAATGGTATTTAACAGTAGTGGGAGTTACACAGGATAATGGCTAATTTTGCAAAATTGGGAATAGGAAATATAGTTGAAAGAGTAGAAGTAGTGTCTAATGATATTGCAACTACTGAACAAGCAGGTGTAGAATTCTTACAAAATTTATATAAAGACAGAACTGTTTGGAAACAAACTTCTTACAACACTGATAGCAATAATCATAAACTAGGGGGTACACCTTTTAGAAAAAACTTTGCTGGAATTGGTTACCAATACGATGAAGGAAGAGATGCTTTTATAGCACCTAAACCTTTTGACTCTTGGGAATTAAATGAAGAAACTTGTATATGGGAACCACCTGTTGTTTATCCTTCAGACGGGTCAGAGTATTCTTGGAATGAAGAAACTAAAAATTGGGATAAAGTAGTATATGAGGAAACTGAATAATGGGAAAAGCAAGAAACTTAGCTAATCTTTTGAATGCAAGTGGTGATGTAAAATCAGATCACTTAGATAACGTACCTGCAAGTAATAATGCAAGCGCACTTACTACAGGAACTTTACCTGCAGCAAGATTACCTGCAAATATTACAGATACAGGAACGGAAGGTACTAAGCTTGCGTCAGGTACTACAGCACAACGGGGTTCTACTACAGGTCAAATAAGATTTAATACAGATACAGGATTAGCAGAATATTTTGATGGAAGTAATTTTAAACCTCTTGACGCTCCACCAACAGTTCAATCAATATCACCTGCAAATATAGCTGAAAGTAATTTAGGTTCTAGTCAAACTATTGTTATTACTGGTTTCAGTTTTTCAGCTACAGTCACAGCAAAAATAATAGGTAATGATGGAACAGAATTTACACCAGCTTCAACGACAAGAAACAGTTCTACACAAGTTACTATTACTACACCTACAAATTTAACAGTTAACAACGAACCATACGATATAAAAATAACTAATTCATCAAGTCTATCATCTACACTATTAGACGCATTATCAATTAATGACACACCAGTATTTTCTACTGCAGCAGGTTCTTTAGGAACACTAGCTGATAATGGTAGAGCATCATCAAATTTAACACCGATTGCATTTACGGATGAAGAAAGTTCACCAACAGTTTCAGTTACATCAGGTTCTTTACCTTCAGGAATAACTTTAAATTCTAATGGTACTTTTTCTGGAACTGCAAATCCTGTAGGTTCAAATACTACATCAACTTTTACAGTTACAGCTACGGATGGAGCAGAAACAGCAACAAGACAATATACAATTACAGTTCAAGCACCTGTAATTACTTTTGCTACTGCAGCAGGTTCTATTGGAAGTTTTACTGAAGCTACTAGACAGAGTTATAGTTTAAGTCCAGTAACAGCTACGGTTACATCAGGTACATTAAGTTACGCTGTTCAATCAGGAAGTTTACCTGATAGTTTATCATTAAACACCTCAACAGGTGCAATTACAGGCACACTAGATGGAGTTACGTCATCAACAACTTCTACGTTTACTATAAGAGCAACGACAACTTCAGCATCAGTAACTGCTGATAGACAATTTACAATTACAGTATTACCTCCAATTGCAATAGCAATAACATCAGGAAGTATTGTTGCAGGATTAAGTAGTACACTAGCTTTATCTGCCACAAACACAGACGGAACAGTTGATGTAGTTTTTAAAGAAGGTGACACTACACTAGCAACTGTATCAAGCCAGTCTGTTAGTGGTAATGCTTTGTCTGTAACAGTACCAAGCGATGTTTATAATCAAAGTTCTGGAGACTCAATAAAAATCACAGTTGATGATGGTGGAAATATATCTAATGAAGTAACCACAACTATAGCAAGTGCTCCGAGTGGAGGTTCAATTAGTACATCAGGTTCATTTCGTATTCACACGTTCACTTCATCTGGAACTTTTACTAATGGAATTGCAAATTTATCTGTAGAATATTTAATCGTTGCTGGTGGCGGTGGTGGAATGGGAAGACATGGCGGAGGTGGAGGAGCAGGCGGTTATCGTACTGCTACAACTAGCATTTCTGCAACTTCATATTCAGTTTCTATTGGTGGTGGAGGTTCTTCATCAGGTGACCCTGGAGGAGGTTCTCCTGGAGGTAACCAAGGAGGTCGAGCCGGTGATGGAAGTAACTCATCTGCATTAGGAATTACATCTAATGGTGGTGGAGGTGGCTCTACCTACGGTAATGGTGGAAGTGGTGGCTCTGGTGGAGGTGGCGGTTGGGCTGCTTCTGGTGGTTCTGGAACTTCTGGTCAAGGAAATAATGGTGGTGCTGGTCCTCCTAGTAATACTAGCGGTTACGGAAGTGGTGGAGGCGGAGGTGCAAGCTCTGCAGGTGGTTCCGGTGGAAACTCAGGCGGTGGCGGTGGTAACGGTTCATCTTCATCAATAAGTGGTAGCTCAGTAACTTACGCTGGTGGCGGAGGTGGAGGAGCATACAATGGTAGTCATGGCTCTAACGGTTCTGGAGGTGGAAGTACATCAAACAGAGGTGGTGGTGGCCGAGGTGGTGGTGAAAATGGATACAGATCTTCTCAAAGTGGTGGATCTGGTATTGTTATAATAAGGTATCAATTATAGAATAAAATTATGGCACATTACGCAAAAGTAAATAATGGAATAGTAGAAAAAATAATAGTAGCGGAAGCAGATTATTTTGATACTTTTATTGATAATAGTCCTGGAGAATGGATACAAACTTCTTATAATACAAGAGGTGGTGTTCATTATGAACCTAACACTGATACACCAAGTGATGATCAATCAAAAGCTTTAAGAAAAAATTATGCTGGTATAGGTTATACTTATGACAGTGGTAGAGATGCATTCATTCCCCCAAAACCTTACAACAGTTGGACATTAAATGAAACAACTTGTTGGTGGGAATCTCCTGTTGCTTACCCTAGTGATGGTGAAGTATATTTATGGAATGAAGAAAAATATCAAGCAGATAACACACAAGGATGGGAGCAAGTATAATGGCAAGTTATATAGGGGTTAACCCACCACAACAAACAGGAATTGTAAATAGATTTCAATTTACGGCTACTGCTAATCAAACAGTATTTACTGGTGCAGATGCCAATGGTGTTACACTTTTTTATATATCTTCTAACCCAACTTTAGTTTTTTTAAATGGTGTTCAACTAGTTGTAAATACTGATTATACACAAACTGATAATGATACAATTACGCTTGCTTCGGGTGCGACTGTAAATGATGAAGTTGAAATTATGGGTTTCGGATCATTTGATTTAAATAATGCTGCAACAACAAGATCACAATTAGGTTTAGGAACTGCTGCAACAAAAGATGTTGGAACTGGTGCAAATAATGTAGTTCAATTAAATGGTTCTTCAGCATTACCAGCTGTCGATGGTTCTAACTTAACAGGAATTAATACGGATGTTGTTGATGATACTACACCACAATTAGGTGGTAATTTAGATACAAACGATAAAAATATTATAACTGTTTCAAACAGAGATATAAATTTATACCCAAATGGTACAGGTGCTGTTGAAGTAGGTGGTAATACAAACCCTGGTACATTAATTTTGAATTGTGAAGCTAATTCCCACGGGATTAAACTGCAGTCGCCTCCGCATAGCGCATCCCAGAGCTACACACTAAAATTTCCTACAGGAAATGTTACAGCAGATAGATTTTTAAAAGTAGCTAGTATTACAGGTTCGGGTGCAACAGCAGTCGGTCAATTATCTTTTGCTGAAGTATCAGCTGGTATTTCATGGCAAGCAGTTAAAACTGCAAATTTTACTGCGGTAGCACAAGAAGGTTATGCAGTTAATACTACATCTGGTACAGTAGCGGTTACGTTACCCTCATCACCAAGTGTTGGAGATAATGTTGCAATAGTAGATTATGCAGGTACTTTTAATACTAATAATTGTTCAATATTACCTAACGGTAATAAAATTGAAGGATCAACAAATGCGCAAGGTTTATCAACTAATAGAGTCGCAATAAATTTAACTTACATAGATAGTACTCAAGGGTGGTTAATAACCTCAGAAGGAAGTTCAACTCCGATTACAGGACCTGTAATTACATGGAACACTGCTTCAGGTACGTTAGGAACAATTACAGATGCTCAAAGATCTGGTGGTTTTTCTTTAAGTTCCGCAGGAGCTTCTGCTAGTATTGGAACTCCTACATTTTCAGTTACATCAGGTTCTTTGCCTGGTGGATTATCAATTGTATCTTCAACAGGTGCAATTACAGGAACTGTTACTAATCCAGTTTCTACATCTACAACATCTAATTTTACAGTTACGGCTTCGATTTCTAATTTTGGATTTACAGAGACAAGAAATTTTTCTATTACTGTTCAAGCCCCTATAATTACTTTTGCTACTGCTGCTGGAACTTTAGGAACTGTTGCAGATGGGTCTAGATCAAATGGAAATTATACCTTATCACCTGTTACCGCTACAACAACATCAGGATCATTAACATATGCTGTAACTACTGGATCACTTCCTGCTAGCGTTTCTTTAAACAGTTCAACTGGAGCTATAACTGGCAATTTTGATGCTGTTGGATCAAATACTACTACACAATTTACAATCACTGCTACTGAAACATCAAGTTCTGTAACTGCTGCAAGACAATTTTCTATTACAGTTCAAGCACCCATTGTTGTAGATTTTTTAGTTATCGCTGGAGGTGCTGCTGGTGGAACTGGAGGTACTGGTGGATCTGCTTCAGTTGGTGGAGCTGGAGGAGGTGGTGCTGGAGGTTATAGAAATTCTTATAATAATGAAACTTCTGGGGGTGGAGGTAGTTCTGAAAGCTCTCTTACTTTAATAGCTGGAACGCAATACACAATAACAGTTGGTGGCGGTGGTAGTGGAAGTGGTTCAATTGATCAACGAGGAAACTCAGGAAACAATTCAGTCTTTTCTTCAATCACATCTACCGGTGGTGGCGGTGGTGGTTCTGGTAATGATGGTACAGGAAACTCTGGTGGTCTAAGTGGTGGATCTGGAGGCGGAGGTGGAGAAACTGCTGGTGGTGGTTCTGGAACTTCCGGTCAAGGTTTTAGTGGTTCAAGTGGAGCAGGAAATAATAATGGTGGAGGCGGTGCAGGCGGTGCTGGTTCTTCCGGAGGTGCTGGCTCAGGAAATAATGGTGGTAATGGTGGTAACGGTGTTGCATCATCAATTAATGGTTCATCCGTAACAAGAGCTGGTGGTGGCGGCGGAGGTGCTAACACTACAGCTACACCTGGATCTGGAGGTTCTGGTGGTGGAGGTGCTGGTGGAACAACTGCAGGACACGGTACAGATAACACAGGTTCTGGTGGAGGTGGCGCATCAGATAGACCAAGTAGAGTAAGTGGTAATGGAGGTTCTGGATTAGTTATTTTAAGATTACCTACAGCTGTTTACTCTGGAACAACGACTGGTTCACCTTCAGTTTCAACAAGTGGTTCAGATACAATATTAACATACACAGGTTCAGGGAGTTACACAGCGTAATGGCACATTTTGCAAAATTAGGAACAGGAAATATAGTTGAAAAGGTTGAAGTAGTATCTAACGATGTTGCAACGACTGAACAAAATGGAATAGATTTTTTAAATAATTTATATGGAACAAGAGATATTTGGAAACAAACATCATACAATGGAAATATAAGAAAAAATTATGCAGGTATTGGTTTTACCTATGATGAAACAAGAGATGCATTTATAGGACCACAGGTATATCCAAGTTGGGTATTAAACGAAGATACTTGTCGTTGGGAAGCACCTGTCCCTTATCCTTCAGATGGGTTATCATATTATTGGGATGAAGAAACTCAAACATGGATTGAAGGAACTGAATAATGGTAAAAGTCAAAATAAATAAATTATATAACATAGTATCGAGGTAACCCTTGTCTTTCGGTTTTAAATCATTTGCTGAAGCTTCGTTTGCTTCACTCGGAGAAACTAGTGTTAATGTAGCTGTCACAGGTTCACAATTAAATAGTTCTATTGGTGCTTCAACTGTAGTTGCAGATGCAAATGTAAATGTAACAGGTTCACAATTAACAGCTTCTTTAGGTAATTCTGAGATAGATGTAAATACACTTGTAAGTGTAACAGGTTCACAATTAACATCTTCTATTGAAAGTGTTACAGCAAGAGCGGGATCTATTGCTACAGTTACTGGATCTCAACTTACAATGTCTATAGGTGAAGAAGATCTTGTAGGAAATGCAAACGTTTCAGTCACAGGTTCACAATTAAATTTATCACTTGGTACATATTCTATAAGTGCCGATGGTAATGTAAGTGTTATTGTCACTGAACATGACATGGTGATGTCAACAAATAGTGTTAATGTTGCAGCAGACGCAAATGTAAGTGTTACAGGAAGTCAAATACAAACATCAATTGGTTCTGAATCAGTTGCAATTAGTCAAGATATTAATGCTGTAGGAAGTCAAATACAAACATCAATTGGTTCTGAAACAATTACCGCAGATGCAAACGTAACTGTAACTGGAAATCTAATAACAGCTGCTTTAGGAGAAGAAACTATAGATGTAAATACTCCTGTAGATGTTACAGGTTCTCAGTTAACATCTTCTATTGGTACGGCAGTAGCTGTTCCAGGAGTAGAGGTGCTTGTTACAGGTTTACAATTAACAGGTTCTATAAATAGTCCTCTTATTACTGCTTGGTCTAATGTAGATCCAGAAGTGACTAACACATGGACTGAAGTAAATAAGGCAGTTTCTAATACTTGGACAGAAGATAATAAAGGAGTTTCTAATACTTGGACAGAAGTTGATAAGGCAGCTTAAACAGAGTATAATACAGAATTATGGCATCAACTTTTTCATCAGATCTTAAACTAGAACTTATGGCTACCGGTGAGAATGCCGGTACATGGGGAACTAAAACAAATACAAATTTAGAGCTTGTTCAACAAGCAATAGCAGGTTTTGAATCTATAACTTTATCAAGTGGCTCAACTACAGCTTTAGTTATGAGTAATGCATCTATTTCTACTGCTAGAAATATGGTAATTAAATTTGCAACTATTACACTTTCAGGCGCAACAACAGTTACAATACCAGACTCTATAGAAAAATTTTATATATTTGATTGTAGATTAATTACTAATCCAACAAATCTTACTATTAAAACTGCTTCAGGAACTGGTTTTACATTAGACTCTTCAAAGATTTATGCAGCATATGCTGATGGCACAAACTTAAATGAAGTATCCTTAGATACTTTAGGTGGCACAATAGCGACAGCTTCGATTGCTGACGATGCAGTGACCAGTGCAAAAATTGCTGATGACGCAATAGTGAGTGCGGCTATCGCTGACAATGCTGTTTTGACCGTAAACATTTCTAACGCAAATGTAACCACAGCCAAAATAGCGGACGATGCAGTAACAGCTGATAAACTTCAAAGAAAATTTACAATAAGTCAATCTTCCCCATCCGGAGGTAATGATGGAGACATTTGGTTTAAATATTCATAGGAGTTTAAATGGCTAATACCTATGCTAAAGTTTCAGGAACATTTGAAGAAATAGATAACGCATACGGCAAAGTATCAGGTACTTGGCAAGAAGCAGATGAAATATATGCAAAAGTATCTGGTGTTTGGCAATTGGTATTTGCAGCTTTTGAAGCAACTTCATACTCAACATTAAGTTCTGGTTCAGGAACTTTTACAGTACCACAAGGTGCTAATGCACTTCATATTGAAGCGGCAGTTGGAGGTGGAGGCGGTGGAGTCAGAGGAGCTGATTATGACAAAGCAGGTGGTGAATCTGCTGGTGGGGCAGGCGGATCTGGTGCTTTTGTATCTGATCAAATTTATTCTGTAACAGAGGGTGAAACCATATCTTATTCGATAGGTTCAGCTGGTAATGCTGGTAACAGTGGAAGTTCATTTACAGGTGGAGGAAACGGTTCAGGTGGAGGAAACACTACACTATCTGGTTCAACAACAGGATCAATATTCACATTAACTGGAGGAGGTGCAGCATCTTACAGTGGTGGAGGAGTACAAGGCCCTTTGAGATCTAACACAGCAGGTTCTGCAGGTTCAGCTACAATATCAGCAACACTAATCACCTCAGGTAATTTTAGAGATAGTGACGGAACTTCTAAAGCAGTAACAACAAATACATCTGGTCCAGTAGGTTCTTTCAACCAATCTGGTAATGGAGCAGTAGGTGGTAATAAAGGAAACTGTGGTGGAGACAACTGTAGAATAGGTGGATCTGATGGTGCTGATTCTTATTCAGGAAATATTTCAGGGGGAACCGGAGGATCATCGTCAGGTTCTGGTTCTAATGGTGTTGCAGGAACTAGAGGATCTGGAGGTGGAGGAGGTTCTGCTCAAGTATCAGGTAGTCCAGGATCTACTAGTGGAGCCAACGGTGGAGCCGGAGAAGTTAAGTATAGATTTTTACGAGTACAATAGTATAGTGCCTTATGGCAAATATATCTAAATGGTTTGGTTATCCTGTATACATAACTAAACTAGAAAACTTTGAAGATATTAATAAAAAAATTGTCCCTATAATATTAAGAGATATTACTCCAACCAATTCTCAATACTCACGAACCACGGACGTAAAGCCAAAAGAATTACAATCTATTGATGATAATTTACACAAAGATAAAAGATTTAAAGAATTGTACAATGAATTATCTAAAGTAATACAGGGTTGTTTATCTGCACAAAAATATAATCTAGATTTGTTTGAAGTTTATATTACAAAATCTTGGGCTACCTTATCTACCAAAGAACAACATATTGCCTATCATAGACACATGAGTAGTCACTTTAGTTTTGTCTATTACCCACAAGCTCATGAACAAGGTAATCTTTTTTTACTTGATGACGATGCACATAAGGTAGGATTAAATATACCAAAAAGAAATCCATATTTTACTGAGTGGGATCATAACAATTATGGTAAAGCTGAATACCCTGCCGAGACAGGTAATGTAGTTATATTTCCCTCTATGATGTTTCATGAAACAGGAAAGAATAAAAAGGATATACCAAGACTCTCTATATCAGGAGATATAATGTTTACCATGAAAGAAGGGGTTAAATCTGAACATAATATACCTTCTCCTTCGACTTGGATGAAGCTATAAAATGTTGTAAAATGGCTTATGCCTTTAAGAAATGTAAGAATAGCCCCAGGTTTTAACAAAGCAGATACTCCTTCAGGAGCAGAAGGTCAATGGATTGATGGTGACTTTGTAAGATTTAGATATGGTCAACCAGAAAAAATAGGTGGCTATACAGCCATTGGACAACAAACTATTTCAGGACCAACACGTGCCCAACACACTTGGACAGATTTAGAGGGTAATAGATATGCAGCACTTGGTACTTCAAAAGCTTTATATATTTATTATGAAGATAAGTTTTATGATGTTACCCCTTTAGCAACAGCTATAACAGGTGCAACTTTTACATCTACAAACGGATCAGATATTGTAACCGTAAATAAATCAAGTCACGTTCTTGAAGTTGGAGATTATATTACATTTACATCTGTAACTGTACCAGGACAAGCTACTACGCTTAATGGTGATATAAATAATTCTGTTACCACTATTACACTTACAAGTTCTACAGGTTTTTCTGCAGCAGGCACTGTAAGAATTGGCGATGAATTAATTACATATACAGGAAAGTCTTCAAACGATTTAACAGGATGCACTAGAGGTACAAACAGCA
>Ga0208666_1000677_pt1 | contig 15576 bp, 31 predicted proteins | sample 5B_taG_FD_184078 | JGI IMG/M metagenome (GOLD analysis project Ga0208666, IMG submission 184078) | Marine viral communities from the Subarctic Pacific Ocean - 5B_ETSP_OMZ_AT15132_CsCl metaG (SPAdes) (version 2) | ecosystem: Environmental > Aquatic > Marine > Oceanic | place: Pacific Ocean...
AACCATCTTTGAGTATCTCCATTGTCATCTACATATGTTCTATCATCATACCATTCCTCCCAAGGGTAGTTCTTTACACTGACTGTTTGTTTAACAGTCTTACCTTCTACATCTGTTAGATTATATTGTGGTTCATTGTAGAAATCCTCCCAAGGATCTTTTCTACTATCTGCAAACTGCACATAGGGTGTAAGGTTAAAGGTACTACCCTGACACTGCACACCACCACCATAGGTGTTGGTTATGTATGGACCTTGTAACACTTGTATCGCCTGGTTCGTGACTGAGCCGCTACTATTGGCTATAGGATTAGCAGTGGCACTGACACCACCCACTCCTTGTGCTAAAGAAACTGTGGGTGATAGTAATGATAGTACTAATGTACTTACTGAGTAAATGTACTTGTTGTATCTGTGATACTTTTTATTTCTGTTACGCGTTGTATGACTGTTTGATTTGTGACTCCTGGTCCAGAATAACTTTGAGTAAATTGAAAGGCTGCTCCAGGTTCGTGGATTGTGAAGTTGTTGACTGCTGAGAAGTCCAAAGTGTCGAAGGAAGATGTTACTGTTCCTGTTACTGCTCCCTCTTCTCCTCCTACTGATGGATTCACTGTTACTGTTGATGTGTTCACATTGGGGTTGAGTGCTGCACCATTGTTGTCTACACCTACGCCCGTCACGCTGTACTCCCATCCTGCCCTCATATCAATTGAATGTATCGTCTCTGTGACTGTAGATTCAGTCTCAGTGTGGCTAGTCATAGATCCCTGTTGAAAATTTGGGACCACGGGAACTGCTCTTGCAGACCCCGCACTACCTAATATCACTAGTATAGTAGTTATAAGCCTTTTCATAACCTAGTTTCCTAGTTAATTTGCAGCTCAGTTACAAATTGTCCAGTAGCTGATGTGCCAGCTCCGCCAGCTGTTACAGTCAAAAGACCTTGAGAAGTTACCGTACCAGCTAATGATCCAGCACTTCCAGCAGCAGTAGACAACTGATCACCATATGCAGAAATATCTCCTATGTCAGGACCAGTTGTATCAATTGCATCAGCTTGAGTGAATGCCTGAGTGAAGCTGAAAGACTCACCTGGATCATCCTGTACTGCAGCAATAGTACCAGGATTGTATACACCTGAAGTTATAGTACCAGCACTAATTGTATTAGCTGTGGTTCCGTCAGTTGTGTCTACATTATTACCAGTGATACTAAATGAAGATCCAATCCTGTTCATTTGAGTTGCAGCAGCATTAACTGTCAACTGAACACTAGAGGTCATTCTTGATGTAATATCTGCTCTAGCAGCAAGAGGAGTGCTCATCAAAAGCATAACCAATGGGAGTAATTTTTTCATTTACTAACACCAAACCGTGTTTTATTTAGCATTGTTGACATTGTATTAATAGTTACTAGCATAAATAAAAGACATGTGTTATGATAAACCTGTATAAGTATTCTTAATGACAGAAGAAACTATCACTAAGATCTGCTACACAAAAGCAGAAGTAGATTCTATGATCTCTTTTGCTGTGGATGAAGCACGCAGAATTGATGAAGCTTCTATGGCAAAACATAATAGAGAAGCAACTATCATCAGCATGATTCTTGGGTTTACTTGTCTTGCATTATTTGTAGATGGTCTTCTTAGAATTTTAGGAATCATTCCTCCTTTCATGCACCTTGATGTGAACATTATTGATAGGGTTGCTGACAGAGTGGAGACAGATGTTATAGATAAAATAAGACAAGTACCAATAGAAAGAATATTCAGAAGATGAATCCATTCACAGACTTTCTATTTACAGTATCTTGGTTTGCTCTGTTAGTGTGGGCAATCAGATCTATTATAAAGGGTTGGTCTTCTAAACCAGTGCAAGAATACAACGCTAACTATTGGACTAAGCAGGTAACTAAGAGAATACATCCAGAGATGATAGATGTAGAACCTGGTGAAGAATTGATGGGTGTTACTTTTGAGTCAAAGAGTTGTGACATAGAGGATTATAATGAACTGCAAGAAAGAATTAGTAAATTAAAAAATGAACTAGAGGATGATGACGATGATGAAGGTGGCACAGGGGTCTTGACAAATGCTTAATATTTCTTTATACTAAATAACATGAGGTGAGCAAATCCTCACCAAATCTTCCTACTAACCAAGACTGAGGAAGTAAAATACGTCTTTTTGTCCACCAGTGAAGGGATTGGTGGAAATATTAATATCGCTCTTACCCTTTGAGCCCTATTAAAACTTTGTTGTACTCATGACAACTCTTCAAAAACGCGAACAAGGACTCCTTACTGGATGGTCTGAGTTCTGTGAGTGGGTAACAAGCACAAACAACAGAATCTATGTTGGTTGGTTTGGTGTTCTAATGATCCCATGCTTGCTTGCTGCTACCACTTGCTTTATCCTTGCTTTCATCGCTGCTCCACCTGTGGACATTGATGGAATCAGAGAACCAGTTGCTGGTTCATTCATGTATGGAAACAACATCATCTCTGGTGCTGTAGTTCCATCTTCCAATGCTATTGGACTTCACTTCTACCCTATATGGGAAGCTGCTACTCTTGATGAGTGGCTCTATAATGGTGGTCCTTATCAGTTGGTTATCTTCCACTTCCTTATTGGAATTTCTGCATACATGGGCAGACAGTGGGAGCTTTCATACAGACTAGGTATGAGACCTTGGATCTGTGTTGCATACTCTGCACCTGTATCTGCAGCATTTGCTGTGTTCCTTGTGTATCCATTTGGTCAGGGTTCATTCTCTGATGGTATGCCTCTAGGTATCTCAGGTACATTCAACTTCATGTTTGTATTCCAAGCAGAACATAACATCCTCATGCATCCATTCCACATGGCTGGTGTTGCTGGTATGTTTGGTGGAGCACTCTTCAGTGCTATGCATGGTTCACTAGTTACATCTTCTCTAATCAGAGAAACAACTGGACTAGATTCTCAGAACTATGGTTACAAGTTTGGACAAGAAGAAGAAACTTATAACATTGTTGCTGCTCATGGATACTTTGGTAGACTTATCTTCCAGTATGCATCATTCAACAACTCAAGAAGTCTTCACTTCTTCCTTGCATCATGGCCTGTTATCTGTGTATGGTTAACCTCAATGGGTATCTGCACAATGGCATTCAACCTCAATGGTTTCAACTTCAACCAGTCAGTGGTAGACACATCTGGTAAAGTGGTTCCTACATGGGGAGATGTTCTTAACAGAGCAAACCTTGGTATGGAAGTAATGCATGAAAGAAATGCTCACAACTTCCCACTTGACCTAGCATCTGCTGCAGAAACAGAAGTTGCACTTGTTGCTCCTTCCATAGGTTAAGCTTGATTTAAAACTGAATATTTGTTAGGATATGGAGGGATTAAAAGTCCCTCCATTTTTTATGGACACTAAATAAAAACTGTTCAAGGAGAACACATGCACGGAGATTTGGAACCAGAAGAGCATCATTGGCCTGTAGAGGGTCATGTTAATGATCTCTATGAAGATATGGCAAGACTCAATTCATTATATGAGGAACTCATGTGGGGTCATCATGATGTACTAGAGTTTGTTCCTGATTATAAAAATGATAGAATTATTATCAAAAACAAATCAAAAGAAAATAATGAATAACTTCACAGTCTATTCTAAAGATGGATGTCCTTATTGCACTAAGGTAGTTCAGGTGTTACAATTAGCAGGATTAAACCATAGAGTTTATAAACTTGATGAAGACTTTGACAGAGAAAGTTTTTATGGTCAGTTTGGAAATGGATCTACATTTCCTCAAGTAGTATTAGATTCTACCAATCTAGGTGGATGCACAGAAACAGTTCAGTATTTAAAGGAGAAAAACTTAGTCTAATGAAAGACGATTTTGAAACTGTATATGAGATGATTGAGCATGCCATTGAACTTGCGTTTGATGGCAAGATGCAATTGAAGTTTTACGATTTTTTAAAATATCGTAAAACAAAAAAGTATGAAGTGGATGCTTTTATTGAAAGTTCTACTGCTGCTGAAATTTCAGAACAGGTATTAGAATTAGAAGGATACATTAAGGGAGGTGCTGATAATGATCATAAACAATTGCGTGAAGCATATGGTCACATACCAAAACCTCAAGCAAGAAAGATAAAAAATTATCTGTACAGTATATTGGAAGATGCATGGAGGTATAGTAGTGACAGAAAACCAGGAAGAAGAAAAAAAGTCTCTAAATAATGACAAACCTGAAATCAACAGGGGTGTTGAATTATTACTAAGGAGGAAGAAAGAAACACCAGAAAAACCTAAAACACTTCAAGTAAAGTTTGGAAACCTGATTGCTATTTGGAATAGGGAAATTGTTTTCCACTTTAATTTTTACTTGGATATTAGAAAAAAATAAACTCACTGGAGGAGTGCCATGTCTGAATTGTTAATAGTAACATTGACACTTATGACACTAGTGTCTATTATTACATTACTGGTTGGAGGTATGATAGGATGGATGGCAAGACAACATTCATATGAAACAACTCCTCAAATGGTCTACTCTCATCCAGAGATGTTTGATTCAAATGGGAACATTATTCCTGATGAAATTTTAGCTTTAAGAATTGAAAACAATCATGAAACAGAAATCAACGATGATGACGACAGCGAATCTTGAGAATCCTGAACCACCCAAGAAGGAAAGGAAAACAAGAAAGCCTCGTAAAACATCAACAGTAAAGAAACTACCATCTAATCCATTCATGAATGAGATATTAGAGTTAGTGTCTGAACAGAAAACTCATGCCAAAAAGGTAGCTGTTCTTCAAGAGTATGAGTGTGTTGCATTGAAGAGTATATTCATTTGGAATTTTGATGACTCTGTTATCTCTTTGCTTCCTCAAGGTAATGTCCCATATAAACCAAATGAAAATCCACTAGGCACAGATCATTCATCTTTACGTAGAGAGCAGAAAAATCTTTATATGTTTGTTAAGGGTGGTAATGATACTCTGTCTACAATTAGAAGGGAGACTATCTTTATTCAGTTGCTAGAGGGACTTCATCCTAAAGAAGCTGAGATTGTAATAGCAGTAAAGGATAAGGGGTTAGAAGACCTTTATGACATTGATTTAGATGTAGTAGAGGAGGCATTTCCAGACATTCAATGGGGAGGAAGATCATAATGTCTTGTAATATTATTCATGAAAAGTGTGATAAGTCAGCTGCAAGTGATAAGACATTGCCACGCAATGCTTATCTTGTCACTTATGTTGTAGAAGATAAGATAACATATGATGTGGTGATGGCTGATGGTAAGTCAGATGTATTTGATGAATATTGGGATAAGTATAAGGAAGGATTGCAGAAGATAGATTGGGCTGAGGGTAATGTGAAACCTTCTTTGTGGAACAGACAACCAATAAAACCTGAAAAGAAAGTGAAGAGGAAGAGAAAATGAGTGATGAACTTAGGGATCAAGTGAACTCCATCATTAGAGATGAGATTCAAGAAACTATAAATCAATATGTTGATTCTTCTACAGAGGCTACTGATCAAAAAGGATTTGGTGGTTTTGTTAAGAATCCTGATGAAGAATTTAAAGTTAACATTCCTAATGATGAGGTAGATAAAATTATAAAAGAGTATAAAAAAATAAAGAAATTTAAAAAATCTAATCTAGGACAAGTTCAGAAGATGGGTTTAGTTGATAAGAATGGAAGGCCATTATGAGTAAGATTGATACGCAGGGAATGAGTGGTGATGTAGTAAAAGGATGTACTGATAATGTATATCCTAGAGATGAGAATGGAAACATCATCTATCCACCAGCAAACTTTAAAGAGTGGCCTATCTTCAATGATAAAGAGAGAGCAGAGTTAAAAGATATTATGCTAGAAGCATTGAAAGAATTTCATGGTGATTCATTTAACTCAAGAGAAGCACCAATGTGGACTTTAGATCAGTTCCAAGAATGAGTAAAGACTATTCCTATCTAGAGGCTAGTTCTGGTGGTGATGTTGATCATCAAGGATGGCCAAAGAAACCACCTATCTCTGATAGGGAATGTATCTATTTGTGTTTGGAGAATTGTGAGGAATTGTCAGGGTTAGATAAGAAACAAGTGCAAAGATTAATGGAAGACTTTAAAGTAGAGAAAACTTTAGAACAAATTCAATCTGAGTACCCACCACTATGAGACTTGGCGTCATGTGTTCTGGCAACGGAACCAACTTTGAAAACATAGTTACAAATCCTATATGTAACAAACATGAAGTTGTATTGATGATACACAATACTAAACAATGTGGTGCTGTTGCAAGAGCAGCAAAGTGGGGAATACCTCATGTCAGAATACCTCATAAAGATGAAGGGAAGATGGTAGAACTCTTCAAAGCATGGAGAGTTGATCTTATAGTCCTTGCTGGATATATGAGAGTGATTAAGAATCCTTCTGTATTTCCTGCTCCCATAATTAATGTTCATCCATCATTGCTTCCTAAGTACAAAGGATTAAATGCTGTTGAGCAAGCAATGAATGCTGGAGAAAAAGAAACAGGATGCACAGTTCATTATGTAAATGAAGAATTGGATGGTGGGGAAATAATTCTTCAAAAGAAAGTACCTATTCTTCCTGATGATGATTTAGAATCATTAACAAAATCTATTCAGAGAATGGAATATTTGGTACTACCCACAGCTATAGAAGATATTTTTGTATCATCTAATACAAAACTACTTGACTATATAATATAAGTGTGTTAGTATTAACACAACGTTCATCTCTTAGGAGACGCAAGTAAGTCACGGAACGGATCGTTCATCCCTTAGGGGACGCACATGACTAAAGGAACGGGTCTAAAAATCCAATTACTTTAGGAGTAACACAATGGCACAAGTCACTTACCGTGGTGTCCAGTATGACACTGAAGAGTACAGAAAGATGCTCATAGAGGAGCATCAACACCAGCAAAGACATGATCTTATGTATCGTGGTCTTAAAGTGAAAAGCAAGGCAATTCCTTGCAGTTAATATGACAAGGGGGTTTACATACCCCCTTTTTTATTCTATAATTATAGAAAAGGTATAAGTTTATGTTACACATGAGAGATCAATTGCTTAATGCAGTTCAATCACATGCAAAAGGTGAGATAGCAAAACATCAAGCAAATGTTGAAGTTTATCTAGAGCATCCAATGGGTATTGGTGAGCACTCAGATATTACTGAAGCAATACAAGTTGAGTTGGATAAGATAGCACGTTATCATGATCAACTAGAAGTAGTAAATCACTATTTTAAGAAGAGATAATGGATAGAGAAAGACTAAAACTAATGATCAAAAATCTCAAGTTGCTAGTTGAGTCTCTTGAGTCTGAAGTTTATTCTGATGTGTCAGCATATAAATACGAAAGCACACCCCATATCACAGACTACGACGAAGTATTTGATGATGATGATGGGTATCCAGACTAGTATGAATGAAGGACAAGAAGGCAGCAAAGAAACTTTTAAAATTAGCAAAGGAGCATCCAGATTGGTATAGTAAGAAAGATATTTTCTATGCCAAGATGATTAAGAAACAACTGAAACGTGACAAGAAACAACATGAACGTGAAATTAGTGACAGTAACCCCAAAGGCAGAGGAGATGATGGGGTACGTGGCAAGAGTGAGCAACCCAAAGAATCAAAACAATCCAAAGGTATCTGGATTGCTAGGTTACTGCATAAAGCACGGTCATTGGTCAGTCTTTGAGCAAGCACATATGACTCTAGAGATTGAAACTACTAGAGGATTAGCAGCACAGATATTAAGGCATAGATCATTTACTTATCAAGAGTTTTCTCAAAGGTATGCTGATAGTAGTATGTTGAGTGAGGTTATTCCTACACCTGAGTTGAGAAGACAAGATGATAAGAATAGACAGAACTCTATTGATGACTTAGATAGATTTGTAGTGCAGGACTTTGAACTAAAGATGCAGAGACACTTTGTAGATGGGATGAAACTCTACAAGGAGATGCTTGATGCTGGTGTTGCAAAAGAGTGTGCTAGATTTGTTCTACCACTTGCTACACCAACAAAATTATACATGACTGGTTCTGTAAGGTCGTGGATACACTACATCAATCTAAGATCTGCTCATGGAACACAGAAAGAACACATGAAAATTGCTGAAGAATGCAGAAGAATATTCTGTGAGCAGTTCCCTAGTGTCTCTCAAGCCCTTGAATGGGTCTAAATAAAACTACCCAAAAGTTTACTTATGCCAACATACCCTGTGAAAAATCTCAAGACTGGAGAGACTCAAGAACTCTCTATGACTATGAGTGCCTATGATGAATGGAGAGAAGAAAATCCTGACTGGGATAAAGATTGGAGTAAAGGATGTGCTAGCGTAGGAGAAGTAGGTGAGTGGCAAGAGAAGTTGATTAAGAAGAAACCAGGTTGGAATGAAGTTCTTAGAAAAGCATCCAAGATGCCTGGTGCTACTGTCAAACCTTTCTCTACTTAATTATGCCAAGAAAAAAGAAGAATGGGGACCAACCTATTGGTGTTGGATTAACATCTAAACAGATGAAAAGGAAGAAACCAATCAATGCTGATATGTTGAGGGATGTAGAACCCTTAACTGAAAATCAGAAAGCTTTATTTGATTCTTATGCTAAGAATAAAAATCTAGTTGCCTATGGTGCAGCAGGTACAGGTAAAACATTCATTACTTTATTCAATGCACTAGGTGATGTATTAGATCCACATACACCCTATGACAAGATCTACATTGTAAGGTCACTTGTTGCTACCAGAGAGATTGGATTCTTGCCTGGTGATCATGAGGATAAGTCTTACTTATATCAGATACCATATAAGAATATGGTTAAGTATATGTTTGAGATGCCTAGTGAGGCAGACTTTGAGATGTTGTATGGTAATCTTAAGGCACAGGAGACTATTGGATTCTGGAGCACCTCATTCATTAGAGGGACAACTCTAGACAGAGCTATCATTATAGTTGATGAGTTTCAGAACTTGAATTTTCATGAATTAGATAGTATAATAACAAGGATAGGAACTGACTCCAAGATTATGTTCTGTGGAGACGCTACTCAAACTGACTTGATCAAACAGAATGAAAGGAATGGTATTCATGACTTCATGAACATTCTAAGAATTATGCCCTCAGTAGATATTATTGAGTTTGGTGTAGAAGATATAGTAAGGTCAGGTTTGTGTAAAGAATATCTACTCTCAAAATTGGAATTGAATCTATGAGTTTTACCCATTGTAATTTTTTAGGTGATCTTGAACTAGACAAAAGAGAAACTCCTGGTTGTAGATTGTATCAACTGCCAAGTGGTAAGTGGGTTCCATCTATCACATCAGTAACTTCTTTCTACAATAGGCAAATCTTTATGGATTGGCGTAGGAGAGTAGGAGATAATAAAGCTAACAAGATAACTAAAGCTGCTACTGCTAGAGGAACAGACTATCATGAGGCAGCACAAAGATATCTAGAGAATCATGAGATGGACTGGGATTTATTTACACCAGTTACTAAGTTCATGTTCCATCATGCTACACCATATCTGGATAAGATAAATAACATACATGCTATAGAAAGGACACTCTATTCAGAATACCTTGGTCTTGCTGGTAGAGTTGATTGTATAGCAGAGTATGAAGGCGAGTTAGCAGTCATAGATTTTAAGACATCAAGTAAAATTAAACCTGAGAAGTGGTTGGAAAATTATTTTGTGCAGGAGATGTTCTATGCTGCTGCATATTATGAATTGACAGACATACCAGTCACTAAACTTATCACCATCATGGTAACTCCCAATGGTGAAGTAAAAGTATTTGACAAAAGGAACAAAGAGGATTATATTAAACTTCTAGTTCGTTATATTAAAGAGTTTGTATCTAACCACACTGGGAAAGAATCTGATGGACAATGAATTAGAAAAGGTATTGGAGAAGAAGTTCTTCTGTCCATCTAGATTTGCACAGGAGATAGAAACTCTTGTGCAAGTCAATAAACATATGAATTACATTGATGCTATCATACATTTTTGTGATCAGAACAGTATTGATTTAGAATCAGTACCTAAACTTATTCCTAAACCATTAAAGGAAAAGATTAAGTATGAAGCACAGGAACTTAATTTTTTAAAGAGAACATCTAGAGCCAAACTTCCTATATTTTAATGATGCCATTTGAATGTTATAAGACTTACATTGCGTTGAAGACGCATTTTACTAAGGGTGACAAATATGATTTCATACAAAATAGAACTCAAAGAATTAGAGCAACTAAAGAAAGTTTTTATGGAAAGGGATTGAAAGGAGATAAAGATTATAGACCAGCAAGGAAGGATAGATTTTGGTTTGAAAGAATGGTGAGAGCATATCCTGATAAGGACATTGTTAATTTTTTTGTTTCTAATTTTGTGGCAGGAGAAGATCCACAGATGGTTTATATGGCTACCATTGTGAAGTCAGGTGAGAAGATATTTAATGAATGGAAGAGGAAGATTCAATCTCTATCTTATGTTTTTAAGAATGAGGCTACTGATCTATTTGAGGATAAAAAATTTGATGATGTTTTTGATTGTTCAAAGGGACATCCTCTCATTTTGAAAAGTCATTTAGCAGGTAGAACATCAATAGAATCAATGGTTATATATGATAGAATACTAGGATATAGAGTTAACTTTGATAAGAAGATGGATGATGTGGTATGGAAAAGCACTAGCATGAAAATAAAAAAGTATTCTCCCTTCCTAAATATAGATGTATTCCACTACAAAAAAATCCTCAAGGATCTTGTACTTGACACTGCAAGGTGAATCAAGTATAGTGGTTACACACAGGCCAAATCTCAACAAATACGAGGTAATCTAAATGTCTTTTGACAAACTGAGAAAGCAATCCAAACTGGGTTCTCTTACTGATAGACTAGTAAAAGAAGTAGAGAAGATGAACTCATCTTCTGGTGGAGCAGATGAAAGATTCTGGAAAGCAGAACTGGACAAGACTGGTGTTGGATCAGCAGTTGTTCGTTTCCTTCCAGCACCTGATGGAGAAGAACTCCCTTGGGTAAAGGTCTACTCACATGCATTCCAAGGACCAGGTGGATGGTATATTGAAAACTCTTTAACCACTACTGGTGGTAAAGATCCTGTATCTGACTACAATCGTCAGTTATGGAACAGTGGTAATGATGCTGATAAGGATACAGTACGTAAGCAGAAGCGTAAGCTATCTTATTACTCCAACGTTTATGTTGTAAAAGATCCTCTTCATCCAGAGAATGAGGGTAGAGTATTCTTGTTTAAGTATGGTAAGAAAATATTTGATAAGGTTCTGGAAGCAATGCAACCAGAGTTTGATGATGAAACTCCAATCAATCCTTTTGATTTTTGGCAGGGTGCAAACTTTAAGCTGAAGATTGTTAAGAAGGATGGGTTTTGGAACTATGATAAGTCAGAGTTTGATAAGGTAGCACCTTTACTAGATGATGATGATGCATTAGAAGCATTGTGGAAGAAGCAGTATTCTTTATCTGCTATCACTGCACCAGATCAGTTTAAGTCATATGAAGATTTGGAGAGACGCTTGAAAACTGTCTTAGGGCAGATACAAAAGCAAGCACCTAGACTAGATGAGGAGGTAGTATCTGAAGCTGAAGATCCAGTTCCAGTGGCTGCACCAGTATCAACATCTTCTGATGAAGAAGATGAAGCACTCAGTTACTTTCAAAAGTTAGCTGACTCTTGAGATACAATCAACTCTGCTTGACCCTCTTGGTCATAGCAGCATATATAAATCTACTTAAGTAGATCATGTATACAATCTAATATTCTCTCCTTTCTTTAAGGTGTCGCTCACATACTGGGCGGCACCTTTCTTGTATGGCATGATCTCATCCATGTCATTGAATATTACATTCAAGAAATTATTTTTTAGAAGATATATATTTCTTTTCTCTTCATCTTTTTTTAGTTCATATTCATAGTTAGTGACTGATTGAATCATATTTGCAACTGGTATAGTATGATAAGAACCATTATCAAAGAACTCATAGTAATGAGCATTACCAGTTCCAACCTCACCTTTTACAGTAAAAGTAACTTGCTCTGTCCCTCCTATGCTAGGATTTTGAACAGATGGAATTTCTGATAGTGTGTATTTAAATCTGATTGCCACATCACCTACAGCAAGTACTTCAGTGACAGGGAATCTTCCATTATAAACATCTGTAGATACATTTTGAATTAGAACTTCATCACCCACTTTCAAATCTTTGATACCATTATTCATGGTAACAGTTGCTATTTTAGATTCAGTACCAGATATCTGAGTCACCTTTGTATTGATAGCTTGAATAAAGTTGCCATTAGTTTTCCATGTGTTTGGAGTTTCTAACCCTCCCTTTAAGATGACAGCACCCTTTGTGTTTTTAATTTCTATGGTTTCATAGTGATGAATTCCAGAGAATAATTTATCATAGGTTCCATATTTTTCTAGTAGAAATTCATCTAATGATGATTGAGGAAGAGGCCACTCTGATTGAACATTTGTTATATTGTTAGCAAGTAAAACTAACCAATCCAAAGTAGGGTCATCATAATATTGTTGTGCAATAGTATCTGGTCTATCATCACCAACAATACTATATTTTTCAAAGTAAGTTAAGTCTTGAAAAATGTCAGGACGTAATCTACCACGTTTGAATAGATTTTTTACAGTGATATAGTTAGATATGTCATTAGCATTGGGATTGCGATTGACATAATCAAGATTTGGTACTTGTCTGAAGTAAGAGTTTGTCATAGTTAGAATCCTGTTCCTTCTTTTCCTTCATCATCATTCCAAAAATCATCATTGTATATTGGAGTTATCTCTTTGAAAGATAGTCCTACCTGATAAGAGGTCATTGAACCATCTCCTCTACCACCATTATCCTCATAGGTGCTGTAAGAACCATCTGGTGTGTAGTCCACATTGAATCCAGTTAGAGCACATATTTTTATATTATTTAAAAATGGATGTGGATCTCCATCTTTATATGTATACTTTAACTTCCAAACATTTGGAGTTTTTAAAAAGATTCTACTATTAGATCTCTTAGGAGCCATTTGTTTTTTAAAGAATCTGATAATTTGTTTTATCTTATCAGCTTCTTTTGGTTCTCTAGGAGTAAATTTATATGTATAGTTGAATGTTCTTAACACTGGACCATTAAATAATACTTCTAAATTATTATTGATTGTTAAACCTGTTCCTCTTGTCAAAATATTTGCTCCTATTGCTTGTCCAGCAAAAAATGCTTTGATTGCATCTTCACCTACAGCAGTTGCCAAAGCACCACCTGTTTTACCAGCAGTCTCCATAATACCTTGCATATTAAATCCTCCACCAGATACCACATCAGCTATTTTAGTCATTACTTCACCTGCTGCTTGAGCTCCTGCTACTTGAAAGGGATTTAATCCCTCTTCACCCCAGTTAACAGAGTTTGATTCTGATATACCAGGTTGCATTGGAAGACTTACTACCCCTCTTCTAACTTTTTCTCTTTTATCAATATCTTTTATTTTAAATAAGTTTCTTCCTGTTGCATTTAGGTCTAATCCTGATTGATAGTCATAACATGTTATCTTAAGGAAGTCAAAGTTTGAACTGTCTTGTTGATTCAAAGGATATCTTCCTATGAAAAATCCTTCTGGATCTTTAGGAATGTCAGTTACATTAATGTTACTTAAATTAAATTTAGATCCCTTGCTATCATCATCACCACCTGAATTCTGACCAGATTTTGATTCATTTTTTGCTACGGTTTTATTTTCAGTATCTATTTTATTTTTATAAGAAGCAAGTTTTTCTAAATCTTCTTTTGATAAATTATCAACAGATTGTTTTAAAGCTTGATTCCAAGAATCTAGATTAATTTGAGTTGTAACAAGAGCAGATCCCCCACTATGAGACTCAACTGGGTCCCAATTATTGTTAACATAATTTGCTATAGTTTCTCCCTTAGAATCTGTTACTTTAATGGTATCAGCATCCGCATCTATTTCTATAATGTTAATAGATTTTTCTAAATTAGAAAATTTTGTTTTAGATACTTCTGACATGAATATCTTTTTAGTTATTTAGTCTTAAAGTTTGCATAAGATAATGAACGTAGATAATCTATCTCATCATTGTTGATCACATGCAATCTTCCTACCACCTCTTGCCATGTATAGTTCCTTGATGTTCCCCAATGAAAGTTAAGTCCTTGGAATCCCCACCTTTCTACAAAGGTAACAGCAACAAGAGGGAACTCATCATACACACCAGGTGTTTTGGCATTATATACAAAGGTATAGTATCCACCTGCATCAGGAACTAATTCAGTTTGACTGAAGACCTCCATGATATTCATCATGATGTCATCAGCACTGGTTAGTCCTTCAATTTGTTCTTGAAGTTCTTCTGTTCTCTCTGACATTACTTGATACCTAACTCATCTTCTGTGATAACTTTGAATTCAATTCTTCTATCTAAACAAAACTCTTGTGCTGCTTTCCATTTAGCTTGGTTGACAGCATAGGTTGTAAGTTCATACAGATATGATTTAGTCACTCTAGATTTTTTCTTTGGTGGTTTAGTTTGCTTTTTTGGTTTCACTTCAATCACATAAGTTTTAACCTTACCATTACTTTCTTTTACTTTCATAAGAAAGTCTGGATAGTATCTATGAGGTCTGTGATCTACAGGAGATAGGTATGGAATACTTATCTCTTCAGAAGCCCATGCTATAATATTCTTATTCAGATCACAGTATCTACAGAACTTACGCTCCCAACTACTACGACATATTATATTATTTGAATTGCCTTGATATTTTTGAGGGTACTTTGGTTTGTACTTACTCTTAATACTTTCAGCCATCTCTTATACATAATATATAATCTAAAATATTTATAGATGGCAGGTGCTCGTCCAGAAAAATTAAGAGTAGATGATATAAAAAGTAGGTTGTTGAATGTTGCACAGACCTCCCAGTATCGTTTGACTCTATCAGTGCCAGCAGCAGTTAGATCTAGACTTACAGATTTAAGTGATCTAGATCTAGATAATATTAGCTTGTCTTGTTCAGAAGCAAACCTACCAGGTTCCTCACTAGCAACTCATGATGTCACTAATGATTATCAAGGTGTCACTGAGAAGATGGCATATAGGAGAATATATGATGATGTGTTGGGGTTGACATTCTATGTTGATAGAGAGTATAATACAATTAAAATGTTTGAAAGGTGGATTGATTATATCAGTGGGATTACAGATCCTACAAAATTTAAAAGTCCATTTACAAATCAAAGAGTATCTTATCCTAAAACATATAAGAAGGATATATTCTTGAGTAAGTTTGAGAAGGATCATTTTTCAGATGAATCCACCATCCCTAAGATAACTTTTGACTATACTTTTGTTCAAGCTTTTCCTAGAGATATCACTGCCATTCCTCTTTCTTATGAACAAGGACAAATTTTAAAGTGCAGTGTGTCCTTCTCATTCATAAGGTATGTTGTGGAGG
>Ga0208666_1000678_pt1 | contig 15538 bp, 23 predicted proteins | sample 5B_taG_FD_184078 | JGI IMG/M metagenome (GOLD analysis project Ga0208666, IMG submission 184078) | Marine viral communities from the Subarctic Pacific Ocean - 5B_ETSP_OMZ_AT15132_CsCl metaG (SPAdes) (version 2) | ecosystem: Environmental > Aquatic > Marine > Oceanic | place: Pacific Ocean...
TATCCTCCTATCCTAATGCGATTGCCAAGGCTGTTGGATCCTCGGTTGAAAAACCTGCACTAGATAAATATGTTTTTACGTCTGATAAAGCAACTTGCTTCATCGTTCCTGCATCATTAGTAACCACTCTGTCAGCATCTACTAAAGTTGTTGATGAAGCAGCAGTGTCACCATCCATAATATTTAATTCTGTGGCTGTAGTAGTTACACCATCAAGTATATTTAATTCAGCTGCGGTAGATGTAACACCATCAAGTATATTTAATTCAGCGGTTGTTGCAGTCACACCATCTAATAAATTTACTTCTGTGGCTGTAGCAGTGATTGCTACATCCTCATTTAGTTTTGGAGAGGTTAATCTTTTATTTGTTAATGTTTGTGTAATATCAACAGCAACTAAGTCTTGTGTACCACTGTCTCCACTATTTGGTAATCTTAACGTGTTCGCAGCACTAGCTGAGTGGGGTTGTGGTTGTAGTGTTTGAAAGTGAGCATTAGATGATTCACAATACATTTTAAGAGAAGCAGGTGAACCACTATTTGATTTGAATTCAATAACTCCACCTAAAACAGTAAGATCGTCTCCTACACTGATGTCGCCTGTAAAAGTATTATCACCAGATAAACTAGCAAAAGTAGAAGATAAAGCAGTTCCGTTTAATGTAATTGCATCAGCCTCTAATGTTCCATCTATGTCTGCATTTCCTGAAATATCTAAAGTAGCAGCATCTATTTCACCAGACGCAGTAAGATTAGTAACACCTGTTACAGCACCACCAAAAGCTACATTATTGCTTCCATCTTCAAAAATTAATTTACTTGCAGGCAATGTGCAAAAAACATCTTTTGTACCTGCACTAAAGTTTACTGCATTATCACTATTAGAACTAGATATTACTGTAGTTCTAGTTAAATCTGAACTATCTCCATCTAAAGTTCCAAGTCCTACTTCGAACTCTGATTGATCTTGATGAGCAATACAATAATAAGTTGTGTTACTATTTCCTACTCCAGCTGCAAAAGTTTCAAAACCCGTTACAGCACCTCCAAGAGATACCGCTCCTGTGCCTGTAGTTGTAGTTGTTTCTTTTACTCTATCATTAATGACTAATGCCATTTAAATTTTCTCCTATGCTAATCTTAATATAGCGTTACTTGCATCAGCAGTTGGAAACTGAATAGTAAATGTTCCACTAGTTGAAGTTTTATCACCACCAAAATCTAAAACAGCTACAGCTTTATTTGATTGAGAGCTATTGTAAATCAAAGCTCCTCTCGCTGTAATTGTTGCAGAGGTGAAAGATATATCAGCGAAATCACAAATAGCAGTTGTTCCTGAAGTTGTTGGAGTAACACTTGTTAGTGATCCTCCACCTGAGCTATATGTTCCTGAATCTGATACTTCATTTGAGGTACTAAAAGCAGTAGTGCTAGCACCTAATGAAGCAGAACTTGTGTACAGAGCTATTTTAAAAGTGTCTCCAGAACTCGCAGTAAAATTGTGGGTTCCTACTAGTAACTCTTGTTTAAAACTTGTACAAACAGCTTGAGTTATTGCCATGTTTTATTCTCCTATGGGTTTTTAGATTGCAAAGGAGTTCTAAGAGCTCCATGCATGTATTCATCTCTTCGGTGTCTTCCTTGTTGTTCTATGACTAACTCTTGAAGAGCACGTTGGTATGATTGCTCATAAATTTGCAGCATTTGAGCTGGTCCCTTCAAAAACTTGAAGGCTTCTGCAAGACATCCATAAAGTAATAATGCGGGTGCATTATCACCTAACCATGAGGTACTGTTTGAACTAGACAGTCTTGTTGGTAATCTAGTTATACCTAATTCTACGTTATATGCTAGATCAGGAGTAGGTGCAACATAAATAGTGTTATGATCCCACCAAGCCCAATATCTGGGTTCAGCAGTAGAGGTTCTATCTGGCCAATACTCATTCATGTAGCTTACGTCTCTTTGTTCTAAAAAATTTCTTGTAGGTGTTCCGGAAGGTGCAAAAATTTGCATTGTTCTTACAGTTCCTAATGAAGTAGGTTCTGGCCTACCACCACCTGGTAATGATAGAAAAGGATTACTAGCTGTTAAATTTGCAGTTTGATGAGATTTAAACACATCAATATCTACATCTCTAAATATTCTATTTTCTGCGTGTTCTATAAAATCATTTGTAATTGTTGAAGAAAGAACATCTGTGTCAACTTCTGTATAATTTAATATTTGTTGAGTTAATTCTGAATAGGTGACGGCCATTATGATACACTCACTGTTACTTTACCAATTGTTGCAGACATTAAAGGTGGTTGTTTTTTTGATGCCTGCATTGAATCATTATATTCAAAAAATCCCGAACCTCCAACAAAAACTGTCATAGGCTCCAATCTATCTGGTCTTGAATCTTCTATACTTTGTGCATCAGATGAATGTTTTTGTCTTTCAATCTGAGGATGTTTTTCTTCAAATTCAGATTTATGTACAAAAGAACCGTTCCATTCTTTTCTCATTTCTTTGTATGGAAACTCCATACCGCTTCTATCTGATATGGCTTTAGAAAACTTACCACTAGCTTTAGGCATTATATATAATCTCTCGCAGGTGTAGCAAAAAAACTTGAACGAGGTCTGTCTTCTTCAGATGCTCTTTTCCATTCTTCTTCATACAATTGTTTTAATAAAGGAGTTCTTTCTGGTGCTTTTTTAACAGACACATAATAAGCTAAACCAGATGTAAGGCAGGGTAAGAATCTAGTAGGTACTTCTAATTGATCATTATAATCTCCTGCATCTTGTATTTTAGTTAAACCGTAATATTTAAATGTATGAGCTCCGTCTGGTGTTGGATATAAAAATAAAGTAGGAGTTGAGGCTCCTCGTTCTAAATAATATTGAACAGGAGTTCCTGTTGTAGATTTATTAGATATGTTTAAATACTCTGCTCTACTAATTCTATCAACTTCTATATCTGTTGAAGAGTCGTTTGAAGTAAACAAAACAGCTTCTAACACATCAACTAAATCTGAATCTAATGTGTAACTAGTTGTGCTTCCTGTTAAAGTTTGTGTTCTAAGTTCAACTGTCCAAAGATTAATACCTCTGTTAGCCCATTCAGCTAACATAATATTTAATGAACGCCTTGCACTTTTAAGATCGTAACCTGATCTAGAGTTTAAACCACATCTTTCAAAAGCTTCTTCTATGACCTGATCTACATCTAAATCAAAACTATTTGTTCCTGATGTTGCCATGTTTTACCTTTTTCTTTTTCTTTTTTTTAATAAATTTCTTTTTCTGCCCTGCCTTAGATATTTGTTGAGGCATTGAAGATCTAGAAATCATTAATAATTTTTAACAAACTCTGCGATACAAGTATATGTATTTCCAGAATCAGCGGCTCCAGGTACAACAAAATTAACATCATTTTGATTAGAGTTACTACTAGTATTTGCTGGTATACCACCAAACTCTCTAAAGTCCCAATAACCAGAATCTATTAAAGTTACTATTGGAATATCTCCGTCAGAATCTTCATAGTCTAAACGTGCAAAAGAGTCTCCTCCATCACCGTTAGCGCATGACCACCATAATCTTTGTAAAGATAATGTAGCTACTGATTGACCCTCAGCATTAGCAGTTAAAGCTGAAACATCTCCAAAAACTGTTGTGCCACCTGATCCATCAGATTGCACTACTATTTTAATTGTTACCCTTCTATCATTCTCTTGTAGGATTGTAGGTCCTGTTACTGTGTCTGCCATCGTTTCCCTCCTTAATCAAGAAACTGTGGGGCCGAAGCCCCACTAATTATTATTGATCTGCAAATGCAGGTGCGTCTGCACCCTCTGCGTAACCCCAAATGTAATAATTGGTGCTATCTTTAGCAACAATATTAATTTCAAACAAACCACTGTCTGTAAGAGTTAATTTTGAGTTAGAATTTCCGTCAGAGTAAACAGATACGTTATCCGCATCAGAATCTAAATGAACAACACCACCTAAGAAAAAATTAGTATTTCCTGGTGTTACGATAATTAAATTTTCTGTTTCTTCTGCAGCGCCTGCATAGATAAACTTATAAGTTTGTCCAGCAACTGGAGCAGGTAGAGTTACAGTTCTATTGGATCCGATTGCAGGAACTGCAAGCACTCTTCCGCTGTGTGTTGCAGCATCAAGAGTTTTGTCTTCGTCTCCTAATGCAACAGGGGCATCTCCCATTGTAATGATTTCAGTAATCGCACCAGTGCTGGCGTTCTTACTTACAGTTTTAACTGTACTTTCAGATCTAACTGGACCTGAAAAAGTTGTATTTGACATATTTTACCTCGTAGTATTATTACGTCGTCTCTACGATCGTCTGCTAGGTCAGTCGACGTAATTAATTATTACCTAGTTATTGTGGGGCCGAAGCCCCACAAATTAAGTTTTATTAAGCTCCTGGTGTACCGAAGATAGCTCTGAAGTCAGAGAAACCGAAAGAGTATCTCTCTCTTGCTTTGTATCTTACGTTTCCAGTTTCAAAGTCACCTTCCATCTTAGTTGTGATAGGTGATCTTTGGAAGTGCTTCATCCCATTTGGAGAGTCAGTTTTAATGAAGAACGCATCAGTGTCGGTTAAGAAGTTATTAACTGTATAACCTTCTGGTAACATTCCCATGCTGGCAATAGCATTTAAGTCATTGTCAGAAGTTGCTGTTCTCAAATTGGATTTCATTAATCTTTCAGCAGTAAATTGAAGATTGACTGGAATAATAAGTTTTCTTCCGTTCAGAGCGATTTTTAATCCTCTGTCGTCAGTTAAACCAGCAATGTCAATTAACATTTGCTCTAAAGATGTTTCGTTTAAATCAGCAGCAGTTGATAGTTCGTTTCTGATGTTGCCGCCTGTTGAAGGGTGGTCAGTAGCACAAAGCTCCTTACCATCTCCACCTGTAAAGCTTGAATTAAACGCGTTGTTTAACACGTTTGCAGCTTTAACTTGTTTAGCGTTACTCATAGAACGAGCAAGTGCTTTTGTATAACGAGAACTGATTCTGTCGTAAAGGTTATCCTCTACTGCTTCCTCAGTAATCGCAAAAGCAAGTGCTATTGTTTCGTGTGTATAGCGCGCTGTGAATGACTCTGTTGCGTCATCATAGTTAACCGGAGTTCCCTCTGGCTTTACTTGCGCTGTACCGAAACCTGATAGCATTACTTCTTCTTCAAAAGCTCTGTCAGAAGTTTCTGTATCATAAATAGCTTCGTGCTGATTCTCGTATCTGGCGTATTCCAACCCAAACAAAGCATTTAAGCCAGGTTCTAGTTCCTTTACCAGTTGTGATCTTGATATCGGCATAATTAACTCCTATTAGCTTAATGCAGTTGTTAGTAAGTAAGAATGTTCAGCAGTGTTTGGAATCACGTAAACATTAACGTTTGCGCTACCTGTATCACTGTTGTTTGGATCCTTAGAAATACCAATTTGCTTGAATTGTCCAGATGTACCTGCTGTAGAAGTATCTAACTCCTGAGTTGATCTACCAGAAAGAGAGCTTCCTGCTGTTCCTACTAGATCAAAACCAGCAAAATTCATTGCTGCTGTGCCTGTACCATCATGTTGAACTTCAAAGACGATGCTAGGATCGTCGTAAACATAAGCAACAATATCTGAAGCATTTGTGCTTGCTGGATAATTATTACTAAATGTTGGCTTGCTTGTAGTAGGGTCTGTAAAGAAACATCCACCAAAAACACCCAGGATTACATTACCTGCTGCTGCGGCTTCTACTCCACCACCTGTAACTGCTTTTACACACTGTCCATGAAAAATGTCAGTGCCGTAGTTTGCAGCAATAGTGTATTCGTTTCTTCTAATGAGACCACCACTAAGATGTCTCACGGGTCTGAACCCGAAAGGTGCGTCTTTGTTTGCCATCGTTTATCTCATCCTTTTTTTATTTATTTAATTATTCGATGGACAAAAGAGCTAAAAAATTAGTTCTTTCGGTTACCACCGAAGGTTACGCGAGATTGCCTTTCTGGTTTAGAGATAGGCATACTGGGATGTTCTTCCTTTAGTAAATCATTTTGAATCGCGTCTTCCTTATTTTTTGTTTGTTCCGCAAAATAAGCCATTCGCTCATCAACAATTTCTACTGGAATTTTTGCCAGTAATAAACCTCCAACTCCAATTACACCAGAATACTTTCCTTCCTGAATGATGGGATATTCACTGTTTGCATCAGCTCTGACTAATTCAAAGCCTTCTCTTAATCTTGCAGATAAGTTTTTACTATCTGCTTGACCTAGCACTTCAGCGCGTATCCATCTGTGTTTAAACCCATCGGGTGCAGGTGGTGCATCTAGAGATGACGGGGGTGCCCATGGTTTCCTACGAGTCGCTTTCTCGCGGGATTGAGCAGCGCGTGGAGTCTTATTTTCATCTATTTTATTCATATGCCTACTCCTTCACGTATTTCGCATATTCTTCAAGTGGCACACCTAATTTTTTAGCTATTGCTACCTGTGATGGTGTGAGCCTCACTGTTTTGCGTCCAGACCTCGTGGTTCTGTTTGCAGAGGCAACGGTCTGAACGGGTTGTTTGCCTTCTTGAACCTCTCCCCCACTATTAAATTTGTGAGGAAATTCTTTTTGAAGCCTGTTATCAATTTCTTCGTAGTATTCATCAGAAGTAGGATCAAATCCTTCTTCCTCCACAAGTTTCTTGTGAATACCAAACGAAGCGTATGTCATTGCTTCATCCTTACCAAACCACTCGTTTTTTTCAGCCCAAGCTTCCGCTTTAGGATCTGGTTTAGTAGGGGCCGTTATATTATTTTGTACAGTTTGTTGACCTACTTGTCCAGTGGTTTTTAATAACTCTTCTTGATTTTTTCTTTGATCTTCAGTCGCTTTTATTCTCTCTTCTTCAATAGCTAACTTTGCAAGTGCTTGATTAGCTGCCACTTGTGCATCAACATCACCAGCAGATACAGCTTGTTTTAAAGCCACTTTAGCTGTTTCAAGTTCTGATTTTACACGACCTGTAAACTCATTAACGTAACCGTCATCAAGTTTATCAAATTTACCTTGTAACTCATCTTTTTCTTTTTTGACTTGTTCAGCAAAACTCAAAGCTTCTTTTTCTCTGCGTTCAGCTTCACGAATTTTATAAGTTAATTTGTCAATTCTTTTTTTAACACCGTCACTATATTCTTCGCGTTCGTCTTTTTTAGTTTCCTTCGTCCCCTCGATTGTTTCTTTTTCTTCAACAACCTCAGTTTCTGTTTCTTCTTTTTTACTTGGTTTTAGCTCCACATCAATAGACTTTCCTGATGTGTCTAATTCAACCATCAAGGCGTCTTCTTTTAATGATTCTGCTTTTAATGCTTCGGGCATGGTTTGTTCTCCATGTTTAATGTGTTACTGGTGATAAAATACTTTCTGGATCTTCTACTGTTCCAAGTATTTCATCATCATTTAGTATGCGTAGTTCTCCGCCTTCTATGTTTAGACGTGAACCAGCGTATCTGGCAAATACAACCCAATCTTTCTCTTGACACCATGCACCATTTGGAAAACGATCTGTATCGTTATAGGCATCAGGTCCAACTTTTAAAACTAATCCAACATTAGTTGCGATTTGAGTTTCTTGTATAGTTTTATCTGAGAGATAGACTCCGCCTTTAGTTTTGCCTTTACCTTTATGAGGTAATACTAAAATGCGCCAACCCGTAGGTTCGGGTAATTTTGCTGACTCTTTTTTTTCTTCTTCTTTTTTCTTTTTTTGCACAGCTTTCGCTACGTGCGTGGGTAAGATTAAATTACTCATTTTGCTCCTGTTTCTTTTTAAGCAGGTCCGAGAGTTCCTGTTCAATATAATTTAACGTATCAAGTTGACCTAAATGATTTTGATAATCATTCCAATCTTTAACTTGATTACTGATTATTAACTGAGTTATTTGATTTTGTCTAGTCCTAATTATTTTGTAGATTTTGTCTACTATATATACTGTATCCATTCTTTATTTCTTTTTAGTTATTAGTCCCATAGCTCCTTTCGCTCCCTTAATGCCAAAGCTCGCTGAGCAGGCAATATATAAAAGATGCTTGTAGTAATCAGGGAGTGAGTGTAGAGCTTCAAACCCTGCTTTTATGTGTGGAGTCCATCCAGGAATAAATACTGCCACCGCTGGAACCAAAAGACATATTAAAATTAGTTCGTCTTTCCAGCTGCCTTTCATTTGATCGACCGCACTGGCCTCCCACCCAATTGTTCCTGCAATTTGCTGTTCTTTGATAGCCTTGGCTGCTTTGATTTCGGTAACAGCTAATTCTTGTTTTGCTTTCTTTGTCTCAACAAATCCTTTAACGGAGTCTGTTACGACTCCGAGTAAAGGTTTAATTAATAGGCTTAGCATTAGCCTGCCATTCCTGATAATACGGCAATAGCGATTGCAGCAATCACACCAGCTTTAATCCAGTCTTTCATGCCCCACTCATTCCATTCTTTAATCCACTGCCATGTGTCTTTTAACAATTTCATCTTAACCTCCTAATGTTCCGTTATGTTAAAATCGGGAAAGAATTCAACTTCTAATTCTAAATCCCCATTTATTGTCAAAACTTTATTAAGTTTGTTTATCGCCTCTTGTACATCATGTTCACAATTATCACAACCACAATGACATAATCCATTGTTGCTATGGTGACATTCATGATGACAATTTTTACAAATAGACATTAATGTAGAGTTGCTGTTTTAACTTCGTAGTTATCTATACCATTAACAAAAGCATCCATCATCATTTGAGTTTGTTCAGGTCCTAAAATATTTAAATAAATAGTTTTCGCTACAACCATTAGTGATGCACTAAGAGCCATAGGGTCATTGGGATAATTTGCAGCAAAACTAAAGGCTTCATCCAAAATTTCTTTTGGACTAAGACTTTTTTGTTTTCTTTTTTGTTCTTTTTTTAACATGCCCGCCTTTACTTGCCATATATGTGGGAATACTAGCACCCTTTTTCAACATTTGCGATATCTTTTTTGAGTCACCCACTCTTGTGCCAGGAGGTCTTTTATATTTTTTTCTTAAAAGTTTAATTATATTTGAACTAAGTTTACCGTTTGCCATTATTGACTCCTTTTTGATGCCATAGACACTTCTGCTCGTAAATCTGCTATGTCTTCTTGACTTTGTATGCGTTCTTTATCAATAGTATCCTTTTGTTCTAGTTTTTTACCTTCAAAATTAAGTTTTTCTAGGTCTAAATCTAGTCTTTGCTCTGATAATTCTTTGTTTTGCCTAATTTCTTGTGCTCTAAGCATTAATTCTTGTTGTTTTAAGCTAATTAAAGGGTCTTTATCGTCTTTATTCATCATTTCTTGCTCTTCGTTCACCATTTCATTAGTTAATTCAGTAATTCTTTGTGCAATTTGCAGTTCATTTTGTTGTTGAAACTGTTGCATTAACTCTGGAGGTAGTTGACCACCCATTTTTTGTGCTTCTTGTTCAATAAGTGGTGCATTTTTCTGAGTAATTTCTTCTCTTGCTAGTAATGCAACGTGTTCTGAAATGTGTGCTTGTAATATTCCCATTGTTGGAGGATTATTTGCAACTAAAAAAGAACTCATAAAGGCTCTATGAGCATCAATATGTGCTTGATGTGCCTGACCAGGAAAAGCTTTGAGCGCTAACATCTGTAAAGACTTCGCGTTCTCCATTCCAGGATCTTCAGGTTGGGGTTGCTGTGGAGGAGGTAAAAGCATATCTATGTCCCTCACCCCTAATGCCTCATACATTCTTTTGTAAGCTTCGTGTAGGTTGTGCATCTGTGGATTAGAAGATGCCATTTGTAATTGTGTTTGCGCTAGAGTAACGCGCTGTGCCATAGAGAAAATGTTTGGATCAGATATTGGAAGTATGTCAATACGTTGATCAAAATCTTGTTGCTTAATAACTCTGTTGCCACCACGTATAGCGTAAGGGTACTCAGGAGGTAAGCTCTCTGCAAAAACTCTAGATAATAATTTAAATTCAACTTTTTGTGCGTAATGTAATCTCTTATGTATAGCGTTCATCACTTTCGTGCCGCGTTCCATAATGGCCATTGTTGTTCCGACTGGATTTGCTTGGGAACCCTCGCCCATTTTATTATCTGCTATAGATGCAAATCTTCTACCTGCGTCTACTACAAATCCTAATAAAGCAAAAAGAGTTTGACTTGGTTCTTTGTAAGGAATCAACATTAAGGATTCGCGAATCGCGCCTCCTGGTGCGTCCACGTCCCTAAACTCTCCTGGTTGTAGGGGTTCGTCATCATCTCTGACTCTAAGCCCTCTAGCTTTAAATCCTGCAGGTAAGTTAGCTAATGTACCAGCATCAATAAGTTGTCTTAACGCTGCAGTAGCAGTTCTTGATAACCCACCAAGCATGTGTATAAGACCAAAACCATAAAAGCCAAGGCCAGGCAAAAACTTGTAATGAACAAAGTATTGAATCTTTTTTCGTAAAATGTCTCCCTCTGCATAGTTGCGATAGATAGACAATACTTTTCCAGAACCTTCATCAACAGTAACCACATAAGGTAATTTAATACCAGTAGATTCTCCTGTTGTCGCGTTCTTATCTTCGAAACCAGGTATGTCTAAATCGCAATGAAACTCTAAAAGAACTATGTCTTCCGCATTATAGGTTTCTTGTACACCATCTAGTTCATCGTATTTTTGACCTGCTTCGTTTTTATCTACAGAACTAGCAGAAATATCTATGTCACGATACATGCCGCCTACTTGTTTCTTGCGAAGTTCATTACCCATCATTTTAACAACATGAGTTATTCTTTCACAAGATTCCATGTCAGTAGTGTTATATGGAATAACAACATCTTCTGCTGGTATAAACTTTGAAACTGCTCTGCCTCTAACGGCATCATAATAAACTTTTTTAAACGAACTACCTGCTAGTGGTAAATGAAACAACATCTGATCTAACTCTTGATCATACTCTTCCATTTCATAAGCTATTTGATAATTCATAAACTCTTTGACACGTTGTGCTTGTTGTTCAACTTGTGGATTTATCTCACCAACTATCTGTGTTCTAACAGGACCTTCGGCTGGTAATAATTCTTTATAAGCTTGTGCTTGAAACTGTGTAACTGTTTCTGCAAGTAAAGGATGTGTTACACCACTAGCACCTGGAAAAGGTTTTGATCTATCTTCGTAAGTAAATCCTAATAGATCTAATCCATCTGTATAAGATTTTAACCAATCAGATCTTGCATCTTTATCGTATTCATAATCACTCATTAGACCAGAAGATAAGGATTCTAACTCGTCTTCAGTTATTAAATCTGCAAGGTTTGCATTAAATGCTCCTTGTTCCGAGGTATCTTCTGCAGGGTTAACGATCGCTGAACCGTCGTCCAAGATCATCGCATCACCTTCCATCAAAGGTTGTTGAATCTCTCTTGCTGAATCAGGTTCTATTTGAATGTCAATCTGATCGTCTGGATTATTTTTTTCGATAGCCATTATTACTGTGCTCTCATCTCAATTAATTTTTGTAAAGTTCTATCATCGAGAGTTTGAAATTTTCCTGTTCCTTCTTCTTGGAGTTTTAAAAATTGTAGTAAACCTTCTATTCCTCTACCTATTCCCTGCATACCTTTTTCTAAAGAAGATTCTCCTTCTTTCATTATTTTTAATTCTTCTTCAGGAACAATTTGATTATTTAAAATATTAATTACATTATTCATAGCCGCTTCGTTACCACTCATACCTATTGATCTTAAATAATCACTAGCGAGTTGAATAGTATCAACTCTTTTTTGATCTCCTGCTGCTCTCATAACTTCAGATGCTGCAAACTCTCTTAATCCTGGAAAAGGTAAAGATTTTTTAACTGCTAATACATCTTCATCACTGAGCACGCCTCTCACTTCATTCATTGTATTAATCATATTTTTTAAACTAGTCATGGATCCTGTTTCAGTTGGTTTTGCTAATAAATCTGTTACAACTTTTACATCTGCATCACTAGGTATGCCTTTTACATTTTTTTCTAAATCACCCACTGTAGTTCCTTCACGGGTTCCGTCTTTATAGCCTAACGGCCTTGTCATGAAGTTTATATCCATCATGCCTCCTTGGTTTTTACCCATGTCTTTCATGAGTTGTTCATATTCTGGTGTACCTTCTTTTGGAAGTTCACCACTACCCATTTTTGTAGGTATTAGTAAGTCCATACCAAATAGCCCTTTAGGTGCAATGGTTAAAATGACTGTTAGTAATTTTTTAGCAGCAGGAGTATTACCTAGTTTAATTAATTTATCAACTTGAGATAAACCATATTTAATATTTAACTTTTGATCGGGTTTTATATTTTTATTAGCATTAACTTTATCTATAGCCTTAGTTATTTTTTTGTCTTGAATCTTTGGATTTTTAACGCCCACTGCTGTATCTAAATCTTTAAATGTAAAATCAAACATTTGATCTAAAACTTTATTTAAATTTTTTTGATTAAAGTTTCCACCAGATTTTAAAATTTTATTTCTTTGATCTTTTGCAAATTGAGAAAGAAAACCAGAACTTTCTATTGTAGATAATTGTTTTGCATTTAATCCTTTAAAAGCATCTAGTCTAAATTTTTTTAAAGCTTTGTTATATTTATTAATATTAGTATCTGTTAATGTTCCATCTTTACCTAAAAAATCTGTTATGTCTGGAATATTTTTAAATTTATTTATAGTAACTTTATCTATTCCTTTTTTTTGAAATGTTTCAAAAAGATTTTCATAACCCATGCTTCTTGTTACAGTAGAGTCTGTGCCTCTTTCTAAAGCTCTTTTTAAATTATCTAATTTAGTAGTGGGTCTAACATAACCGTCTGGATCTTTAATAGCATCAAAGACCTCTCCTACACTTACAATAGATGTTCCTATTTTAGGAGGAGTGCCGCCACCGCTCATCATTACAGGTGAAACCATACCACCCATGTTTGCAGATAAAATTGGTTTACCTTCAGGATCTGTTTTAGGAGGTTGATTGTAGAAATCTTCTCTCCTCATTTCATCTTTCCTCATGTCTTCAATAAATTTATTAAAAAGATAGTCCATGAGAAGATCTTTTTGTTCATCTGTAAAAGGTTTTTTTAAAGGTTTATCTTCTGCCATAATTATTCCTACACCGTAATGGCGGCTTGCACCGCCACACGGCTATCCCAGTCAGGGGTGTGCGATAAGGCTGACTGAAAACTTTTAAAACTCATTTAGGTTCTTCGACTTGCGCCAAAACCTTTTGTTGTAATTAGTCCACTGTTAGGTGATGTGTCGATAGAAACTATTTTATCTTTGACAACTTCTCCACCTTCTTTGAAACCTTTAATTTTTTTATCTTTCTTTTTTGATTTCAATTTGGTTAATGCTTCTTTTAAATTATTCATTAATAATACTCCCTTTGTTCCACGCGCCGTGGTTCGTCGTAGTAGTCATCTGGAAGTTGTATGAAATTACCTTGACGGTATCTCATGAGAGCTTGTGTTGTAGAATCAACATAGTCATCATGATCGCCAAAAGGAAAAGCCGCACACTCCTCTATAACGTCCTCAGTCCATCGTTCATCTGGCACCCAAACTTGTCCAGCTTCAAACATTGGTGCAACTGAGTTTACCCTTACGTGTTTATCTTGTCCTCTGCTCGGAGTATAATTCACGACAGGTATACCTGCAGATCTTAACTCATCAGTCAAAGGAAGTCCAGAAGCTTTTGCTTCCACGATCACCGTTTCGGGCTCCCAATATTTATATTTATCCATAGCACGTTTTTTAAGTTCTGTAAACTCCCATCTACCTCTTTCTGCATCAAGCAAAATAATTTGTGGGTGATTTTTTCTAGGATGACTAAACACACCCCAAGTGGTAATTGCAGAGTAGTCTGCAGTTTCTTTTTTACTAAAAGCTGTATCATAAGATTGTATCACATGAATAAGATCTGGCACTTCTTTCTCACCCCATACCTGCCACCAATCTCGTTTTATAATACTACCTTCTTCTGATGTAGGTTTTTGTTGCCATTGTGCTTGCCACTTCTGTTCTGTCAAAGAAGCTTTGGTAGTCTGCAATGTTTCAAGGTCCCAGTATTCTGGCCAAATAGGTTTGTTGCTTGGTAAGATCGCCGGAAATTCTATGAGCTCCCACTGATCTGCCTTGGGTTCTTTTGCTTGTGCGTCTATCAATCTACCTGTTAAATCTTTGACACCCCAACGTGTCATGACAATAACGATTGCACCGCCAGGTTGTAAACGCTGACGAGGACCAGAGGTATACCATTCATATGCATTATCAAATGCTGTGGTGGACAGTGCATCTTGTTCCGAGTGCGGGTCATCAATAATCAATAAGTCTGCACCACGGCCCGTGATACTAGAGCCAACACCAGCTGCAAAATATTCTCCGCCATGATTAGTCTCCCAACGTCCCGCCGCTTTACTGTCCGCGGATATTGACACCTTATCAAATACTTGTTGATAAATCTGACTGTCGATTAGATTTTTCATCTTACGACCAAACCTCACGGCAAGTTCTGTATTGTGTGTCGTTTGAATTATCTTGAGCTTTGGATTATTGCCCACGAGCCACGAGGGAAACAAGAAGGACGCAAACTCTGACTTCGTGTGTCTTGGTGGCATGTTCACGATCAATCTCTTAATCTTGCCGTCCCGTATGTCCTCAAATTTTTTTGAAATTTTTCTGTGATGGTATCCAGAGATAAAGTCTGGCCAAACATGGTTGACAAAAGGCAAGAAGTTTTTTTCTGCGCCTTTTAATTTTTTGAGATGTTCTAGTATGAGTTGTTCTTGTAACTCGACCTTTGTTTGATCAATCATATATATTTTTTTATATACTATTTTTATGGGACTCCAAATATATTATTTAGGGGTGGGTATAGTTTAGGGGGTGGGTGTTCCTATCTAACTTGGCCTACGTAAAAATATACGGAGTCCCAGATTACTATTTAGGGGGGTGGGGGTGGAGCTAGGGCCACCTTTAACCGCGTGTCGCGGTTTGTGGTTTTAGGTATGCCAGGCACCCTCCAGGCTGCAGCTGCTAGGGTGCCTGGAGGGTGTAAAACGCATATTGCGACATTGCCTGTCTAACTGTTTTTTTAGGTTTTTTAATGGAGGGTGGAGCTAGGAGCTGGGAGCTAGGAGCTGGGGACAATGCCCCAGCTCTATGATTGATTATGATTGGTTTGGGATTAAATGGGAAATAGTATCAGATAATTTAATTAACCCATTTTCCTTTTTTTCTTTAAGAGCTTTTTGAATATGACTAGTGATATAACTTTCAAAAGTATGTCCGTTAAAATTATCACCGTGATCATAACAAAATCTTTTAACTTCAACTTTGATAAAAGATTTTAAATCTTGCACAGTTGCAAATTCAATAGTTGAAATTTCAACTAATAAATCAGCTAAAAATACAAAATGTTTTCTAGTTAATGACATTGCGAATATTCTCCTTTCTGACTGTGATTATATATTAATTTAACGT
>Ga0208666_1000682_pt1 | contig 15432 bp, 17 predicted proteins | sample 5B_taG_FD_184078 | JGI IMG/M metagenome (GOLD analysis project Ga0208666, IMG submission 184078) | Marine viral communities from the Subarctic Pacific Ocean - 5B_ETSP_OMZ_AT15132_CsCl metaG (SPAdes) (version 2) | ecosystem: Environmental > Aquatic > Marine > Oceanic | place: Pacific Ocean...
CTTGCATCAGAAAAAGCTGCTGCTGCTCGTAAGCGTTTAAACGATCTACTTATCACCACGTACAGGGAAGACCAGTTTGGCAAAACACTAGATTACACAATAAGAGTTGAGCAAGATCTAGCTTTAAGAGCTATCAATGATGCTAGACAACCTTTAAATAATTTTATTGAAAAAGCTGCTGAAGGTAATGCAGATGTTGCTGCTTTCCTGCGAGCACGTACACAAGCCCTAGCTGCTGGCAAAGAAATTGATGATGCCTACAACACTGTCAGATATGGAGGTGCCCCTGATGAGCAGGTTGTTGATATGTTTGAGATGTCCGCAGTCAATGGAAGACTCGAAGATCTTGACAAGTCATTAGAGATTTTCGGCCAACGTGCCCGTCAAATTGACGACGCTGCTGCAGAACTGTCCGAAACACTGACCCGTCAATCCTCTGCTGGTCCTGGAAGGTCGCAAGCAATCCAACAACTGCAGGTTCGTGCTCTAGATGCACCGCGTTTGGATGACGTGAAGACCAAACAGCTAGGCATTCCTATGAACCTGTCTGCTGGTCAGGTCAAGTTCATTCAAGATCTCCGCAAAGTAAAGGGTGAAGACGGCAAACGCCTCTATAAGTTCCCCAAAGGCATCACCATCACCCCTGGTAGACGCATCAAAGGTCTTACCAGTGAAAACATTGATGAGTTTCTGGAAATCCTTGGTGGTGGTACTGACGGAAAGATTAAGACCAACCTCTTGACCAGGCTTGGCAATGTCGAACGGCCCCAGGTCGATGACTTCGGTGACACCGTTGAGTCCCTTACAGAGCAAATCAAGCAGCTACAGGCTGAAGAGGCATCCTCTAGTGCTGACGCAGCAGCTAGTAGGCAGTCTTTGCAGCCACTGCTGGAAGAACAAATCAGTCTTAGGCAGCAGATCGAGACGGCAAAGCTAGAACGTGAAGCTCTTTACGCCAAGATGAATGGCAAAGATGCTGAGTTCAAGGCAAAAGCTGAAAATATGAAAACAGATGGGTCTTCTGAGCTTCCTGCAGAGACCATTGATGCTGTTGTCAAGAATGCTGATGAAAGTATTGCCCCCACGTTGCGTAAAGATGCTTTGCGGGCTGGTAAGAATGCTGATGAATTGATTCCTACACAGCCCCGTGCTGAGTTTGGGACACCAGTTGATGAGGTTAGTGGCGTTAATACAGCCAAAACTATCAAAACTACTGTCACAGAGGCTGAACAGCGTTCGCTTAGCAAAGATGTAGATGAATTAGTTACGTTAAATGATCTTTCATCTCGAAATCCCCGATTTATGGGGGCAACTGATTCTGAAATCATCGCCCAGATGCAAGACGAGCAAGTTGCTGTTATCAAGGAAGCAATGCAAAGAGCATTTGACACTGGTGATGTCGATGAATTTTTCGATGCAAATCCAGAACTCATCGATCGTATCCGAGGCGACAAATACTCAATCTTGTCTGTAGAAGGTCAAACAGCTCTAAATTTGATTCTCAAGCAAACTGTTCAGGATGTAAGCGATCTTGCTAAGACTATCGATAACCAAACTAAAGATGGTGCTCCTGAAGCTGTTGCAAACCTGGAGCGGTTGACAACTCGTTTTCTGACGATGTTCAACCTAGCTAAAAATAATTCTGGTGCAAGAGGCAGTCTGTTACGTGAACTAGGCGTCATCGCTGACAACTTGGGTAACCGCGTTCGAGTTGGCGACAACCCTTTGTATGACGAGTTGATTGCACGTCAGCAAGATACCTTGGCTCGTCAGGAGATTCTGTATAAACAGACCTTGGCTATTGGCGATGAGATCAGAACAAACCCTCAAGCTGCTGCTCGTAAACTTTCAAGAGCTGTAAAAGCTCTGGCGCACGCTCACGCTGATCCTGAAAAACAGATCAATGTTTGGAAGACCTTGCTCTCAGCCAATCTCAAAAACGCTGATGGCTTTTACATCACCTCTATTCTGTCTGGCCCTGAAACCCAGGCACGTAATTTCTGGGGTAACTTCTACCAAACTATGGGCCATCCATTGATGGCATCGTTCGGAACATCATTGCCTGGTAAAAACAACAAAGCTGTACGCCTTGAGGCGCAAGCCGTTTTGGCTGCAACCCACGAAAGCCTATTTGAGTTCACAGACCTGTTTAAACGCATTTGGAACAGCAACGTCAAAGGCTTAGATCCTGAAGGCACTGCTTACTCCATTTGGGATGAAGGTCTTACTAAAAATATGGCCGAAATTATGGAGCTGGAGAAGCAAGGTAAGTTGAACTGGGCTCAGCAAGGTATGTATGGCTTTGCCGTGAACATGAGAAAGATTCTTATGTCGCCGGTTATGCAACCGATGATGAAGGTTATGGGCACAGTTGACAGCTACTTCCGAGTTGTTGCTGGCCGCCAGGTAGTTACTAAACGTGCTGTTGCTGATGCGCTCGACGTTTTAGGTGAGGGTAGGCCTCTGACTGATGTCAGCTCTAAGGAGTTTGCGGAGCTAGTCCAGCAGTTTAAAAAGAAACATGAGTTAGAGATCTTTGCCGAGGATAAGCTTACGTTGATTGATCCAGAGGCTGAAGAGCTTGCTGGTGTATTTACTTTCCAAAAGCCAATCAATCAAGTTGATGACTTTACTAAAAACCTAAATACAGTAGCCTCAATCCCTGGTGCGCGTCTTCTAGGTCTTACCTTTGTGAAGACACCTTCTGAAATCCTAAAGGCGTCTTTCAATCTTACCCCAGGTCTATCTACATTCCTAAAGAGTCAAGATCAAGCCTATAAGAACGGTACGCCTTTCTATAGGGCAATGCGCGATGGTCAAGAGGCAATGTCTTATGTCATTGGCTTTGGTGCAACTGCTGGTGGAGCTGCTGGCTTCATTACTGGAGCTGGCCCTTTGGATCGAGATTTAAACGACAAGTGGCGGAAAGCTGGCAACAAGCCCTTTACGATTAAACTGCCTTTTGGTGGAGAGATTGGTTATCAGGCTTTAGAACCTGCTACTACAATTATTGGCACTTTTGCTGATATGGGCGCCATTGGTGCCGGTAAGCAAGAGGCTAGTATCTTTGGTGCTATCAGTTCTAACATTGTCAATAAATCATTTCTGACTCAGCTTTCTACTGCAGCACAAATTATTACTGCAACCTCAGAAAGAGATGTTGGACGTTTTGCTGAAAATATTGGTCGTGGCTTAGTTCCTTACTCAGGTATGCGTTCACAGGTTGGGAAGGTTCTTGATCCTATGACCCGTGAATACAAGTCACGTCTTGAACCTGGCTGGTCCTGGTTCCTCAAAAAGAATGGCGGAGCGGGTCTTACTCGACTACTTCCTGAGCGTAAGGATCCTCTGACAGACAAACCACTTACAAGAGATGGCTATGGCGACGGTGGCGGCAACTTGCTGGCCTTGATCAACATGTTCTCACCCCTAGGTTTGCGCTTCTCACAGAACCGTACAGACCCCGTACATAAGGACTTGTATGACTGGGGCTTTGACATTGATGACAGAACTAAAGCTATTGACGGCGTTGATCTTACCAATGAAGAAATGGTTGAGCTTAACACTATCCGTTCTGACAAAGGTAAATTCAGGCAGGCTTTCCTCGATTACTTTAATAGCGATCAATATTTAAAAGTTGACAAGCCTGTATCAGAACGTCGCCTAGAGGACGGACAAGAAATGAGTGATACTGAAGTGTATAAAGCACTCTCAGGTATTAACGGTAATTTTACTTCAAGTGCTCGCAACTTAATGAGGCTCGGAACTACTGACCCGTCTAAATCCTTCTCAACTAGATGGGAAGAGGAGTTGAATAATAAAATTAAGTTTGATAGACAAGCTGCCCAAAGACAAGATCAACTTAGGTTTAACGAAAACTAATTCTTACTTAGGCTATGGCTACTACAACTGAATCATTTACAGCGGGGGCAGCTCAAGTTCTGTTCCCATTTACTATTGAATACTTAGCCGAAGGCGACCTTAAGGTTGCTATCGATGGAGACGACACAACTGAGTTTACTTTCGCCAACGCCACAACTATCGAACTAGATACAGCCCCTACAACTGGGGCTGAGGTTGTTATTAGGCGTGAAACAGATGTAGATGACATCAATTCTGAGTTCTTCCCTGGCTCTTCCATTAGGGCTCAGGATCTCAATAACAACTTCGAGCAACTGCTGTTTTCTGCCCAGGAAGACAGTGGAAAGGTGCCGCTATACAACGCGGTCTTTCCTGATGACGTGTCTATGGACGGTAACCAGGTCAAGGATCTAGGTGACCCTACTGATGACCAAGATGCTGTCAACAAGCAGTATCTGGAAGACACTACGTGGGACAACACAACTGAAACGATCAACTCGACAGAGGCGTGGCCCTCTGATGACGACACCATTGCTACTACTGGTGGCATCGAGGCGCGTATCAACGACAAGATTGACACAGCTCTGACAGGAGACGTTGCTGGTTCAGATGGAGTCACCATCACAGATGACGGCGACGGCACGATCACTGTGGGTCTTGGGGTTGGTCAGGTTGACTTTGATCGCATCAAAGCTGCTGACATCATCACTTATGCCGAACAAAACGCTGGTGCGCCTGCTGCAGCGGATGACAACATCTTCACTGCCAGTGCTGCTGCTCGTCGGTTTGACACCCTTGTTCAGTCTGCAACTCCAACTGGCACAGATTGGGAAACAGGTAAAACCTGGCTGCAAAACAACCAAGACCTGACCCTTTCTATTTGGACTGGTTCGGCTTGGTCAGGCATTGCCTCTGGCGGTACGTTCACCAACCAACCCAAGGTTGTTTATGTCGATGCCTCTTCTGGTACGGACTCTAACGATGGACACCGCATTAGCAGACCTAAAGCTTCTATCAAGGCTGCTATCGATCAAATCAATGACGACAGTGATTTTGGCGATGGGAGTGTTGTCGTAGTTGCCCCCGGTACGTACCAAGAGACGTGCCCTATTGATATTGAAAAATCCAACGTGTCAATCGTTGGTACTGCCTTGCGTAGCTGTATTGTCCACCCCACAGTGGCTACAGAAGAGGAAGTGATGTTCCGCGTCAATAGCGGTACGTTCATTCAAAACCTTACCTTTACAGGTATGAAGGCAAGTGGTGCCCTTGGCAATACTGCTGACGCGACCTTGCCTGTCAATCAGGGCTGGAACATTGCTTTCCTTCCTGACTGCACCATTGTCAAATCCCCTTACATTCAGAACTGCACAAACTTCTCAGACTCTGAGATCGACAACTCAGACATCAACGTAATCACCCCTGGCGGTGGTTTGGCTGGTGATACTGACTCTGCACCAACTGGTGGTGGTGTCTTGATTGATGGTTCCGTTCCATCAGCAACTAGCCCTTTGCGTTCGATTGTTTGTGACAGCTACACACACGTCGGTCTAAATGGTCCTGGATTGTTGGTAACCAATAACGGTTATACGCAATGCACTTCTAGTTATGCGTTCTTCAACAAGTATCACATCAAATGTCTAAATGGTGGTCAGGCCAACCTAGCTGCCTCTACAAGCGACTTTGGTGATCAAGCCCTTGTAGCAGATGGTAAATCAACAACTGCCATCTTCACGTCGAATGTAGACGGTGCTGCAGCAGACGGCGATATTAGTTTTAACGTCAACGAACCCGATTCTGGTGCGGGTTGGTTCGGAAGTACACAGCGCCCAGCCTCAAACATGCTGGTTGAGGTAAACAGTGTTCTTTATCCCATCTTGTCTGCAGTTGAAAACGAAGACAGTGAAGGTGGCGACGGTTGGACAGTAACTATTAGCCGTCCCAACCTAAGTAATCGCAGCGAAAATCAGGGACTTAATGGGGCAATCAGTGACGACGATGCAGTGTCGTTCTTCCTACGCTCTCAGATTGCTTCTAGTGGCCACACTATGGAGTACGTCGGTAGTGGTACTGACTATCGTGCTCTGCCTGAGAATGGTGGTGTCCCTGATGAAACCAAACAGATCACCGAATCTAACGGTGGCAAAATCTGGACTGCTATCACTGACCACAATGGCAAGTTCAAAATTGGTGGCAACCAAACTGATGACCCTATCTTCGAGGTAGATCAGGAACGTGGTTTTATTACCATTCCCACTGGATCTATTGCCTTCGATCTGCTGTCGGACGAAACGCCTCAGCTAGGTGGAGATCTCGATGTCAATGGAAGCACTATTACTAGCACTTCTGATGCTGATGTAGTTATTGACCCTAACGGTACTGGTTCTGTTGATGTAAGCAGTAGCCGTATCACTAATGTTACTGACCCAACTGATGCACAGGATGCTGCATCTAAAAACTATGTAGATACCAGCTCTTCCAACACTAATTATGTTGCCGTTACTGGCGATGACATGACTGGTGCATTGGCAATGGGCTCCAACAAAATCACTGGACTTGCTGATCCCACTGCTGCTCAAGATGCTGCATCTAAAAACTATGTAGATTCAACAACCACTGCTAACCCGTTATACGTTGCCGTTGCTGGTGATGATATGACCGGTGAGCTTGCAATGGGAACTAACAAGATTACTGGTCTTGGTGACCCAACTGCCAATCAGGATGCAGTCACTAAAACCTATGTTGATTCCGGGTTTGTTGTCCAAACAGGTGCTACCGCGTCTGCACAGTTACCTGTAGGAGATGAAGACGATCGCGATGGCACGCCTGCTGCAGGCATGATTCGTTTCAACACCGACACTGACCAGTTTGAGGGTTACAACGGAACTGCTTGGAGCAGCGTTGGTGGCGGTGCAACTGGTGGTGGTGGTGACCAATGGGCTATTGAAATGGATAATACAATTAGTAATTCGTACACCATTTCTACTGGGAAAAATGTTATTAGCGCGGGACCGTTGACAATTGAATCAGGTGCAACAGTAACCGTGCCTTCAGGATCTAGCTGGGTAATTGTTTAATTATGTCTATTAGAATTGACGGTACTAATACCACCGCTAATCCAGGTATTACGGGAACAGACACCGACACAGGTCTGCAGTTTGGAACAGATGAAGTCAAGATTGTCACCGGCGGCAATGATCGCGTAAAAGTTGACAGCTCTGGCAATGTGCTTATTGGCACAGCCACCTCAGGGGAAGGTACTGCTGATAATCTAACAATTGCCGATTCTGGCCATTGCGGTATTACTCTCCGCTCTGGGTCATCTGAGGTTGGGACAGTTTTCTTTTCCGATGGTACCTCTGGCGATGCTCAGTATAAAGGATATGTTCAATATGACCACAGTGGCGACTTTCTTAAATGGGCTACTGCTGGGACAGAAAAGATGCGAATCCACTCCGGTGGTGAAGTAACTAAATCCAGTCAACCTGCTGTAGCTTGTCACGATACCACTGGCTGGTATATATTTAATAATGGCGATATTTTCATTTGGAATGATCCTGAGTACAACGTAGGTAATAACTATTCAACAACCAACGGACGGTTTACGGCTCCAGTTGAAGGTTATTATTTAGTCACGGCTAACCTCTATTTTGACACACCTTCTGGAAACTACTCCAACGCCTTCTATATCAATAAAAACGGCTCTCAATATGCGCCTTCAGGAGCTGCTAGTCCTTGGCAACAGCACACCTTTGGATCTGGCACGGGTGATGAAACCAATGGCTTTGCTTATGTTATAGGTCTGTCTGAGGATGACTATATCGAACTTAAATTTGGCGTACAGGCCCGAGTTTATAGAAAACATTCACACATGACTATTACCCTTCTTCATTAAATAAAATGGATTATACAGTTACCCTTTCTGATCTTGAGCAAAAGTCGCTTGAATACATCACCCCTGATGTAGATGAATGGCTTACGAACGCTGGTACAAACCGTGCCCGTATTGCAAAAGATGTAATCATTTCTAAAAATGCAGCTTATTGCAACGCTAATGGGCTGCCTATTGCTGTTGGTGAGGAAGCGCAAGTTGATCAAGCCTACGAGCTTGGCGTCGTCGCTAAGGCAACCTCTGAAGATATGCCTCTAGCTCCTGTTGATGAAGAGGTTGAATAATGCCAATTAGATTAAACGGCGAAACGTCTGGTTCGGTTGAACTGGACGTTCCCGCAGCTGTAAGTGGTGGTGACATTACTTTTACCCTACCTAATGGTGTAGGCAGCGCAAACCAGTTTCTTAAAAACAGCGGCACTGCTGGGACGTTGGAGTTTGAGGCGCTCGCTGCTAGCAACATGCCAGCGGGAAGTATTGTGCAGGTTAAAAACAAACTTTTCTCTCTTGATACTGCATTCACTAATACTTCTTTCGCTGATATGAGCGGGTTTAGTGAGGCTCTTGCTACTTCGTCTTCCAGCAATAAAGTGTTAGTAATTTTAAATATTACTCTTTTTACATTCACCACATCTAACGGAGCTAGCGCACGAATCACATACGATGGAAATAACACCGCTGAAACCCAAGCAATGTACACATCAACCAGCGGAATTACTAGAACTGTAAGTTTGATTACTCTTGTTTCTCCAGGTAAAACAGACAGCATCACTTACCAAGTGCAAGTCAAAAGTGAATATGCTAGCCACGATTGTGAGATAAACAGCGATTTTGATGGCGACAACACTTCGCATTCTGAACTTATTTTAATGGAGGTTGCAGCATGATTACTCTTAGTCAAGCGGTTTTGTCGCTTCAGCCAAACGCTGAGTTCATGATTGAATCGAAAGACTACTCAAAAATTACGTGGCTTTCTCCTGGCATTCCACAGCCTACCGAGGAAGAGGTTCTAGCCGAAAAAGCTGTCCTAGAGGCCGCTGAACCTTGGGTTAACCTACGTGAAAAAAGAAATAAACTGCTTGCTGAAACAGATTGGACTGCCAGTTCCGATGTAACTATGTCAAACGATATGAAAACCTATCGTCAAGAGTTGCGGGACCTACCTGCAAACACAACTGATCCAGCCAACACTGTTTGGCCTACTAAACCGGAGGCATAGATATGAGTACAATTAAAGTAAATCGCATCGAGAACACGTCTTCAGCAGACGGTGGTATTGATATTGACGCTGATGGTCATGTTCAATTCGACGGGGTTCAGTTGCCGACTGCTGGTGCGTTGAGTCATCGCAACCTTGTGATTAATGGAGCTATGCAAGTAGCCCAGAGAAATACATCTTCATCGGAAAATGGTTACCAAGCTGTTGATCGTTGGAGGGCTACATTTTCTGGCGCTTCTGGAACACAATCTCAATTGAGTTTGACCTCTGGTGACCCCTATGATGAAGGTTTTAGACGAGCAAATAGACTAGAAATAACTAGCCCCAGCTCTGATACTAGTGGTTACATTCAGATGCGAACTCATCTGGAAGCCCAAACTATTGCACAATCTGGGTGGAAATACACAGACTCTAATCAGTCATTGACCTGTTGTTTCTGGGTTAGATCTAGCCTTGCTGGTACGTATAATGTCCAGTACCGTGCCAATGATTCTGGTAATTTCTTTTTCAATAGACCCTTCACCTTAACTGCAAATACGTGGACTAAAGTCACGCATACAATTCCAGGTCATTCGAGTTTGGTTTTTAATAATGACACTGGTGATGGGTTTCAAATAGTCATAGTTCCACATTATGGAACAAATCATACAGATAATAGCGTGTCCAGTAACACTTGGTTTACGCTAGCTAGTGGCGCCTATTTTTCAGACTATGCCCAATCTTTTTTAAATACAGATAATGCAACCTTTGATGTTACTGGCGTTCAATTAGAAGTAGGTTCCAAAAGTACACCGTTTGAACATATTAGTTATGGTGAAGAAGTGCGTAACTGCCAAAGGTACTATACGCATTCTTACAACACCTTTGAAGTAGTTGGTACTGATACTTCAACTGCAAATCCTGGTGTACTTTCTTCTACTGCCTATGGCACGATTTTGTATGCCTCTGCTGGCACTGCATTCTTTCCTGTCGAAATGAGAGGTACACCTTCGGTAACCATTTATTCTTATGAGGGCACTGCCGGAAAAATCAACGCAGATGCAACAGAAGGCACTGGTCTGGCATTTAGAATATCTACTAAAAGTGCATTTTTTTCAAGAAACAACGATAGTGGTGGAGTAAGTGCAAATGTCTACATTGCGTGTCACTACGCAGCTGATGCTGAACTTTACTGAATTATGACTGAAATTACTTATAAACTAGTTTCTTTTAAGGGTGAGGCTCAACCTACGGTTCAAGAATTACCCTCTACAAAATTTATCCCTTTTGACCCTGCTAACTCTGATTACCAAAAATACCTTATTTGGTTAGAAGAAGGCAACGAACCACAACCCGCTGATTAAAACAATGATTACTCTTATTCGCCCTATTCTTTTCTCTTTCTTGGCCTCTGATAAGGTCAAGCGTCTAGTTGTTGATCTGCTCGAAAAACTTGCAGAACAAACTGACAATGACATCGATAACCAAGTCGTAGGTATCGTTCGCAGGGGACTGTTCCCTTGCAAGACTGGCCAATGCAGTATCTGACATGTCTATCAAAATCATAGACCTGTTTGATAACTTCAAAGGCCTTGACCATCAAATCAAAGCACTTGACGCCCTGGAGGAAACTCTGGGGCCTGATAATTTGTCTGATGACGCTAGTTGGGTCAAGCTCTGGCGTTCAGCGTATTACCCCGAAACTATCTCTAATACGTGGGATGGTATTGAGCTGGCTGCGATCCAAGCGGGGGCCAAGTTCCCCCAAGTAGTGGCCGCCCAGTGGGCACTAGAAAGTGCTTGGGGACAACACGTATCAGGCAAAAACAACTTCTTTGGCATCAAAGGACCAGGCACTATCAAGACGACCTGGGAAGACTATGGATCAGGCGCTGTAACTATTCGCGCCTCATTCAAGGATTATCCAACTATCTACGCTTGCATCCTTGAGCTAGTCACCCAGTGGTATAAGGATTACAAGTCCTATCGCGGCGTTAACCGTGCAGAGACTTGGCAAGAATGTTGCTACCTGTTGAAAGCAGAAGGGTATGCCACTGATCCTGTTTATGCGGAAAAACTGATTGAGCTAATCAAAGCAAATGATTGAAGCCGGTATCTCGGCAGGCATTGCTGTAGTTGCTGGTGTGTCTGCAGTAGCAAATCGTATTCACAACAGAATCAATTCGGTGCATAACCGGATTACCGATCTCGATAGTCGCTTGGACCGTACTGAGCTGTATTTCGCTCAGACCTATGTAATGAAAAGCGATTTCGTGGCTGCTGTCGAAAAGATGGAAAGCCACATGATCCGCATCGAGGAAAAACTCGACAAACTACGTACTCCATAACGATGGCAAAAAAAGAGAACTCTCCTATGGGTACGGAGGAACAGTTCGAGGTTCTTCACGGCCTTGTTACCTCTGAATTTATTTCACGTATCAAGGCCGGTGAATCCTCCACTGCCGATCTCCGTGCTGCTTGCGAGTGGCTAAAAACAAATGGCATTACAGGTATCCCTGTCGATGAAAGCCCCTTGGCTGATCTGCTGGGTCTGATTCCTGAACTGACTTTCGATGACGTACAGAGCGAAATCTCATGAGTCTTTATCGCAATATCAATAAGCGTAAAAAGGCAGGCACGTCGCGTTCCAAAAACAACTCGACTGTATCTCCTAAGGCTTACGCCAACATGAAAAAAGGATTCCCAAAGAAAAAGGGTAAGAAGTAATGGCACCTCGTCGCTCTTCTAACCCTGGAAAGAGTGCCCGCTATTACGCCAAAAACCCAGACGCTCGCGCCAAAAAGAATGCTGCTCAACGGCGTAGAAACAAGACAAGCGCGAACCGTAAATACAGATCTGAACTGAACGCTGCAAGACGGCGTGAAGGTATCTATGGCAAGGGCGGGCCTGATATGTCCCACACCAAGTCAGGAAGGCTGGTCAAAGAAGCACCTAAGAAAAACCGCGCCAGAAATGGATCAGGCCGGAATGGACGACTCAAAAAAGGTTAATGGCTTATGGACACGCCTCGGTCTCTTATGCACGATCTCCTCACGTTTCGCAGCGGTGACGCTAAGCGAATGTGGAGAGAAGAGATTAAACGTCGGGATGGATACCGCTGTGTTTACTGCGGTTCTACAGACAACCTGACGATTGATCACGTAGTCCCTCAATGCAAAGGGGGGCCTACAGATGCTGCTAACTGCCGAACAGCGTGTCTTCCTTGTAACCAAGCTAAGGGAAGTCTTTCCCTGGATGAATTTTTAGAACTCAAAATTGCTTAATTAAACAATGGCTATTTCTAACGAACGCGATTACGTACTCAAAACAAAATACTCCCACCATACAACTGTCGCTCTTACGCAGACTGTTGCTAACGCTGCTTCTGCTGACTACACCGTTGCTGACCTGATCAACCTGATCAACGTCGCCATCACAACTCAGTACAACAACGTCACCAACGCAACTGTTGGCGGCAAGACTACTGGAACTATTGGTAAAGCAACTTCTACCCAGAACTGAACAATGCCACAGCAAATGCCTTCCCACGTTGGCCTTTATCATAGGATGAAGAGCAACACTAAAAAAAAAGATGCCGCCTTGGAGATTCTGAGGAACGCTGGATACGGTGGCGGTAAAAAGAAGAAGAAGAAAAAGAAGTAACTCTTTCTGAGAGGCGTCTAGGAGGCTCTGCGCGGGCCTCCTTTTGCTATTTAGGTGTACTTAGTTATGGATAATAAAACAAAGCCCTTCCTGAGGCTTGTAGAGTTCAAAGGCTTAGCAAAGTGGTTGCGAAAGAATTTGCCCACTCCGCTGGCTTATTTCTGCATTGCCTACCTCTGGCGGCTAGAAGCGTTCTACATAGAACACAAGATTACTACAACCGTAGACAAGGCGATTGAGCCCCACCTACCACCACAAGACTTCACTACCCCACACCGCTTCAGCTCCCGTCCATCGGAGGTAGAGGGTCTGGACATTATCGAAATACAAGCCGACTATGAAAAAGACTGATGTTGTAGAGGCCAAGCTAAAAGGTGATTTTAAAATCTTTCTTTCTGCTATCTGGCACGAGCTAAATCTACCCAGCCCCACCAGAGCCCAATACTGCATTGCAGACTATCTTCAGAACGGCCCTAAGCGACTGCAAGTACAGGCCTTTCGAGGTATTGGTAAGAGCTATGTCACAGCCGCCTATGTCCTCTGGGAGCTATACAAGGATCCTGATGTCAAGGTGATGTGTGTCTCTGCGTCGAAGGAACGTGCAGACAACAACAGCATCTTCATTCAGAAGCTGATCCTTACCGTCCCCTGGCTCGCTCACATGAGACCAAAGGGTGACGAATACAGATGGTCCCGTATTAACTTTGACATTGGTGGTACTAAACCTACCCAGAGTCCCAGTGTTAAATCAGTAGGCATCACGGGAAACATGACTGGCAGTCGATCGGATATTCTGTTATTTGACGATGTTGAGGTTCCAAATAACTCTGCCACTGATATGCAGAGAGAGAAATTGATCCAGCTTATTTCAGAAGCTGAGGCAATCCTTATGCCCAAACCCACCTCACGGATCATCTTTCTAGGAACTCCTCAAACTTCATTCACCTGCTATCAAAAACTCGCTGAACGTGGCTACCGCCCATACGTTTGGCCGTCACGCTATCCAGCCAATGTTGCTAACTACGAGGGCCTGCTAGCTCCCGAGCTACTAGAAGATCTCGACAATGGCGCTGAAGCTGGTGCTCCAACTGACACGCGCTTCTCAGACAAGGAACTAACTGAGCGGGAAGCGTCAATGGGACGCTCGAACTTCGCTCTTCAGTTCCAACTCAACACAACCCTGAGCGATAGAGACAAGTTTCCTCTCAGGTTTAGCGACATGATCGTTACGCCTCTGGGTAGTGAGTGTGCGGAGAAATACTCCTGGAGTGCTGATCCGCGCTACGTGCTGGGGCAACTGCCCGCTGTAGGTCTCCCAGGCGATCGCTTCTATGCCCCGATGTTCATTGACGAGGCCTGCTGCGACTACAACGAGACCATCGTTGCCCTAGACCCCTCTGGAAGGGGCCTCGACGAGACAGCAGCCTGTGTTCTTTCTCAAGCCAACGGCTACCTGTTCCTTCGCGACATGAAGGCTTACAGGGACGGCTACAGCGATGCAACGCTTATCGACGTTCTCAAACTCGCTCAGCGATACAACGCGACAACGGTCCTCTTGGAATCCAACTTTGGCGATGGTGCGATCACTGAACTGCTGAGAAAACATGCTGTTCAGCAAGGTGCGTTGCTCAACATCGAGGAAGTACGGGCCACAACACGCAAGGAAGAACGAATCATCGACACCCTCGAACCCGTTCTCAACCAACACCGTCTCATTGTGGATCCCAAAGTAATCGAATGGGACTACAGATCCAACCCAGACGAGGCACCAGACAAACGCCTTGAGTACATGTTGGGCTATCAGCTCAGCCGTATGTGCCGTGAGTCCGGGGCAGTCAGACATGACGACAGAGCTGATGTCTTGGCTATGGCCGTTAGGTATTACACAGACTCCCTAGCTCTCTCTGCTGAACAAGCACAGACCGATCGCAAACAGATGGAGTTTGATGCGATGCAGCAGATGTTCCTAGACGACCCTCAAAGGGCCTTAGACGCGCTTTGCCTAGGAATGGGTCATCACGAGCTTCAGAGAGGCCTTAGAGGCCGTTCTAGGCCCCAATCGTGGTTCCAGGGCTCTGCTATCCCTGAGACAAAGAAGAAAGAAAGACGCGGTTGAAACCGTGGTTGCACACTATCGAAGAGACAGGTTGCACATATACGACCAGAGGGAGTGGTGCCCCTTTGGTTGTGAAATCTTTGGACAGCGATTTAGCAACCCCCAAATCCATCCCTAAGCGGGATGTCTCTGGGGGTCTTTTTTAAGACAATGGGGGGACTATAGGGGGGTACATTAAAGACATAAAACCTAGTTAAACACGGTTAAACGTGTATAACTAAAGAGTTAAGACATACCAATAGGGAGTTATAAGCTCAGTTACTACCGGTAGTAACACGGTAATAACACGGTTGTCTTACGTTCATCCATACATAACCTAATAACAGGTTGTATGGACGCATCAATACATCATTCAGGGAACGGGGGATGGTGTGTCTTTATCTACCAATTAAGATCATGATGCCTCCTATTGAATTCCAACAGCGTCTCCTCGAAAGGGCTAATGCCGAGAAGGCTGCAAAGCTCCGTTATCGGGGTATCTCCTATGTCTCTACTAAGCCGAGTGCTTTGAAGGACCCAGAGTATTTTGGTAAAAAAATCTGAGCCCTATACGTATGGCTGTGGCCGCCGAAGCCCCCCTATACCCCCTTTTGCGCTGAGAATGAGCGCCGAAGGGTAGGGGGGTGATGGCGACACTTAGGCCGGCCCTATCTCACATTGAAGGCCGCCACTGGGTAGTCGTTAGATCACTAATCTAAATCGC
>Ga0208666_1000683_pt1 | contig 15431 bp, 8 predicted proteins | sample 5B_taG_FD_184078 | JGI IMG/M metagenome (GOLD analysis project Ga0208666, IMG submission 184078) | Marine viral communities from the Subarctic Pacific Ocean - 5B_ETSP_OMZ_AT15132_CsCl metaG (SPAdes) (version 2) | ecosystem: Environmental > Aquatic > Marine > Oceanic | place: Pacific Ocean...
TTCTCCTCTAATAGTAGCAGATGATTTATTCTCTACATTATTAATTGATAAATCACTTCTTATTTCACTACAACTTCTTCCTTCAATAGTGTTAGAGTCAGTAAATTTAGCAAAGTCATTATCTACGGGTGAACCTGATGTATCAACATAACCTGCTCCGTTTGTTATAGCATTGTTATTAAGCGATATATTTGCAGTACCGTCGAATGATACTCCAGCAATTGTTCTTGCTGTTTCTAAAGCAGTCGCAGTAGCAGCGTTACCTGAAGTATCAGCAGCATTATTAGGTATATCTGCTGATACAATTTCACCCCTAATGGTAGCAGATGATTTATTTTCTACATTATTAAGCGATAAATCAGATTTAGTTTCTGCTATACTTCTACCTTCAATAGTGTTGGAGTCTGTAAATTTGGCAAAGTCGTTATCTACTGGAGAGCCCGAAGTATCAACATATCCAGCTCCATTAGTTATAGCATTATTATTAAGTGATATATCACCAGTACCGTCGAATGATACACCAGCAATATTTCTTGCAGTAGCTAAAGCAGTTGCGGTAGCAGCAAGAGTCGCAGTCGCAGCGTTACCTGAAGTATCCGCTGCATTATTAGGTATATCTGCAGATACAATTTCTCCTCTAATGGTAGCAGATGATTTGTTTTCAACATTGTTAAGCGATAAATCAGATTTAGTTTCTGCTATACTTCTTCCTTCTATCGTATTACCATCGGTAAATTTAGCAAAGTCGTTATCTACAGGTGTACCAGATGTATCAACAGTACCTTCACAGCAAGCTCCAGGTATACTAGTCAAGCCATCAAGCAAGTTAAGTTCAGTTGCAGTAGAAGTAACTGCAGTGCCATTAATAGATAAAGCATCAGTTTCTAAAGTACCATCTACGTCAACATCTCCGCTTATATCTAATGAAGTAGCTTCAATCTCTCCAGAGCTCTTAAACCTGACTCCATCATTAGCACCAACACAAAATACGATTTGGTTATCAGTACCAAATTTAATAAGGTTATCACTATCTCTACCAACATTTAAACTAGTTCCAGCAATACACGTTAGAGTAGTTTGAACTGGATTAATCGATACAGTACCTGAGTTGGTTATAGTACCACCGCATAAACCTGATCCAGCAGTTATACTAGTAACTGTACCTGATCCACAACCAGCACTACTAGCACTCAAAGCTTGTAACTGTGATTGAATATTAAAGCAAACACCATCAAGGTAATTCAATTCAGTACTTGTTATATCACTTACTGCTACCTTACAACTACTTGATATAAGTGCTCTATTATCTTCTAAGTTAGTATCTGTTATAGTAGTAGCTGCTCCTGTAATAGTAGCTTGTTTTCCAGTAAACTGTGTTTGAATATTACTTGTAACGCCAGTTGTAAAGTTAATCTGAGCTGCAGTAGCAGTAACTGCTGTACCATCGAGAACTAGCTTACTAGCAGGAATACAAACTTTATTAGCAAAAGTTGCGTCTTGTGATGAATCTATTGTAAGAGCAGTTGTACCTGCTGTATTAATAATAAAAGTATCAGCACCACTAAATCCGAAAAGAGTGTTTGGATCACCATCATGAGCAATATATTCTGGTATATATAATCTATTGCCAAATATTGCCGAACCATTGTCCGACATATCAAGATAAAGAGGTGTTATAGTTGAACCACCATCATTTCCTTTAAAGACTATATCTTTATCACTAACTATACTTTGTATTACAAAATCATTACTAGTATTACGTAATAGACCCCAATTAGTTCCATCATCATGAAGCTTTATATCACCGTTAGCTGAATCAAGTACTACATCTCCAGCGCCACATACTGTTAAATGACCACTAGTTGAACACAATCGAGTGTTATCAATAGATATATTATCTACGGTTAAAGAACCTAGAGTACCTAAAGATGTAACGTTAGGTTGAGCAGCTGTACTTAAAGTACCTGCTAGCTCTCCTCCAGAACCGTATATAGCTGCCTTACTATTTACAACAGTATTAGCCTGAGCACCATCTACTAAATTAAGTTCAGCTGCACTAGCACCTACTACTACCTCATTAATAGTTAATTTACCTGCTCCTATACATACTTGACCATTATCTGCAAATAATATATCATCACCATTTCTATCTCTAAAACTAGCAATAGGTTGCGTACCGTCTTGAACAACAGTTAAAGCCGGACCTGTACCAGTATTTACAACAGATAAAGCTGAAGTTATAGATACTATAGTATCTTTACATGTAATATCACCAGTTATAGTTAAATCGCCTTGAACGGTAAGATCACTTGTAAATAAACCATCACCAACAACAGCTAGCTTTTGTCCTGGAGTACTACAACCAATACCAACTTTATCAGCTGAACCATCTACAAATAATAAATTTTGATCTGTGTTACCTTCAACTCTTAAGTCAGTTGAAGCTCCTACATCATTAATTACTACCCCACTATTACTTGCAATTAACCGTGATTCATTGCCTGTACATAAGAAAATAGTATCTGCTAGGGCAAAATCTAGTTTAGTATCAGAATCTCCTGTATGAGAAATACTACCACCCACACATATATTACCAGAGAAGTTTTTAGTGCCTGCAATATCTTGAGCGCCAGTAGTTTGTACAAATGATGTATCTTCTTTATTGTTAAAGCATGTAGCATTGCCAGCATTAGTAGCATTAGTAGCTAGAGTCGCAGTAGCAGCATTACCAGATGTATCAGCTGCATTATTAGGTATATTACCCGAAACAATTTCACTTCTAATAGTAGCAGAATCTTTATTTTCAACATTATTAATTCCTAAATCACCTCTTGTTTCACCACAATCTCTACCTCTAATAGTATTAGCGTCTGTAAATTGTGCAAAGTCATTAGCTACAGGTGTACCTGTAGTATCAACGGTACCTGTATTAGAAGTTGCTGTATTAAGCTCAGCTGCAGTAGCCGTAACTGCTGTACCATTGAGTACTAGCTTGCTGTTACCTATACAAATTTTATCATTAAATACAGCAGTACCAGCATCTGACATATCAAGAGTAAGAGCAGTAATATCAGCGGTATTATCTGTACCTTTAAAAACAATATCAGCGTCATTAGCAGTTTGATCTATAAATAAATCTCCTTTATTGTTATAAAAATAACCATTATTATCATCATGGGTTAGATATAAATCTGCGTTAGCACCTATGTTTAATTGACCACCGTCAGGTAAATTTACATTATGGTTAAAGGTAGCTGTACCAGCATCAGACATATCGAGGGTAAGAGCAGTTATGTCCGCACCATTATCAAATCCTTTGAATACTATATCTTTATCGTTTGTTGAAGCAATAATTTGAAAATCTTGACTATTATTTGTAAAAGTACCAAATGTAGAACCTGCGTCTTTTAATCTAATATCACCACCGTCTGCATCTATATTAATATCTCCACCAGCATCAATTACAAAATCATCAACAGTTGCTACTGTTAAAATACCTGCACCGGTTTCTGTGAGAGTTGCAGCGTTACTACCATCACCAGTTATAGCTAACGCGCCTCCTTGAAGCGTAAGAGTGTCAGATGAATGAATAAACTTTACATCACCTGCATCAAAATCAAGTTCACCAGCTGCTGGTAAGCTAATATTGTGATTAAATGTAGCTGATCCAGCATCAGACATATCTAACCTCAAAGCTTCTACACCACTACCACCATCATTACCACAAATGACAAAATCCTTATTACTAACTTTACTACATACTACAAAATTACTACTATTATTTACTAATCTACCAAATTCAGTACCACCATCTTTTAAGAATATAGCACCACCATCAGCATCAAGTGTAATGTCATCTGCAGAATCTATAGTAAGATCACCGGTGTTAGATATTGTTGTACCATCTAAAGTAATATTATCAACAGTTAAGGTTGTTAATGTACCTAATGATGTAACGTTAGGTTGAGCAGCTGTTTGTAATACGCCTGCTACCTTGTCTGCAGTTACTGTTCCGGAAGAAGGATTATAATGGAAGCCGCTATCTGATTCTAATCCTCTACAAGTCCCTGGCCCTTGCGCATCTTCTACGAAAGGAATTTCGTTATTTTCATTTTCACTTTCGTTGTCGGTAATTACAACATGCGATGCAGCAGCTGCACTAGTAGCATTGGTAGCATTTGTAACAGTAATGCCTTGAATGTGTGTGTCTAAAGCCGTATCATCTATTTGAACGGTGCCAGTAAAATTTTTGGTGCCAGCTATATCTTGATTACCAGAAGTTCTTACAACTGTATTGTTAACAGCTATTGTACCTGTTCCGGTTATAGCACTACCCTCTCCATCAATACCATCTCCTTTTGTAATACTTGTAACAGTACCTCCGGAAGCTCCACTACTTAAAGCTTGTAACTGTGATTGAATATTAAAACATACAGTACTAAGCGTGTTAAATTCGGCGGTACTTACATCTCCTGTACCAACAAAAGCAGGATTAAGTCTATTTGAACTACCTAAAGCTGATTGCTTGCTACTTATTTGGGTTTGAATATTATCACAAACACTACTTAGTGCATTGAATTGAACGCTAGTTACTTCTCCGGCACCTATATTAGTAGCGCTTAATCTATTTGATGGTGTTAAGCATGCTTGTTTAGTATTTAATTGACCTTGAATATCGCTCGTCACCCCACTAAGCTGATTAAACTCTAATGAAGATACATTTCCACTTGCAATAAGATTAGCATCAAGTCTATTTGAAGCATCTATAGTAGCTTGTTTAGTATCTATTTGACCTTGAACAGAGCATGTTAAGCTAACACTACTCAACTGATTAAAACGAGCAGGTATAACTACAACATCTTCTAATTGATTGATCTCTCCTGCAGAAGCATTAATACCAAGGTCATTTAAGTTACTAACAGTGCCTTTTGTATTTATTTGCGCTTGAATATCACTTGTTACTGCACTAAGCTGATTAAACACGAATGAAGATACATTTCCGCTTGCAATAAGATTAGCATTAAGTCTATTTCCTGTATCAAGTTTTTGCTGACCATCTATATCAGATAATACCTCACCGACGGATTTACTCTCTAAACCATTAGCAGTAAATTTTGCGTATTCACCACTCGTAACACTAGCACTGTTTATACAAACTGTATTATTATTATCTATACCAAATGTAAGAGTTGCTTGCTTACCAGCTATAGCATCAGCATTAGTTGTTAGTTGGGTTTGAATATTATCACAAACACTACTTAGTGCATTGAATTGAACGCTAGTTACTTCCCCAGCACCAATAAATTCAGCTCCGAGTCTATTTGAAGCACCTATAGTAGCTTGTTTAGTATCTATTTGACCTTGAACAGAGCATGTTAAGCTAATACTACTTAGCTGATTAAAACGAGCAGGTATAACCGAAACTCCATCTAATTGATTGAGTTCAGCAGTATTAGCGGTAAGACCACTAAGCTGATTAAATTCGACGTTACTTACATTACCACTACCAATAAGATTAGCATCAAGTCTATTTGAAGCATCTATAGTAGCTTGTTTAGTATTTAATTGACCTTGTAAGTCGCAAGTTAAGCTAATACTACTTAGCTGATTAAAACGAGCAGGTATAACTACAACCTCATCTAATTGATTTAGTTCAGCTGCAGTAGTATTAACTACTGTACCGTCGAGAGTTAATTTGCCTGCATTAATGCAAATTTTACCATCATCTGCAAATATAATATCATCGCCATCTTTATCAATAAAATGAGCTATAGGCTGAGCGCCATCTTGTCTAACAAAAAGAGCCGGTCCAGTTCCTGCATTAACAACTGAGAGAGCTGAAGTTGTTGTAATTGATGTATCTATACATGTAAATGCTCCTAAAACAGATAAGTTACCAGTTATTGTTGTATCATCTGTAAAGGTCTTTTTACCTCCAACATTTTGATCACCGGTAGTTTGTACAAATGCTGTAACTTCTTTATTGTTTAAGCATGTAGCATTGGTAGCATTGGTAGCATTAACAGCATTAGTAGCATTTGTAACAGTAATGCCTTGAATGTGCGTGTCTAAAGCCGTATCATCTATTTGAACGGTACCAGTAAAATTTTTGGTGCCGGCTATATCTTGATCTCCTGTAGTTCTTACAACAGTATTATTAACAGATATTGTACCCGTTCCGGTTATAGCACTACCCTCTCCATCAATACCATCTCCTTTTGTAATACTTGTTACAGTACCTCCAGAAGCTCCGCTACTTAAAGCTTGTAACTGAGATTGAATATCAAAACATACACTACTAAGCGTGTTAAATTCAGTGTTACTTACATTTCCACTTGCAATAAATTCTGCACATACTTTATTTGTACCGCTAATAGTATCTTCTTTCGCATCTATTTGGTCTTGAATATTACTACTAATACCACTTAGTGTATTGAATTGAACACTAGATACTTTACCACTAGCAATATTAGTAGCACTAAGTCTATTACCTGGATCAAGAGTTTGTTGAGCATCTATATCAGATAATACATCTGCTTTTAAAATACCTTCTAAACCATTAGAGGTAAATCTTGGATATCTACCGGCTGCTGCACTAGTAGCATCTATACAGACTGCGTTAGTCTCAGCTATACCAAATGTGAGAGAAGCCTGCTTAGCGTTTAACTGACCTTGTATACCACTTGTAACACCATTAAGAAAATTAAATTCTGTATTATCAACTACCCCCGTGCCTATATTAGTAGCGCTTAATCTATTAGCAGGAGTCAAGCATGCTTGTTTTTGTCCTAATGCAGTTGTAACACCGGTAAATTGCGTTTGAATCGGAGTTGTAACACCATCAAGATAATTAAATTCTACATTAGAAACTACTCCTGTACCAATATTAGTAGCACTCAGTCTATTAGATGGGCTAAGAGTGGCTTGTTTAGCATCTATTTGGTCTTGAATATCACTTGTTACTCCACTAAGCTGATTGAATTCAGCCTCTGTAACAGTATCTGTATGAAGTGTTCCGGTATCTAATTCTCCCGCTAAAGTTATATTATTAAAGCCGTTTATATCTTTATTTGAATCTACTATAACAGCTTTACTAGCTGCTACTTGACCATCTATTATAGAATGAATTTGATTTATTTCTGTTGCTGATGCATCAACATTTGTACCACTTAAACTTAAACCATCTGTCTCTATAGATCCATTAACATTAACGTTACCTTCAATATCCAAGGAAGTAGCTTCTATTTCGCCACTCGGTTTAAATGTAACTCCATCAGTACCATCAACTCTGAAATCTATACGGTTATTAGTATTAAATTTTATTAAGTTATTATCATTACGACCAATATTTAAAGATGTATTTTTAATACTAGTTATAGCACTTTGCGTTGGGAAAATCGAAACATCAACATTTCCAGTAGAACCGCCACCTTTTATTCCACCACCTGCAGTAATACCTGTAATATCACCTGGAGCGTTTGAACTTAAAGCTTGTAACTGTGCTTGAATATCACTTGTTACGTTACTAAGAAATCCATATTCAGCATTAGATACATCGCCATTAGCTCCTATTAAATTGGCATTAAGTCTATTAGATGAATCTATTGTAGCTTCCTTTGCATTTATTTGCGCTTGTATATCACTTGTTACTGCACTAAGCTGATTGAACTCCAATGTAGATACTTCACCACTACCAATATTAGTAGCGCTCAGTCTATTAGCAGGAGTTAAGGTAGTTTGCAAATTACTTCCTCCGCTAAAGCCTGTTATAGCAATATTACCTTTAGTAAGTTTCTTTTGATTTCCACTACTATCAACTACTGCAAAAAAGTCACCATCACCATCAGAAGTAGAAGTAGTTAGTTCATCTAGATCTAATGTAACACATGCAGAAGCAGTACCATTAGTAACCGTAATACCTTCACAACCTGCTACATTAGTTACTGTGCCAGAACATGAAGATGTAGTAAATATATCAGCTAAATCCCTACCTGCAGATACAAAACCATTAGTAGTAGAAGCTACTTTTATTCCTCCCGTTGCTGAGATATTCCCGGTAACAGTTAATTGCTCTACTGCAGTTCTAGAACCGATGGACATCTTTCCATCATCGTGAATTATGACATCATCACCATTTTTATCAATAAAATGCGCAATAGGTTGTGATCCATCTTGCTGAACTAACAACGCTGGCCCTGTGCCGTTATTTACTACTGAAAGAGCTGAAGTAGTTGATACTATTGTTTGATTGAATTTAGCTGTTAATGCTTCGAAAGTCGTAGCAGTTAACGCGTTTACCATTGAATCACCGCCTACTGATAAATTCTCAGTAACGGTTAATCCATTCTTAACCTTAAAATCTTTATTGAGTGCCATAATTTACGAGTTCACTTTCCCCCGTAAATATATTTATATTTAAACGCTTTTAGCCTTAGAATAAATTCAATCTATTACCCTTGAATGTAAAGTTACTTATAACTGATGCACCTACACCCTTTGCAGTTAATGTTACTGTACCACTGTTTACTATTGCTCCATATTCTACAAAACTATCTGGAGTTGTACTATTAATACCATATTCAACAACTCCAATAGTAGAACCATCTGTAGTTATACTAATTTCACTAAATTGAGTACCTCCTGTTGAATCTACTACAGCTATAGCATATTTACCAGAAGATTGAGATGCAACAGTAAATGAATCAATAACACCAAAATCACTAAGACCAGATTTAGTAATAATAGTTGAAGTAGGAGCAAATATATCAGCTAAATCCCTACCTGCAGATACAAAGCCATTAGTAGTAGCTGTAGCGCTTAAGCCCACTGCTGAAGCTCCTGTTGTTCTTAAAACTGTATTGTCTACCGCAATACTATCAGCTGAAACATCAATTCCGTCTCCTTCTCCTGCATTTATAGTAACATTAGTTGCTGAGCCGCCTCCGGTTAAACCTGCTCCTGCATTTACTGTATTAATACCTGCCTCTGCTGCAGTAGCAAATATATCAGCTAAATCTCTTCCACCTGATAATATTAAGTTAGATGCAGAAAGATTTTCTACAGCCATAGAAGCGTCATTATCATCTGCATCTTCTACCTTTAAAGCATTATCAACAATTTTGAGCTTAGTACCACCTATATCAATAGTATCACCGCTAATAAATAAATCTTTCCATCTTTTTTCAGCACTACCTAAGCTGAATGTATTAGTTTGAGAAGGTAAAAAGTTTCCACTTATCTCACCACCATTTGCTAAACTCGGACCTCCCGTTCCACCTCCACCACCGTACATATCCATGTACTTTCTAACAGCATTTATCTCATTAGTAAATTTATCTGCTATTCTTTTTTCTAATTTAGTTATTTCTAATTTAAAATCTTTATCAGGTAGACCATTATTTTCTTCTATTACAATCTCCTTTTCAATAACTTCCGGAATAGAATCTTTTAATTCATTAACCTTTTCTTGTAACTGAGTTTTGCTTTCTAAAATTCTAGTTTCTAACTCTTCTTTTAAATTATTATCAACCTTCTGTAACCTTTCAGTTAAAATCTTATCTATCTCTTTATTAGTTATTTCTAATTTAGAGTCTATATTTTTAATAAGATCTTCCTTTAAAGAAATATCTATAACCTTAACCTCTTTGGATAAAAACTCTTTTGTTTTATCAAGCTCTTTAGAAATACTTTTCTTAAAAGTAAGTATCTCTCTATCATTTTTTAAATTATTCTTATTAGCTTTATCAGAATAAAATTGAGTTTTTTCTTGTAACTTATCAACCTCTTTCTGCAGATAATACTTGTTATCTTGTATTACATCTTTATTAAGCTTGGTTAACTTTTTTATGCTAACTTCAAGTAACTCTTTACCTTCTAGTATTCTTTGTTCAAGCTCGCCCTTCTCAACTTTTAACTTAACTATATCACTTCTTATATCTTTAAGCTCTTCATCTGTAGAACTCTTTATATCATTACTTCTTATAGTTAAATCTTGTATTTTTTCATTTACATATGAAAAATCTTGCTCACTTTTTTCTAACTCTTTTTTAACTTCATTTAAAGTTAGTTCATATATATCAGTAATTTTATTTTCAGTAATCTCTATCTTAGTATCTACTTCTTTCAAAGTTTCAACTTTTAAATTACCTACTCTACTTAAAGCTTTATTAAGACCTTTGTTAACTTTATCATCTAAATCTACATTACTTTTTTCTAAAGTTAAAATATTATCATTAATTTCATCTTTAATATTTTTTAATGATTTATCTATATCTGACTTATTATTAGTTAGAAGCAGTTCTAAGGAATCTTTTGTTTCGTTAAATATTTTAGAATAATGGGCTACATTACTATCATTTTTCTCATTTATTAAAAGAGTAAGATCTTTAGTATATACATTTTTTACTAAGTCTTGTATTTTATTTTCGAATATAACTATACTATCTTCGTTAAGTTTTTCTAAATTCTCTAATAAAGTTTTACTTTCTTCTTTTAAGAAGTTACTAATATATCTAGTTAAATCTTGTTCTTGTTTTTCTGACTTTGAAATTAAATCAACACTAGCTTTATCTACTATAGATAAAAATTCATTAGTCAGATCATCCTTTACATCTTCTATATATAACTTAAGTTTCTTTTCGTTATTACTAATAATATTATTAGCTTCATCAATTTTTTTAAGCTTTATATCTTCAGCATATTGCTTAGCCAATTTTCTAGCTTTTGCTATATCTTTTAGTATACTCTCTTTCTTTTCTAATACTATTTCCTCTACAACCTCTTCTTCAAAAACAGGTAATATAAATTCTTCATCTTTTAACTTTTTAACAAACTTTAAATTATTTTCGTTAAACAGAACTTCTTGTTTACCTTTTTCTAATACAAACGGTGCTGTATATTCTTTATTCTCAAAAATTAAAGGAACATTAACTACAGGTCTACCTTTATATGAGGAGATTTTTTCTGCATTATATTTCTTTTTGTTTATTTCAATTTCGTATATATCAAAATAAACTTCATCATAATTTTCTACTACTAAAATATTATGATCAATATTAGAAATAGAAACATCAACCTTTTGATCGAAAATCATTCTAGAAGATTTCTTCCCGTGCTCTAAAACTAAATCTTCTATTTTAGTATCTATAACTGGTTTAATGTCTTCTTGTATAACAAGAGGTTCAGGTAAATCAATTTCCGTAGATCCTATATACTCCTTGTTATTTTTATTGAATTCAATTTTAAAGCTACCACGTTCTAGAACGAACGGAGCTATAAATTCTTCCCTATCTATTACTATCGGAATATCTACAACTGGTTTACTATTATGACTAGCAACTTTTTCAGCTGTAAATTTTTTACCGTTTATCTCAAATTCATAAACATCGAAAAAGACTTCATCATAGTCCTTAACTGTTAAGATGTTAAGATCTGAGCTAGTAAAGGTAGGGTTTACCTTTTCGCTAAACAGTCTCATTATGTATTATTATTTAATACTTTTTCTAATAATGTGCAACTCCATTTACTATTGCTGTACAACTTCCTGTAGTTGTAATAACTAAGTCAATAGTATTTCCTGTAGCACTTACATTCACTTCTGATAATAATGAAGCTGCTTGAGCATCAACTATACCATATGTAGTACCATCCGCATCAGAACCATTATGAACTACTAAAATTTCAAAAGCTGTTCTAGTAGTACCTTGTGATAATGTTACTATATATTTAGCTGTTTTAAAATCCGCTTTTAAGAACGTAGGTACTAAATTAGAGCCTGTATTTAATGATTGAGTAAAAACACTATTCTTTGAAAGTACACTTCCATTATTAGTAAACTCTACTATATCAATATCACCATTAACTGTTAAAGTACCTTCTACTGTAGTAGAAAAACTAGATGCTTGTACCTCTTCAAATATAACTCCGCCATTGCCATCAGCTTTAAGAACTAGACCCTCTGCTATATTAGTAGTCTTTAAATCAATACTTTCTACAACTACCTGATTAGTATTAAGAGGTATACCATCCCACTTACCTATAAAATTATCACCAATAATATTACCTGTAGCGCTTAAGTTTCCAGATAAAGTTACTCTTTCAGAAGGTACAGCGCCGATTCCTAATTTGCCAAGAAAAACACTCTCGTTACCTTCATATGTCCTAATTAAACCCATTTAACATATTTAATGTTAAAAGTTAGATTAACTAGATGGCTCCGGCGCTTGGGTTCGAACCAAGGACCTAGTGGTTAACAGCCACCCGCTCTACCGCTGAGCTACGCCGGATTATTGCTTAGGAGTCTTAATATGAGGTACATCAACAAGACTTAAAGTATGATGCAATAACCTCTCATGAGATACTCGCTCAGGATTAATATCAATACCACCTCTACGAGCATATAGACAACGAACTGCCAACTCATCAGGCCCGATATGATCCATTAGTCTCTTATAGATAGCTTCACAAATCTCCTCATGAAAATGACATTCATCTCTAAACGAAACAATATACTGCAATAGGGAAATAGGATCGACAGTATTTCTACCTTTCATATAGATATAAACATCACCCCAATCAGGTTGAGAGGTTACCCTACAGTTAGATTTTAGTAGAGAGCTATGATAATAAACTTCTTCTGACGGAGCTTCTTCTATCTCTAGTAACAATTCAGGATCTTCTTGATAGACAGTAAACTTAATATCCTCTACAGGGTAATCATCTTCAAGAGTGATATATTTAGGATGATCCCATTCTCTCTTAGCAGTATGAACATTAGTATCGCTAAGTACATAATCATTAGAATGAACTTTAACTTGAACTTGAGTTTTAAGATACTTACTTAAATCTTCTGAAGCAAGTCTTCCAATCTCAGCTCTAACTTCTGCAGAACTATCACCAAGCTTAGTCATATTAAAAGAGTTAAAGTATAACTTAATAGACTTAGATTCTACAATATATTTAGAAGAGCAAGGGTAAACTACTTTAGCAACTCCAGTTACAGGCAACCCATTATTAGTTAAAGCAGAAATCTCATACGCATTCCAAGTATCGTATCCAATAAAAGGTAGTTGATCGTCATCAATATTAAGATGAGTTCTATTAGACTGACGAGGTTCTCTAACTAAGAGATGAGGATCGTAAGTCGACTTATATTTAGAAATAGCACCAAGATGCTTATTAATATTACTATTATCGAGAATTGCGTTAGCCATATCAAATTTTAATATCTACATTTAGTTTATCAAGAGTACTCTTAATCGTTTCTAATCTTTCTTCTACAGTACCTTCCAAATAAACTACTCGTGGACCTTTTTCTATAATACCATATTGTAAGTACATATCAAAGAGACCAATAATATCTTCTCTAAAATGCTTATCAATACTTCTTTCACCATCATCTACTAACTCAACATCATCAGGACTAGTATAGAAAATAACATCATACTCGTTCCTAAGCTTTTTATAGATAAGTTCACAAGCGTCGTAAGTAGTTCTACCTATCTTACCCTTATCTAAGAGATAATGAGTATAAACTATACCGTCTAAAGCACATCTATCTAGTATTTTATTAACACCTCTTACTAAACTATCAGTTCTACCCTTATAGATATTACGAATATGCTCAGTCATAATTAACATCTGAGTCATATCATCCCCACCCTCATTAATAGGAACTTCGTATTCTCTCCTTACTAATCTAGTTACTTCAGGAATAAATTCAAAAGAATGATTACCTAAATTTTTACATTTTAAATGCTCGAGTAAAGTAGTTTTACCCGTACTTTGAGCTCCAGTAAACGAAAAGATCATACTGTATTATATAAACGTTCCTTTAAAAAACTATACCAAGCAGCTAAAGACGTCTTTCTTAAAGCTTCATAAGTATCATCTAATGTTAAGATACTGGCAGTTGGAGACTCGCAAACTGTTTCTACGTCTCCAGCATCAACTTCTTCAACAACTCTATGAACTACACTACCTATTTTATAATACTTATGAAGGTCGTCCCAAGCTCTTTGCTGAGGATCTTTTCCTTTTAGTTCAGGATATTTAGTAATAAGACCTGGATGACCGTTATAGATATTATATTTAGAACATTTATCAGGCGGTACTATCCTCAACCAACCATTTAAAGTAATAAGTGTATTATCGATATCCTCTACTACTTCATCTAAGATATCTAAAGTTTTACTCTCTTTACTAAAAGTTGGGAGCCAGTTATATTGAACTCCTTTTAAAATATTTTTAACCTTACTAGGGTGATTATTGGAAATAATTAAATCAGGCTTTCTCTGTATTTGATCAGATATATCAATAATTTCTTGACCAGTTTGAGAGAATAGCGCTATCCAATTAGAATACTTCATTATAGATATTCTAATGCCATATAGTTAATTAGCAAGTGAATAGTATTATCACATGCAACTAAAAGCCATAGCGATAACCATTGGGGAACGTCTTTATGATAGCCAGTCTCTTTACAGTCTTCCCATTTATGCCAATATTTTTTTGGCGCTAACCGACTCTTAGCAAAGACAACATAACGAGCTAATCTAAACCTATCAATAAAGAAATGAGTTATACAAATAACTGCAAACGCTTCAACTGAAGGACAGATAATTAAAAAAGGTAACGAGTAAGTAACAGCATGCGCTGCAGCGGCTTTACTGCATTTCGTTTTATTGAGTGCCATCCAGTCACTTTGAAGAAGATAGTCACCAATTAGATGTAATATCAATTGGAGCATTTATTTATTATTTTATGCTCTTTACCGTAATTTTCAAGGCTTATATTAAATAATTTTGTGGAAGAGTTTTTTAAATTAGTTACCGAGGTTGGATTTCCAATAGCTGGCGCTGTTGTATGCGGTGCTTTTGTGTTTATTATTCTTAAATTTATACTTAGTGAAATAACTAGCTCGGTAAAAGGATTAGGTGGTATGATTAAATCTTTAGAAAATAGAGTTCAAACTATGAATAATGATATAGTTAAAATTGATACTTTAGTTTCTTATGCATTTAATAAACACCCTAATCTTGATAGGTTAGCTGCAAATGAAGGAAAGGAGGATGCGAGAAAAGACTAATGACAGATACAATTGTAAAATTAATTAATGATTTCGGATTTCCAATCTTTGCTGCTTTTGGTTTAGGTTATTTTGTTTATTATACTTGGAACTGGGTAGTAAAGGAAATTAAACCAGTATTAGAAGAATCTACAGGTACTCTTATAGGTCTAATAGATAGAATAAGAATGTTAGATAATGATATGATTAGACTTAATACCAAAATACAAATGATTCTCCAGGAACAGGAACAAAAAGAAGAGGAGCGTAATAGAGAGAACAGAAAGAGAAATAGACATATTTTGGAAACTAAGCTCTAGCAATAAGTATTGTTGTAGGTAAATAGTATTATGAAATATATTGCATT
>Ga0208666_1000685_pt1 | contig 15423 bp, 12 predicted proteins | sample 5B_taG_FD_184078 | JGI IMG/M metagenome (GOLD analysis project Ga0208666, IMG submission 184078) | Marine viral communities from the Subarctic Pacific Ocean - 5B_ETSP_OMZ_AT15132_CsCl metaG (SPAdes) (version 2) | ecosystem: Environmental > Aquatic > Marine > Oceanic | place: Pacific Ocean...
TGAGGTGCTGTTCTAATGGCAAAACGTGGCATTGGGCAGATTGTGACTGACCTTGAGCAGCAGCTCAACAGTGATTTCAATGCTTTGATTGGCCTTGCTGTTGAAGGCTTGTCTTCTGACATAAGCCCAGTGGATACGGGGTTTTTTGCGTCCAGCTGGAAGGCATCTACTCAAAGACCACAAGCAAAAGATGAAAAAACTGAGCCTTGGTCAACGTATAAGCAAGGTTCAAATCAAAAAACCATTAAACCGCGTTACCCAGTGCCTGAGTTTAACTACAAGAGGCAGCCAACTGTTTACATAGGGAATACAGCTGTATATGCCTTGCAGGCGTTTGCTTCGCCTAAATCAGGCATTCCGCAGTTTGTTCAGGGCGAAATGCGCGATTTAGTAAACAGCACGTTTCAAGAAAAAAGAGCAGGCAGAATTTTTGCTCAAACTGGTCAGCGCATGGTCGCACCTGTCGGCTATGAACAACTTGGTGGTTAAGTTATGACTCTTGTAAATGCTCGCGCTGCTTTTGAAAAAGCAGTCACTGACGCTGTTACAGACGCTGATGACACAGTGCTGATGGTGTATGACAACGTTCGTTTTACGACTCCTGGCAAGAGTAAAAAATACGTTGTCATGAGCGTCAACTTCAACCGCTCAACGCTGCAGAATCAAGGTGCTGCGTCTGACTATTACAGCGGCGTGATCCAGTGCAACGTTTACGTCCCAAAATCAGCTGGAACGTCCGTCCTATCTGCGATTAGCGAATCTGTTATTGACGGTTTGACCTCGGTAAACGCCACTAGCTATACAGACACGTTTAGTGTCTCTCCAAGAGTTATGGACGTTACTGGCCCAAGTCCTATTGAGCTAGAAGACCGACCGCACTTTCTGGGCATTATTTCTTGTCAATTTACAGCAGTCGTGTAGTATATTGATCGAAACGGCATTGATTTATGCGGGCCACCGAACTGCTTCGGAACAAGTTTGGCGTTAGCCAGCTGTATAAGTACGAGGTAAAAGAAGGCGACGAGGTGGTGCTTGAGGTGTTTTGGCACCCGCTTACTATTGATGAGCGCGAGTCGATTCAGAAAAAAGTTGATGCTGCTGAAAGCAAGGACTTTGCTTTGGGCCTGATGGTCGAAAAAGCTTTAGATGAAGACGGTCGCCGTATGTTCCAGGACGGCGAAGTGGCTGCTCTTAAGAGGACCGTGGCTGCTTCTGTCCTCCAAGAGATTCAGCTTGCCATGCTGAACTCTGGAACGGAGCACAAGGTGGAGGAAGCGAAAGCAGACCTCAAAAGCAAGTAACGACTGGTATTTTATTTTCTTCTTGGCGAAAGAGCTGGGCATGACGGTTGCTCAGCTTTCGCGTGATTTGACGCAAGAAGAGCTGGTCGGCTGGGCTGCTTACTTCGAGTTGCATAACGAGCAGCAAGAGAAAGCGATCCAGAACGCTAAGGCAGGCAAAGGGGCGCGAACGATGGGTGGGCGGTAGACTGGAGCGCAAGGCTCTACGTGTTTCGCTGTGGCTAATTACAACGTAGATATTGAGCTGGCCATAAGAGGCTCAGAAAAAGCTGCACAACAAATAAAAAAACTTGAAAAAGCAATTAATGATATACAGAGAAAAGCAGCTGTAGATTTGGGTGGCCAAGTTCGGTTAAAAGGCGAACAAAGACTGTTACGTGAAAAAATTAAAAATTTTCAAATATCGCGACAAGAGTTAAAAAATAGTCAAGAAATAGCCCGGTTAACAAGCCAACGTATAAAAGGGTTAAGCCAGTACGCTAGCACTATTGGTCCGCAAGTTGATCGGATTGCTCAAGCGCAAAAACGCGCTGCTCAGGAACAAATTCAAAGTCAACAAAGATATAACAAATTAGTAGATGAAACTTTGGCTAAGTTATCTCGTATAGCCGAAGTTAATAGAAAAGCAAGTCAGTACGCTAGCCCAATTGGACCGCCAAGGGGAGGCGTAACCCAGTATCTAGGCCCAATAGGCCCTGGAGCGGCTAGTCAGGCAAATGTGCCTCAAGGCCCTTTTAGTCCTTTACCTAGCAGACCAAGGCGCAGGGCTGGAGCGGGTGGCCCTGGCGGCGGGCTTGCGGCAGGCATTGGCTTCCCACTGTTGTTTGGGAGTGGTCCGGCCTCAACTCTTGGTGGAGCGGGGGGAAGCGCATTTGGCTTTGGCGGTCAGATATTAGGAAGTGCTCTTGGCGGACAGCTCGATCAACTGCAAGAAAGGGCAAATAATCTTGCAAAGGCTTTAAGAGGCGTAGGTAGCATATTTGACGCTTTAGAGGCCACTGTAGGCGGTGTTGACGATGAGACTAAGCGTTACATCCAAAACTTAGAAAACAGTGGTCAAAAAACAAAAGCTGCTGCACTGGCAGCGGATGTATTGGCTGAAAAAATAGGGGTAAAAAACGCTGAAGCATTTATAAGCGCTGGGCAGGCTGCTGATGGCGCGTCCGAAGCCCTTAAAAATGTAGGGACTGTCCTTGTATCGCTTTCGGAAAGATTTAGAAGAGCAGGTGAAAATCCTACGGGTTTGACGCCTAACGGCGTTTTAGATTTGTTGCCGCCTCAGTTTAGGCCAGCCCCGCCTACGCCAATTGAAGACACGCCAGAGTTTAAAAACAGAACAACAGACCTTAAAACAGCTCTTGAATTAGAAAAACTGCTGACCGCAGAGAAAAAAGCACAAGGAGGCGTAGACGAAAAAGCAATTGCTCTAGCGTCTGAAGCTGTAGTTAAAAAGCAGGCTCAAATAGAAAAAGATTTAATAGCTCGTGATTTAAAAGATAAAAAAATAGATAAAGAGCAAGAGGTTTTAAAAATTGCAGCGGTGCAAGAGCGCTTGGATCAAAGACTGTTGGATATTGCTGAGAGAAGACTTAATGCAGCAGAGCGCAAAAGAAAAGAAGATGAGGCCGATGCAAGAAGAGCTGAACGCGAAAGGAGGCAGAGAGAGCGCGATTTACAGCGGCGTGAAGACAAAGAAAATCAAACTTTAAAAACAATCAATTCGTTAATTATTTCAAACAACGAGATTGGACTGCAGTCTGTTCAAATAGCGCATGGGGAAGAAGTGGCTCTTGAGCAGCAAGCCGCTTCGCTGTTTGAAAAGTTCCGCATTTTGGAGAAAAACGTAGAACTTTCAACAGAAGATGCAAGAGTCAAGGATTTGCAATTGCAAAAACTTAATTTGCAAAAACAGTTAGAAAGCAGTCAAATTAGCTCTAAGCAAAGAAGTTTACAGGTTGAAAAAGCTATAACCGCAGAAAAGCAAAAGCAAACGCTTGCTGCGATTGGAACTGATATTGGTCGCCAAATACAAGATGCAAACTTCAGGTCTACAGGCGATAGCGCTCAAGATACTGAAATCGCTTTACGAATCAACCAAATTCGCAGGCAAGAAGACGCTACAACCCGACTGACTAACGCAATAAAAGAGCAGCAAATAATTATCAATAATCCGCCTAATGCAGACGCGGCAATGAGGGCGGAAGAGCAGCGTCAAAGTTTGCAGGACCAGCTTGACCTTTACAATCAGCTTCTGCCCCAGTTAGACGCAGCCGAGCAGGCTCAACTTAAGTTTAATCAAGCGCTCGAAGCGGCCAAGCCATTCGCGGACGCATTTACCAGCGGTTTGCTCGATGGAATGGTTGCTGTTGTCGATGGAACGAAAACAGCGGAGCAAGCCTTCGCTGATTTCTTAAACAGCATTGCGAAGATGCTGCTGCAAACAGCGCAGCAGATGATTGCCCAATACATCGCGTTGGGAGTCGCTCGCATGTTTGCTGGCGTTCCATCAGCCAGCTCAGGCACTGACACTTCCTTTATGGGTGGCAGTTTTAACCCGCTTAATTTTGTAGCTGGGCCATTTAGCCAGTACGGCACCAGAGCGCTTGGTGGTTCGGTCACTGGCAACCGGCCTTATTTAGTTGGAGAGCGTGGGCCTGAACTGTTCGTTCCAGGCGCTCAAGGCAACATTGTCCCGAACAATGCAATGGGCAGCGCTAGCGTCACCGTGAACGTCGATGCCTCTGGCTCTAGTGTTGAAGGCGATGGCCGTCAAGCAAAACAACTTGGTTCTGCCATTGGAGCGGCAGTGCAGGCAGAATTGATTAAGCAGAAACGTCCAGGCGGCTTGCTCTCAACCTGATGGCTACTTTCCCTTCGATAAACCCAACCTACGGCGCTCGCAAGACCAGCCGACCCAAAGTGCGTCAAGTGCAATTTGGGGACGGTTATTCGCAGCGGTTGACGTTTGGCTTAAACCAAGACCTGAAAGTTTGGAGTTTGACCTTTGAAGTTTCTGAGACCGATTCGGACATCATTGAAACTTTTCTGGAGGTCAGAGCTGGTACGGGCAAGCCCGCGGATTATTTCACCTGGACACCACCTAACGAAACAGTCTCGTCAAAGTGGATTTGCCTGGAGTGGGACAAAACAATTCCGTATTTAAACCGAGCTACGATTACGGCAACCTTTCAAGAGGTGGCTGATCTGTGAGCGACATTATTCTATTTGACGAGCTGCTTAAAAGTTCACCACACGCGGTTATTGAGCTGTTCCAACTGCATTTGGACGTTAATATCCATGGCAGCGATACAATTTTTTATTTTTACAACGGCGTTGTAATTCAGACTCAATCTGGAGAGATTGTCTATCAAGGGAAAACTTATGCTGCGATTCCTGTTGAAGCCGAAGGATTTGAATACACAGCAGGTCAAACAAGTTTCCCCAGACCAACATTGCGCGTTGGCAACCTGTTTAGTGTTGTCTCAGCGTTGATGCTGAACGTCAATGAGACGACCTTTGGCAATGACCTTACTGGAGCCAAGGTTGTACGAATCAGGACGCTGAGCCGTTTTCTTGATGCGGTGAACTTTACCGGCAACACAAACCCTTACGGCACGCCTTCCGGCGAGCAAATGCCGCAGGAAATTTACTTCGTTAATCGCAAGATCGTTGAAAACCGAGATGTTGTTGAGTTTGAGCTGGCGGCAAAGCTTGACTTAGAAAATATTAAAGCGCCAAAGCGTCAGTGCCTTGCCAATGTTTGTCAGTGGGAATACAAGGGTGGCGCTGATGGAACAAGAGATGGTTGCACTTGGCGCCCAGGAACGACGCATGACGCAAGGTTCTATGACGAAAACGACAACTTGCTTGGTTCTTCGGCCGCTACGAGTTTTACCTACAGCACAGGCGATGAAATTCTTGCCAGTGGCGCCTCGTTGACTGCTGGCCAGTTCTTGACCTCAAGCAATGGTTGGTATCGAGCGCAGTTTGGAAACAACGGCGATTTCTTCATTTACGCCAAGAATCAAGACCCAAACAACATTCAAGAAGTCAGGTGGCGTACAGCCACTTCAGGGAGAGGTGGGACCAGCGTCAAGATGGGTGCAAATGGCGATCTGTTCATTACAGACGGAACAACCTCACATTGGAACTCAGGCACGTCATTTACTGGGACACCTTCTACTGTTCGGTGGGATAGTTATTTGCCTGAAGGTGTTGGCGGCAGACACGCAAGTTTTTACCACGAGATTTTTGGTGATGCGGATGACTACACGGATGACACCGTTGTTCATACGCATGATGAAACATTTACGCTCAACGATGGGCGAACTATTGAGTTGCGTCTTTCTGCAAAAAGCAAAGCTCTGCCCGCAGGTGATGCAAATTTGGGTTTAGGGGTTTTGCGCCGCTGGGAGTCTGTATCTGGAAATGCGTTTTCTGCGCCAGCTACGGTGCAAAGCTCATCAGGCCACTTTTTTGCGAATGAAACAATTACGGTTAGCCTCGAAACTACTTCTTCGGGCGCAAATCGCAACCCTTTCGCTCACCGCACAGATGGACTAGGCGAAAAGTTTCCTATCATCAGCGCCGTTTATACCATCACTGCTGTCACCGATAACTACGCAGGTGCAACAGCGGTACTGCAAAACAACGGTAACCTGCAAATTATTGACACAGCTTCAACGATTTTGTGGCAAAGTTATAGCGGCAAAACTGGCGAGCCACAGATCGTCACTGGCACAGCAAACCCGCTTGATGATGTTTGCGGCAAGCGTCTTAACAGCTGCAAGATCCGTTTTGGGAACACAGCGGACCTGCCGTTTGGTTCTTTCCCTGGCGTTGGTACAACCTTCTCATGAATGAATGGCGTTCTGCTGCGTTCAAGCACGCAAAGGCTGAGGCACCGCGTGAAGCTTGCGGGTTGCTTGTCATTGTCAAAGGCCGTGAGCGTTATTGGCCTTGCAAAAACTTATCGGAGTCACCGGAAGAGCTGTTCATCCTTGATCCAGTGGACTATGCAGCCGCAGAGGATGCCGGGGAAGTAATGGCTGTTGTCCACAGTCATCCGACCACAAGAGCAGAGGCAAGTGAAGCTGACAAGGTTGCGTGCGAAAAAAGCGAGTTGCCTTGGCACATCGTCAGTCTTGTGACTGATGGTTGGTGCGAGATCAAGCCATCTGGCTACAAGCAAGACCTGTTAGGCCGCCAGTGGGTGTGGGGCGTTAGCGATTGCTGGACGCTCGTCCGTGATTGGTGGGCAGAGGATGGGCTGCAATTACGTGACTGGGACAGGCCGCCGCTATCAACTTTCAACGACCAACCGATCTTTGAAGACTGCTGGAAAGAGACTGGCTTTGTTGAGGTCTCGTTCGAGCAGCTGCAAAAAGGCGATGCGCTGCTGATGAACATTGATGGGGCGTTAGGGCTAAACCACTGCGCTGTCTATTTAGGTGAAAACTTGATGATCCACCACTTGCGTGGTCGGTTGAGTTCCAGGGATTTATATGGCGGTTATTATCAGAAGAACACGGGTCGATACCTGCGCCACGAGACGAGGTTTTGACAATGCTGACGACAATCAAGGTTTACGGCAGTCTGGCGAAGTTCCTAGGTCAACGGGTGTTTCGCGCTGCTGTGGATACACCGTTAGAGGCGGTGAGCTTTTTGCGTGCCAACTTTGAAGGTTTGGCAGCCCACATGGCTGGCCATGACTACAAGATTTTGACCGGCACGTTAGAGCTGCAGGCTGGCAGCAACCCTGAGCAGCTGCAATACCCAGCAGGAGAGGGCGAAGCGATCAGCATTGTGCCCGTAGTTGGTGGAGCGGGTGGAGGAGGGACAGGCTCAATTTTGGCTGGTGTCGCGCTCGTAGGATTTTCGCTTGCCTTCCCTGGTATTGGAGCAATTATTGGGGGCAAAGCAATGACTGCTCTTGGTTTGTTTGGCGGCGGTTTGATTTTGAACGGCGTGTCCCAAATGCTTACGCCAACGCCTGAAGTTCCTGTTGGTCCCGGCTCTGCTGGCGATCCAGCCAGCAACCCGTTGAGTTTTTCCGGCATCCAGAACGTAAGCCGTCAAGGCGTTGCTGTTCCGGTGGTGTATGGCGAGACGTTAGTGGGTAGCGTAGTTATATCGTCCGGCATCAATACGCAAGATGACTGATCAGATCATTGGTGCGGGTGGCGGCGGCGGCGGCGGCGGCGGTCAGTCCAGCGCAGGCGGCAGCCAGAAAGTAGCAAAGGATAATCTTGACTCCCGCCAGGTTGCGCGAATCGTTGACCTGTTGAGCGAGGGCGAGATTGAAGGTTTTGCAACACCATCCCGGCTTGGTATTGCCAGGACAAATGCGCGTTACGACCGTGAACTGCTCAAGGATATTTTTTTAAACAATACGTCGATTGTTCGCGCAGGCGCAGATGTAAGCACAGAGGTATCGGAGTCAGACAAAAACTTTAAGCAGTTTGATGTCTCGCCAAGGTATGGCACGGCAGATCAAACACCATTAGATGAAGTTAGCCAAACCATTCAAGAGGAGGTTGCTGTTGGCGTTGTTGTTGCCAACGGAACTCCTGTCACGCGAACGATCACAGACACAAACGTCACTGCTGTTCGTGTAACGCTTAACCTGCCGCAGCTGCAAAGATTTAAAGAGAATGGTGATGTTGTCGGAACGTCTGTTCAATATAAAATTGAAGCTTCATATAACGGCGGGGCCTTTCAAGAAGTCGTAAACGACACAATTAAGGGCCGGACGGTTGACCTGTATCAGCGCAAAAAGTATTTCAACCTTGACACAACACAGTCAAAACCTGTGCAAATTCGCGTTACGCGACTTACTGCAAATGATGATGACCGCACCCCATCAGACGATAATTTTAACTCTGAGCTGACTTGGGCCAGCTTCACTGAGCACACCTTTGCAAGGTTGACCCATAGTCATTCAGCATTGGTCGGTCATGTTATTGACGCAAAGCAGTTCAGCAGGATTCCAGAGCGTCAATATCGGATTCGTGGCATCAAAGTCAAGATCCCAAACAACGCCACTGTTGACGCTGATACCGGGCGGCTGACATATTCCGGCACCTGGAACGGGACCTTTGGTCCGGCAGCTTGGACGACAGATCCGGCTTGGATTTTGTATGACCTGCTTACCTCGCGGCGTTTCGGATTTGGCGATCATATTCTTTATAAAGACATCCAAGGCAACGAAAAAGCACGCCTGAACAAGTTCAACTTCTTTGATTGCTCGCAGTATTGCTCAGCTCTTGTCCCTGATGGTTTTGGTGGGCAAGAGCCGCGATTCTCTTGCAATATCAGCATTCAATCTCAGGCCGAAGCATTTGACCTGATCAACCAAATGGCGTCTGTTTTCAGGGCGCAACCTTATTGGTCGGCAGGCGCTTTGGCGCTGTCGATGGATCGACCGCAAGACCCGGAGCTTATATTTACTCAGTCAAATGTTACTGAGGCAGGTTTCAGCTACAGCGGCAGCAGCGTCAAAACGCGCCACACCTGCGTCAATGTTTCGTATTTAGATCTTGATATTCGGGACACTGCTTACGAGCTAGTTGAAGACGAGGCAGCGATCAGGAAGTTTGGCGTTGTCAAAAAGAACGTCAAAGCCGTTGGCTGCACATCACGCGGTCAAGCCCGTCGTCTTGGCGAATGGATTCTTTATTCAGAAAACCGCGAGACAGAGCTATGCAGCTTCATCACACGTTTGGCTGAGGGCACTAAGGTTCGCCCTGGAATGATCATCAAGGTCTCAGACCCTTTCCGCGCCAACCGATTCCGTGGTGGGCGTGTGAAGTCTGGGTCAACGGCGCAGGTGATCAAGCTGGACCGCACCAAGGATCAGATGTTTCCGAACGGTGCGCCTAGCACCTTCGACTTCAACATCATGCTGCGCGTGGTGGTTGATGTTTATGACCCTGGAACGGATACAACAAAGAACCAAGACGTTGTAAGGCAGGTATCTGTCGGGGATATTGACAGTGCTCAGTGGACTGACGACACCATCACGCTGACAACTTCATTAGAGCGCACACCTGAGCCCAACGCTGTTTTTGCTATTGGTATCAGCACGTTGCGACCAAGCCTGTGGCGCGTTATCAGCGTCACGGAAAACGACGATGCCACGTTCGGTGTGACGGCTCTTGTCCACGAGACCGGCAAATATGACCACGTTGAGCGTGATGTGCCGTTGCAGGCGCGTGAAGTTACAGCACTTGATAATCCTGCCGCTGAACCGACAAACCTTACAGCCAGTGAGCTGCTGTATGAGGCAAACGGTCAGGTGTTCTCCAAAATCATTCTCAGCTGGCAACCTGGAACTGATACAGCCCGCAGCATTGTTCGCTGGCGTTATGACGACGGCAACTGGAACGATTTCCCAACTTTTGCTAATGACTATGAAATTCTGAATACAACAGATGGGAAATATGAATTTGAAGTTACTGGGCAGAGTGCTGGATTTAAGAATTCACCAACTGCAGAGCTGACGTTCAACGCTCTTGGCAAGACTGCCCCGCCAGCAACGATCCCTGATCTAACGATTGCGCCAATCGACCAACACAGTGCTGAATTGCATTGGCCGCAATCGACTGATCTTGACGTGCGGATCGGTGGAACAATTCGGATCAGGCACACGCCTGTTGTTGGAGCGTCAGCAACCTGGGTGCGAACTAACGATGTTGTCCCCGCAGTGAATGGCAGCAGTACGCGGAAGATTGTGCCTTTGGTTGAGGGCACTTACTTCATCAGAGCGGTTGACTCAACGGGCAACGAATCAACAGGCACGGCAAGCGTTGTTGTTGACTTGCCTGAGCCGCAGGATTTGTTTGTTGCTCAGACGTATCGGGAGGATGACGACAGCCCGCCATTCCAAGGCACTGGAACAAATATGGCTTACAGCTCTGTTGAGAGCGCCTTGATTCTTGTGGCTAGTGGTTTGATTGATGATGCCACTGACTTTGATTCGTTGTCTGACATTGACAATTTTGGCGACACAAGCCCTACCGGCTCGTATGTATTTGTAAGCACATTAGATCTTGGCGCTACGTATGATCTTGAGCTGCTGCAATTGCTCAAGTCCAGATCTTACATACCGGCTGATTTGTGGGACAATCGAACTGGCTTGATTGACACTTGGGTTGATACTGATGGAACGGACATCAGCTTGGTCAACGCTGAAACGTATGTACGCTCTACCAATGATGATCCAAGTGGTTCCCCAACTTATGGCGACTGGCAGCCATTTGTGAATGGTACGAAGCGTGGGCGTGGTTTTCAGTTCAAAGTTGACGCAACGACTAGCGACCCAGCGCAAAACATTGCGATTGAACAGCTAGGAGTAACAACTAGGTTGCAGCGCCGCACCGAGCAAGAGCGCAGCATCAGCAGTGGCACGTCAGCAAAGGCGGTCACCTTCCCTGCTGCGTTTTATGGAACGCCAAGCGTCGGCATCACAGCGCAGGATATGGACAGCGGCGACTACTTCCAGGTTTCAAGCGTTAGCAGAACTGGCTTTACCGTGACCTTCAAGAACAGCTCCGATACAATCATCAGTAAGACCTTTGACTATCAGGCCGTTGGTCACGGTCGGGAGATCACCTAATGGCTCAGTCAACAGACATCACACTCGCCAACCAGAGCGGTCTGGCGTTTCGGACTGAGTTGAATTCAATTCTGGCTGCACTGTCGAGCTTGCAAAGCGGCAGCTCTGATCCCAGCACGACCAATGCGTATCAGCTTTGGGTTGATACAAGTACAACGCCAGGCAAGCTCAAGATCCGAAACGGCGCAAACAGCGCGTGGATTGTTGTTTCTGATGACATCACTGCTGTAAACCTGGGCCTTGTGTCAGATTCTGGCGCGACATTCACAGGCAATGTGACGATGAACGCGCAGTCTGATGTGCGTTTTGCGGATGCTGACAGCAGTAATTTTGTGGCGCTGCAGGGCGCTGCAACGATCAGCAGCAACCTGACTTTTACGCTGCCAACGAGTTACGGTTCGTCCGGTCAGTTCTTGGAAACGGCTGGTGATGGCACGGTTTCATTCAGTTCTTTGCCTGTCGGCAGCACGAGCCAGCAAGGCATTTTGCAGCTGACGAATTCAACGTCAAGCACGAGCACAACAACGGCTGCAACGCCTGATTCTGTTCGCAGTGCTTACTCACTGGCTAGCAGTGCGCTGCCGAAGTCTGGCGGTCAAATGACCGGAAACATCACGTTCTCCGGTTCGCAGACAGTTGATGGTCGTGACGTAGCAACTGACGGTACAAAGCTAGACGGCATTGAAGCAGGTGCAACTGCTGATCAAACTGCAGCAGAGATCCGTACTCTTGTCGAATCTGCTACTGACTCCAATGTCTTTACTGATGCTGACCATACCAAGCTAGACGGCATTGAAGCTGGTGCCGATGTCACTGATGCAACAAACGTAGATGCAGCAGGTGCTGTGATGAACAGCGATTCATCTTCTGCTGCTATGCAGTTTGTTGTTGACGAAGACAATATGTCTTCTAATTCAGCAACCAAAGTACCGACTCAACAGTCAGTTAAGGCGTATGTTGATGCTGAAGTAGCGGGTGTTGTTGATTCAGCACCAGGAGCACTTGATACTCTTAATGAGCTTGCTGCTGCGCTAGGTGATGATGCTAACTTCTCAACAACGGTAACTAACAGTATTGCCACAAAGCTGCCTCTTGCGGGCGGGACGATGACTGGCAATATCACTATGTCTGGCTCACAGACTGTAGATGGTCGTGATCTTTCTGTTGACGGATCAAAACTAGATGGCATCGCCACTGGTGCTACTGCTTATGCAAACAGTGATGTAGATGCACATCTAAACCGATCCACTGCAAGTAGCGGTGAGCTTCTTAGCTGGAATGGTTCTGATTACGACTGGGTTGCTGGAGCAAGTGGTGGTGCTTCTGCGATTAATGATCTGTCAGATGCTAAGACACAACAATCAGGTCAAACAATAGGCATTGGCACAGGCGCGTTAGCTGTTAATAGCGGCGATAATTACAACCTTGCGGTTGGTTATCAGGCTCTTAACGACAACACAAACGGTCAATTCAATGTTGCAATTGGAATGACTGCGCTGTCTTTGAATGTTAGCGGCCTTCAGAATACAGCAGTTGGCTATCAAGCTTTATATTCAAGCACAACAGCTAGCAGCAACACAAGCGTTGGTAAAGGCGCAATGTCCGTTACCACTACGGGTGGGGACAATTCTTCTGTTGGCATGAACTCGTTAGGGGCTCTGACAACAGGTACAGGTAATTGCGGTATCGGTAAAAATGCGGGCTCTAATTTAACAACTGGTAGCAATAACATTGCCATTGGTAACGGTGCAGCTGCCTCCTCTGCAACTGTCTCCAATGAAATTACGTTAGGCGACAGCAGTGTTACTTCACTGCGTATTCCTGGATTGCAATCTGGTGCGTCTAACGGACAGGTTCTTACTTACAACTCAAGCAACGGTAACATCACCCTGGCTAGTGCCGCAGGATTGAGCAATAACGCTTCAGGTTCAAGTAGCTTTGGCCTTGGCACTTCAGCTCTTGATTCTGAAACAACAGGTTTTTCAAATACTGCCTTTGGAGAGAGCGCACTCACTGCTGCCACTTCTGGTTATAGAAACACGGCGATAGGTTATTCAGCAGCAGGTTCAATTACTACTGGTGCCGGCAATGTAGCCATTGGACGACTTGCTCTTAGTAATAGCACTAGTGGCTTTTTTAATGTTGCGATCGGGCAGGCTATGACCTCTACTACATCTGCCGGGTCCGATAACATTGGAATTGGCGACGACGCCTTGAAAAATGTTACTGGATCTAGCAATGCAGGAATTGGTAAATCGAGTGGTCGAGACATTACAAGTGGAACGAGCAATTCATGCTATGGCAAAAGCGCCGGTCAAAGTATTACAACAGGTACAACTAACACCGCTATCGGTGAGCAAGCAGGCGACAATACAACTACAGGCAGCAATAATACAAGCATTGGTTATCAAGCTGAGCCAAGTTCAGCTACTGTCTCCAATGAGGTAACCCTTGGGAACAGCAGCGTTACTTCACTGCGTATCCCCGGGTTGCAATCTGGTGCCTCTAACGGACAAGTCCTTACCTATAACTCATCTAATGGCAATATTACGCTTGCCGATGCAGGTGGTGGTGGTGTAAGTGATAACAGTGCTCATGCTAGTAGCATTGGCCTTGGTTCTAATGCTCTTGACTCAGAAACATCTGGTACTACAAGTAATACTGCTTTGGGTAAAGACGCTCTTACTGCGTTGACCGTTGGATCTTCTAATATTGGTATTGGCGTAGAAGCTGGTAAATCAATTACCTCTGGCACCAACAACACTGCTGTCGGTTTTGAAGCTCTCCCTTACGTTACAACAGGCGATTATAACACTGGGGTAGGTAGTCAAACACTTGGTCGCGGTGGTAGTAGCGGTGATTTTAGACGTGCCACTGCTTTGGGTTATCGCGCTCTTTATACAAACGACGCTAACGATAATACCGCTGTTGGTTATATTGCTTTAGAGGATAATACTACTGGCACCAGCAACACTGCTGTAGGTAAAGAGGCTTTAAAACAAAATACTTCTGGTGCTGGTAATACAGGCGTCGGTCATGACGCATTAACAGCTTGTACGACAGGTAATAACAATACTAGCGTTGGTGAGTATTCGCTTTTAGCTCTCACTACTGGATACCAAAATGTTGCTCTTGGTTATGATTGCATGAGGGCTGAAACTAACGGTCATTCTAATGTAGCTGTTGGTAGTAATGCTGCAAAACTTGCCAATGGTGGTAGCAGCAATACTTCAGTTGGTCACCAAGCCGCAGAAAACCTTACTTCAGGATCAAACAACACAAGCCTTGGATATGACGCAAAACCGAGTTCTGCAACTTCATCTAACGAAGTAACTCTTGGCAACGCTTTTGTCAGCTCGTTGCGTTGTAACACTACATCAATTAGCAGCCTGTCTGATGGTCGTGACAAGACTGAAGTAAAAGACCTACCACTTGGTCTTGACTTTATTGATACTCTGCGTCCCGTTAAATTCAAATGGGAGACCCGTGATGGTAACTGTAAAGATGGTTCTTATGAGGCTGGTTTTATTGCTCAAGATCTGCAATCTGCCCAGTCAACATCTAATGCTGAATACCTCAAGATGGTCATAGATGAAAATCCAGATCGTTTGGAGGCTGCTTATGGTCAACTTGTTCCTGTACTGGTCAAAGCAGTACAAGAGCTATCTGCAGAAAATGTTGCACTTAAAGCTAGACTTGACGCTGCAGGCATCTGACATCTTTAGAAATGGCCGACACTCCAACTGCCGCCGAAATCGCTCAGCATTACGCTGCTGCAATGGACAGCGTGAATCTGATCAACGATCTAATGGCTCAAGACAGCCGCACTACTGAAGAGCAGGACACGGTAGATCGGAACGTCGATCACTTGACTCTCATGGTGGCCAAAGACTTTTGGACCACAGAGGACATGGCTCCTTTCAATGCAGCAATCAAAGCTGGCAGCTGATGACTCGTCCTGACCCGATGATTCCCTGCAAGCCAGGGGCAGAGGACACTGTGGCCATGGAAAACAGAAACCGCTGGATTCAGGCCCTTTACATGCACGATGGCCGCGAAAATCCTGAGCACCCAATGCATGGCCTCTACACCGGCTTGCATATCAAGTATGCCAATTGGGTCGGTAACCACTAACCGTAATGGCTGACGGAGCATCGGCACTTTTGCCTAAAGCCTGTAAGGTGGGCACGAAAAACGCTTATCAGCAATCAAATGATCAAGCAAATTGTTTTTGGTGCAGCCGCTGGCGCTCTTGCCTTGGCTCCCCTCTCTGCAATCGCTGGCCCTTACGCCAACATTGAAGCTAACGCTGGCTGGAGCGGGAGCGATTATTCAGGCGCTGTTACTGACATCCACCTGGGTTTTGAAGGTGGCGATGGTCCTTACAGCTGGTATGTCCAAGGCGGTCCTGCCATCGTTCAGCCGGACGGCGCTGATTCTGAAGTTGAGTTCTCCGGCAAGATCGGCGGCGCAGTTGCTGCTTCTGAGAAGCTTTCCGTTTACGGC
>Ga0208666_1000686_pt1 | contig 15422 bp, 21 predicted proteins | sample 5B_taG_FD_184078 | JGI IMG/M metagenome (GOLD analysis project Ga0208666, IMG submission 184078) | Marine viral communities from the Subarctic Pacific Ocean - 5B_ETSP_OMZ_AT15132_CsCl metaG (SPAdes) (version 2) | ecosystem: Environmental > Aquatic > Marine > Oceanic | place: Pacific Ocean...
ATAAGTGCAAAGAGCCTGAGACAGAGGGTATCAACCTATGAGCGTCGAATATCGTGGCATTACATTCCCTGGCTACAATAAACCCATCAAGTCTAACCGTGAAGGTAAGAAGAAGATGGTGTTGGCTAAGAAGGGTGACAAGGTAAAGCTAATTCATTTTGGTGCTACGGGCTATGGACACAACTACAGTGCTGCAGCCCGTAAGTCATTTCGTGCTAGGCACAAGTGTGATACAGCTACAGATATTCTGTCAGCACGGTACTGGGCATGTCGTACTCTATGGGGTGGGGCAGGTAAGTCTAAACAATCTAGTCCTAAATCACGTAAGGGAAAATACTAATGGCTAAGAAAAAAGATGACGTAACAGTTGTGTCAATTGGTGTAAGCACTATGCCGCGCAGCAAACTGAAGAAGATGAAGAAGGCAGAGATGATGATGGGTGGTATGGCTAATGGCAAGAAGCACATGTATTCTGCTGGTGGTGATGTTACTGACAAGCTGCCCAACAAAGGTTTGAAGCAACTTGCTAAAACGGAAAAGGGCAAAGCTGCTGTACGCAATATGGGCTTTGATGTTTAAGTGGCTCCGCGAATTGCACGTAAGAAGGGTCAACCTGCTAAGTCGAAAAAGCATAGCGACTTATATACGGACGAAGACCCTAAAGGCACTATACGTGGCTTAAAGTTTGCTACGGTCAAAGATGCAGAAGCAAGTGTTCGTAAGATAAAAGCATCTGGTAGGTCACACGCACATAAGACGCAAGCAGCAATCGCAATGGAACAACGTGCTAAAGCAGCAGGAAAAAAATCCGCAGCCGCTGTCTTCAGAAAATTTATTGAATCTCAGAAAAGAAAGACCAAAGAACGTGCATCCCGTAGAGCGTGATATACGTACTTGGTCAAAAGACTTTTTAGAAGTACCTAATGCTAAACTAAATGGTCTACCACCCTGCCCCTATGCCAGAAAAGCGTGGGCTGATGACAAGGTGGTGTTCAGTATCAATACAGGGCTGGACGGGCTGATGGAAGAAGTCCGTAAGTTTAATGACCACGACTACGAGATTGTAGTGTGGGCAGAAGAAGATTTGCCAGACATGGAATACCTAGATGGGTACTGTGATGGCATTAATGAGTTGGCGTCAGTGGCAGGTATTGATTTGCACCTGATGGTGTTCCACCCCGACTATGACGCAACAGAGGCTGGTCTTGATTTCCTTGTCGATGACGGGGTTACTGATGACAGCCTATCTTACTGTATGGTCTTTGTGCAGTTATTATCTAAACTAGACGATGCAGCGTTGTATCTGGAAAAATCTAACTACTACGAACACTTTCCAGATGACGTATATGAAGCCTTAGTTCTTGATAGAAGGAGATTACGCAATGGCAATGGGCAAAGCTAAAATGGCTAAGAAGAAGATGCGCGGTGGTGGTATGACTCGTCGTATGGCTGGTGGCGGCATGGCTAAAATGGCCAAGAAGAAAAAGATGATGGGTGGCGGTATGGCTAAGACAGCCCGTCGTAAGAAGATGATGCGCGGCGGCGGTATGGCTAAAAAGAAGAAGTAATGCCATATGTTGCAAATTCGGAAATACATGGACTTGGTGTTTTCGCAGATAGGGACTATGCTCAAGGAGATACAATTGAGTTGTGTCCTTATCTGGTCACGGGTTATGCTGACGTTGGAGATGAGTGTGTCCTCCATGACTATATGTTTCACACACCTTATGTCGATACCGAAGAGTATTACATTCCACTTGGGTTCGCTATGGTGTATAATCACAGCACAAGTCCAAACGCTGAGTGGGACATTGAAGAAGAAGATGAACGCTTTGTTAAGTTTTATGCGCTTAAAGAAATAAAACAAGGCGAAGAAATACTTCACGATTACGGTGAAGATTACTGGGAAAGCAGAGTATCTGAACAGGAGTAGGAGATGGCACGTGTCTCTAAAAAAGCCCCCGCAAAAAAAGTCAAAGCCCCACAAGCTAGGGCGAAAAAGAAACAGACTGGAACGGTTAAACTTTCGACGGGTGGTGCGCCAAAGAGCAAAAGCAGAGTTAACGAAGCTGGCAACTATACTAAGCCCGGAATGAGAAAGCGACAGTTTAATCGCATTAAGGCTGGTGGCAAAGGTGGCGCACCAGGACAGTGGTCAGCACGTAAAGCGCAGATGCTTGCGTCTGCCTATAAGAAAGCAGGGGGCGGCTACAAGTAACAATGAAACACGTCTTCCTCCTGTTTGTCTTTCTTGGCATAGGAGAGGACAGACGTCAAGTTAGTGGGGATATGTACTTCCGTGACTTGAACGATTGTGTTTGGTATGCACAGAAACTTCATAAGCAGGGACAGCGTGTAACAGCGTACTGCTTACCTGCTATTGTAAATAAAGATATGGAGACTTACTGATGCTTGCCGAATTGGCCGCAGCAAACGCAGCATTTAGTGTTATCAAGCAAGCTGTGCAGAACTCTGGCGATATAGCCAAGGCTGGCAGTGCAATCGCTAAGTTCGTTGGTGCAAAGGAAGACCTACAAAAGAAAGCCAGTAAAAAGGGTGGTGGCTCTGACCTAGAAGAGTTTATGGCTCTTGAGCAGATACGTGAGAAGGAAGAGCAGCTAAAGCAGTTTATGATTTACTGTGGTCGGCCCGGACTGTGGGGAGACTGGCAACGCTTTCAGGCAAAGGCTAGAATAGCAAGGCGAGAGTCAGAGGAAGCTGCTAAACGTAAACGTAAGCAGATACTTGAAATAACAATCGTTACATTTTTGTTTATTGTCGGATTGGGCATTCTTGGCTGCATAGTGCTACTGGCTTTACACTCACAAGGAAAGATATAATGACACTAAAGAAGTCACAGCAAAGTCTCAAGTCGTGGACAAAGCAGAAGTGGCGGACTAAATCAGGTAAGCCTTCTGCCAAGACAGGCGAAAGGTATTTGCCTGAGAAAGCAATAAAATCCTTGACAAGCGCAGAGTATGCTGCTACAACTAAGGCTAAGAGAGAAGGCACACGTAAGGGACAACAGTTTGTACGCCAACCTAAATCTATTGCTAAAAAGACTGCAAGATTTCGCAGAGGCGGGTAATGACCCACGAGATGTCCGTTTGGCAGATGCAGAGCCAGATGTAGAGACTCGTGTGTATTTGATTAAGAAGAAATTATGGGAACTGAAAAATGTTGACGGCACTCATAGGACCGATAGCTAATCTAGCTGGCACATGGCTGAGTGGCAAGGTAGAAGAAAAGAAAGCACAGTCAGCCACCAAAGTAGCGAAGGCACAGGCCGAAGCTATCGTAATGCAAAAGAAAGCTACGGGTGAGATTGACTGGGACTTGGAGATGGCTAAAGGTAGCCAGTCTTCGTGGAAGGATGAATGGCTGACTATTTTGTTTAGCATTCCGCTTATCCTAGCGTTTATACCCGGAATGGAAGAGGTAGTAGCTAATGGCTTTGCGCAACTTCAGGCCATGCCGGAATGGTATCAATACTCTCTTGGTGTTATTGTTGCCGCCAGCTTTGGTGTACGCAGTGCTACAAAATTCTTTGGTAAAAGGTAGTCCGGTTTCAGATGTGGAGTATGCACGACACAACTACCGAAGAGCAAGCGAGGAAGAACAGTGGCAGACCTAACAATGGAAAGAATGCTGAAGTGGAAGATACTACCACGTCTGATGATGCTTGGGATGTCCTTATCCGCTTGGCGGGTAGTGGAGTGGTTTATGACGTTACCAGACCCAACAAGTCAACAGGCGGCTCTTGTTAGTGTGGTCACTGGCGCAATGACAGGTGCTTTCGCAGTATGGATGGGACATGAAAAATGAAATACAATAAAGACAAACTTATGGAAAAACTTGTAGCACACGAAGGTCTACGTCTTCAGGTGTACAAGGACACACTGGGTATTGATACGATTGGTATTGGTAGGAATCTTCAGGACCGTGGCATCTCTAAAGAAGAGTTGGATGATTTGGATATCCCTAGTATTGACCATGTATATGAATATGGTATTACTGAGGCAGATGCTATGTTTCTGGCACAGAATGACGTACAGATTGTCGAAGAAGAACTTCTCCGTGCGCATCCTTGCGTAGAGAAGCTGGACGCTGTACGTCAGCTTATCCTGATAGACATGGCATTTAATCTGGGAGTGCCACGTCTATCAAAGTTCAAAAAAATGTGGGCTGGTATACACGAAGAAAAATTTGACGTTGCAGCAAAAGAAATGCTTGACAGCAGGTGGGCAAATCAGGTAAAATCACGGGCGACAAAACTCGCACACGCTATGCATCACGGAGAGTTTAATGGCTAGACAACTGACAGGTAAACAACAAGTGTTTCTTGATGTGCTGTTTGATGAGGCAGGTGGCAATATGGCTGCGGCTAAAAAACTTGCAGGGTATTCTGAGACAAGTTCTACCACAGAGATTGTCAAAGGATTGAAAGAAGAAATCCTTGAGGCCACACAAATGTATATGGCACGTAATGCACCCAAAGCTGCGATGGCAATGACCGGCGCACTGTATGACCCAACTGAACTTGGCATCCGCGACAAGATGGTTGCAGCCAAGGAACTTCTTGACCGTGTTGGTCTTGTGAAGACAGAGAAGATGCAAGTTGAGGCATCCGGTGGTGTAATGCTTATGCCACCTAAATCACCAGTTGAGGACGATGAGTAGAACAGCAGGAAAATGGAAGCTACCACAACCCACGGATTTAAAGGATGAGGACGAGTGGGTTCCTGTTCCACGCATAGCAAGAACAATACCATTTGGATACATGGCAGATGAAAGTGACCCCGACATACTCCTGCCAGTATCCACAGAGTTAGACTTACTTGAGACTGCACGAAAACATGTGAAGCAATATTCATACAGGGAGGTGGCAAATTGGCTGTCTGCAAATTCTGGAAGATACATATCACATGTTGGGCTACGTAAAAGATTAGAACATGAGCGACAGCGTAAGAACCAAGCTGCAAGCCTCCGCAAGTGGGCAGACTATGCGGAAAAGGCAATTGCCAAAGCGAAAGAAATCGAAGAAACAAGGCTCGGTGCAAAGCGCAAAAAAGCAACAGCCTGAAATAAAAGAAGTTACACGTGAAACATCTAGCATTGAAGAACATGCTAATGTTTTGTTTAAGCCAAACGAAGGGCCACAGACAGAGTTTCTAGCGGCTAGTGAGCGAGAGGTTTTGTATGGTGGCAGTGCCGGTGGTGGTAAGAGTTATGCCATGCTGGCTGACCCCCTTCGTTACATGGGGCATCCCCAGTTTAGTGGATTGCTTCTTCGACATACAACGGAAGAACTGCGAGAACTTATATTTAAGTCGCAGGAGTTGTACCCAAAAATTTGGCCCGGTATAAAGTGGTCAGAACGGAAGATGCAGTGGACTGCGCCATCTGGTGCAAGGTTGTGGATGTCCTACCTAGACAGGGATGAGGATGTCTTGCGTTATCAGGGTCTAGCGTTTAGCTGGATAGGCTTTGACGAACTGACACAATGGGCCACACCATATGCATGGAACTACATGCGAAGTCGTCTACGGTCCACTGCACCAGACTTGCCTATCTTTATGAGGGCGACAACTAACCCCGGTGGTCGGGGTCATGGTTGGGTTAAGAAGATGTTCATTGACCCTGCCCCATATAATAGAGCGTTTGATGCAACCGATATTGAAACAGGAGAGGCACTTAAATATCCCGCTGGACATAGCAAAGCAGGAAAACCTCTATTTAAGAGACGCTTTATCCCAGCAAGACTTTCTGATAACCCATACCTTGCGGACGCAGGGGATTACGAAGCCATGCTTCTCTCGCTTCCAGAACAGCAACGTAGGCAGCTTCTTGAAGGCGATTGGGACATCAAAGAAGGCGCGGCGTTTACTGAGTTTAATCGGGATGTTCATGTTGTGGAGCCTTATCGTCTCCCTAACAACTGGGTCAAGTTTCGTGCATGTGACTATGGTTACGGGAGTTATTCTGGCGTTCTTTGGTTTGCAGTTGCGCCTGACGAGCAACTTATCGTATATCGAGAACTATACGTCAGCAAAGTCCTCGCCACAGACTTGGCTGATATGATAATGGATTTGGAAGCGGAAGATGGAAATATTAAGTATGGTGTTTTGGACAGTAGTCTTTGGCACAAGCGTGGTGATACTGGTCCTTCTCTTGCGGAGCAAATGATTGGCAGGGGATGTCGTTGGCGTCCGTCAGACAGAAGTCGTGGTAGTCGGGTGGCTGGCAAGAACGAAATACACAGACGCTTACAGATAGATGAATTTACAGAGGCACCTAGACTTGTATTTTTTAATAGCTGTACAAATGTAGTTAGTCAATTGCCCTCCATACCTCTGGATAAAAGAAATCCAGAAGATGTAGATACAAAGTCAGAGGACCACTTGTATGACGCTTTGCGGTACGGTATTATGTCCAGACCTCGATTCTCTATTTTCGACTATGACCCACATGGCAGACCATCGTCAGGTATGCAAGTAGCTGACTCCACATTTGGATACTAAAGGAAACAACTATGGCTGAAGAAGAAATCCCTATGGAAACAGATGCTATCGCACTAGAAGATAGCGAAGACACAAATGTAACGGATGTAGAAATATCTTCTTTGATATCTCACGTTCAGGACTGTTACCAACGTGCAGAGGACTATCGCTATCAAGATGAAGAGCGTTGGACTAGGGCATATCGAAACTATCGTGGATTGTATGGACCAGATGTACAATTTACGGAAGCAGAAAAATCTCGCGTCTTTATTAAGGTAACAAAGACCAAGACGCTGGCTGCGTATGGTCAGATTGTTGACGTGTTGTTTGCTAATAACAAGTTTCCTCTATCCATTGAGCCTACGGAACTTCCGGAAGGTGTGGTAGCTGATGTAAACTTTGACCCGCAAAAACCAGACATTCCATCTGACATTCCCAGTCCTTACGGTTTTGCAGGAGATGGTCGAGACATACCACCCGGCGCAACAGAAAAGACGCTGATAGAAATGTTGGGTCCACTCCGTGATAAACTGCAGGATGTAGATGGTTTAGAAAAGGGTGCGGGTAAAACACCCACGGCGGTTACGTTCAGTCCTGCAATGGTTGCTGCTAAATCTATGCAGAAGAAAATTCACGACCAACTAGAGGAGTCGGGGGCTAATAAACATCTACGCAGCACAGCTTTTGAAATGTCTTTGTTTGGTACAGGTGTTATCAAAGGCCCATTTGCTGTAGATAAAGAATATCCAAACTGGAATGAAGAGGGTGAATACGACCCAGTTTTCAAAACTATCCCACAGGTATCCCATGTATCTGTTTGGAACTTCTATCCAGACCCAGACGCGAATAACATGGATGAAGCACAGTTTGTTGTTGAACGACACAAAATGTCACGCACACAGCTTCGCTCCTTAAAGAAACGTCCATACTTCCGGTCTACGGTGATTGATGAAGTTATTAACATGGGTGAGAACTACAACAAGAAGTATTGGGAAGATGACCTATCAGACTATGCCCCAGAGCATGGCATTGACAGATTTGAAGTGCTAGAGTATTGGGGTACTATTGACACAGGAACCTTAGAAGAAAATGATGTAGCTATTCCAGATGAACTCAAAGACTTTGACGAGTTACAAGCTAATATCTGGATATGTAACAATAAACTTATTCGTGTTGTATTGAACCCATTTAAGCCAGCACGTATTCCATATCACGCCTCACCGTATGAACTCAATCCATATAGCTTCTTTGGTGTGGGTATCGCAGAGAACATGGACGATACGCAGACGCTGATGAACGGCTTCATGCGTATGGCTGTGGACAATGCTGTACTGTCAGGCAACCTGATTGTTGAAGTGGACGAGACTAATCTAGTACCGGGGCAAGACTTGTCTCTGTATCCGGGCAAGGTCTTTCGTCGTCAGGGTGGCGCACCCGGTCAAGCTATCTTTGGCACAAAGTTCCCGAATGTGTCCTCTGAGAACATGATGCTGTTTGACAAGGCACGTGTGCTGGCAGACGAAAGTACAGGCTTTCCATCATATGCACATGGACAGACAGGCATTCAGGGTGTAGGACGCACAGCGTCAGGCATCTCTATGCTGATGAATGCTGCAGCGGGTGGAACCAAGAGTGTCATCAAAAACGTGGACGATTATCTGTTGCGTCCACTTGGCGAGGGTTTTTTCCGGTTTAACATGCAGTTTGATTTTGACCCTGAGATAAAGGGCGACCTAGAGGTGAAGGCAAGAGGTACAGAAAGTCTGATGGCTAACGAGGTTCGTAGCCAGAGGCTGATGCAGTTCTTGGGTGTAGCGAGTAACCCTGCACTTGCACCCTTTGCAAAGTTCCAGTACGTGATACGCGAGATTGCAAAATCACTTGACCTTGACCCCGACAAGGTTACGAACAATATGGATGAGGCTGCATTACAGGCTGAATTACTCAAAGGATTTCAGCAGACATTACCAGAGCAACCACCTGTTGCGGGGGCTGACCCCAATGACCCGACAGGAGCAGGGGGTGGCACAATAGGTGTAGGACAAGCACCCGTACCTGGTGAACAAGGATTTAGTGCGAATGGACAAGGAACTAATCAGCAAGCTGAAGCCGTTGGTGAACAGCAAGCAGTGGCTCCACTTCAATAATTATCTTGATGCCCTGCTAGAACAACAGCATAGGGCATTGGAGCAAGGCGACAATACAATTTTGATGCATCGTGCGCAGGGGGCTGTAGCTGTTCTGCGTAGCATGAAAAGTTTAAGGGACAATATCAATGGCTGAAGAAAAAACTCCTTCTTTTCTAGGGCAACCGGAAGAAGTAACAGACAGAAAATACAATAATCTACTTTCAGACTTGACAAGTCAAACAGTGGGTGGCCGTTCATTTTCTGACATATCTAAAGCTATTGAAGATGCAGAAGTTGGGGGAGATAAAAACGCGGCGGGTTGGCCTTATATTTTTACTAAATCAGGTAGAACATCGTCTGCTTTTGGTCCTGCACAAATTGTGTATAGCACGGCTTTAGATTATTTTTACGACGGCGCTAACGAAACAGAGCAACGTAAAAATATGAAGGCAGGTAACTTTAAACAAGGTTACACACAATTGCCAGCAGACGTTAAGTCATACATAAAAAAGTTTATTGAGCAAGGAATAAAAAAACGAAATCGTAAGGGTGGGGTATATGGCAGTCTTGGTGTTGGAGATATCTCACGCGAGGACCACGAAAAATATTATCCGTTTTTATTTGGGGTACACGTCCAAGAAAAGAAAAAAATAGCAGATGAGGACACCGTAAAAAGTTTTGTTGATGCACATTACGGTAGCACTACAGGCAGTACAGAAAAAGAGACAACGGCCAGAGAGTTTGCTTTAGACAAACTACAAACAAAAGTTCAAGCGTCTTTAGATGATACAGGAATTGCAGAAACACCAGATGCTGTTGCTGATGATTTTGAGTCTATCACACCTGACACAAGTGTAGTTGAGCCGGGTACAACGGATACATTGGAAGATATCGAGCAAGAGCAATTTCAAGCAGATGTAGATGCTGCGGATAGAGATGAGCAACTGCAACAAGCAGAGAGTTTGAAAGTTCAGACGGCAAAGGCTATCCCAACTAAACCAGCACTAGAACCAGAGAAAGAACAATCAAGCCTATTTGAAGGTGTAATACAGGGTATGCAAAAACTTTTCAAAGGCGATGACGAGCCTACGCAAGAAGCATTGGATGCTAAGAAAAATGTACTAGATAAATTAAATAAAATTAAAAATAGACCAGTTGTGTCAGGAGTGCCGACAATGAATAAAGGTGGCGTATCTATAAAAGAACAGATGAGCATGTTTGACGACGGCGGTCTACTGGATGAGGGTGGTACAAAAGACCCTGTTTCTGGTAATGATGTACCACCTGGGTCAACGCAAGAAGAGGTACGCGACGACATACCTGCACAACTTAGTGAGGGAGAGTTTGTATTCCCTGCGGATGTTGTACGTTACATCGGTTTGGAAAAGCTGATGCAGCTTCGTCAAGAAGCAAAGATGGGTTTGAAGCGCATGGAAGAGATGGGTCAGATGGGCAACTCTGATGAAGCAACTATGCCTGATGACTTGCCGTTTACATTAGATGATTTAGAACTTGACGACGAACCTATGCAGCTGCAGGTTGGCGGTTTTGTAGACCCCAATATCCAAATGCAACAATCGCAGTTTGGACAGATGGCACCTGTGCAAACACCTGCATATATTCCTCCCCCACCCCCAGCACCCTTTGTGCCGACACAACAAGCTGCTACTCCTGTAATGGCTGCGCCTGAAGTGCTGCCAACCTTTGAGCAACTAATGCCAGCACCAGAGGGTAGGTACGACGAGTTAGTAGAGTTCGAGAACAAAGATACTGGGCAGAAGATGACCATACCGTTTGTGAATGGTGAGCCTATCTATCCTATCCCTTCGGGGTTTACGCGAGTTGAGACAGATATTGTTGAGCCTACGCCTGAACCAGAAGTCGTTCCTACAGCGCAGGTAGAGAGTGCTGTGGATGATGGCGACGATGACCAACGAGCAGCAGAAGATGAAGCTATGTTTGGACCTGGCGGGGGTCGCGTTTCTTTGGGCGGCGAACTATATACAGGACCAACTAGGTTTGTTGGTGATGGAGTCAGGAGTCGTCAATTGAGTGGTACAGTTCAAGGCGCAACTAAAGTTGGCGTATCCTTTGATGTTCCTGATGGATTTGGTGGTCTAAAAAGTGCTGCCGGTTTAGCTGGTGGCCTAGCATTTGGTAAAGGCATACCGGAGAATGCTACCGCAACATTTTTCTTAGATGGCCAAACTAAAACTGTTACTGCGGAAGAATATAATAAAATTAAAGAAAGTAAATTTAGAGGTGTAGAAGCTGAAAGTGTCCTTCAAGAACTTCAGCAAAGAGGAGAGTATAATCAAGCACAAAAAGATGAGCGTGTATCTAGGTCTCAGCGAAATAGGGAAAAGTTAGACAAGAGATTAGAGGCGGCTCAGAAGACAGGAAAAGAGAACGCCGTTAGAAAAGCGGAACTTAATGTGCTTAAAAATGAGGCAGCTAAATTTGGTCTGGATACTAAAAACTTTAATATTGATAACGTGCAAGAACTCAAAGATAAAATCAGTGAAGAGACATATCGACAAGCTGAAATCAACCGTCAAAGAAAAGCAAGTCAAAATACCTATCATCAATATGAAAGTGATTCAGGCGAAAGCAGAAACGAATACTCATTTAGCGATTACTCTGACAATGTTGCAGCCGGTACGGAGGACCGTGGATACGGTGCAGCATACGACGAGGACGTTCTTGGCTTGGCAGACTAGCCAATAAAAATAGTCTGCATGACTGGCCTACCCATCCCCCTGCATGGCTACGATGGCCCCAGATAGGAGAAACCTATGAACGACACAATCATGGCTGAAGAAATGCAGCCTGAAACAAAAGTTGCTTTTGCACAAAGGAAATACAGCAACGAAGAAAAACGTAAGCAAGAAGAAGAAGAACTAGAACAGCTTATGAAAGAGCAAAGAGGCGAAGTAGAGAAACCAGAAGAGGAACCTGCTTCGTCGGAAGAAAAAACATTTAAGAAACGATATGGTGACTTACGTCGTCATATGCAAGAAAAAGAAAAAGATTTTCAAAAACAGCTTGAAGAATTAAAAGGTCAACTAGACTCTGCAACTCGTAAGGAAATGAAGTTGCCAAAGTCTGACGAAGACCTTGAGGCTTGGGCGAGGGACTACCCTGACGTTGCCGCTATCATTGAAACTATTGCTGCCAAGAAAGCGAAAGAACAAACAAAGACACTGGAAGACCGCTTTAAAGCAGTGGATGAAATGCAGGTAAACGCGCAGCGTGAAAAAGCAGAAGCAGAACTTATGCGACTGCATCCTGACTTTGATGAGATTAGGGATAGCGATGACTTTCACGAGTGGGCTGACGAACAGCCTAAATGGGTACAGGAAGCACTCTATGAGAACGATGATGACGCTCGTTCTGCTGCCCGTGCTATTGACTTGTACAAATCAGACAAGAACCTCACGACTAAGAAAAAGTCAAAAGGTAACGCCGCAGAAGCTGTCTCATCAAAAAATACTAGAAGCAAGCCGCAAGAGAATGCGGCATCTTCTTATTTAAAAGAATCGGAAGTACAGAAGATGTCACCGCAAGAATACGAAAAGCGGTCAGACGAAATTATGGAAGCTATCCGTAGTGGTAAGTTTCTTTATGACGTATCTGGTTCAGCCAGGTAAAAAAAGTGTTGACAAATAGTTATTTTTTAGTATAACTATAGACAACAAAGGTGTAAGTGGGTTCGCTACCCGCTTACCCTAGTACGCAAACATTCTCAGTCTTATGGATTACCTGACGAGCATGGCCCGTTGACAAGCTGGGCGGCCACCTAGCTACGAAACGCACCCATAGTGAATCAGCCTCTGATTAGTCTGGTAAGTTTGCATCTGTTGAAATGCCAAAATAGGAGATTATATCATGGCTTTTACTACCGCAGCCGGGTATGGTAATCTTCCTAACGGTAATTTTTCTCCCGTCATTTACTCCAAACAGGTGCAACTTGCTTTCCGCAAGGCCGCTGTTTGTGAGGCAATCACCAATAACGACTACTTTGGTGAGATTGCTCAGATGGGTGATTCCGTTAAGATTATCAAGGAACCCGAAATCACTGTGAAGGCTTACGCCCGTGGTACAACTATCACGCCGCAAGACCTTGACGACGAAGACTTCAGCCTGACAATTGACAAAGCTAACTACTTTGCATTTAAGGTTGATGACATTGAAGAGGCACACAGCCACGTTAACTTCCAGTCTCTGGCAAGTGACCGTGCGGCTTACCGCCTTGCTGACCAGTTTGACCAAGACGTTCTTGGCTACTTGTCAGGCTTTAAGCAGTCTGCTCTGCACTCAAATGCAGATACTGCCAACACCACAGTAAACGGCTCTAAGGCTGTTTCAACTGCTGGTTCGGACGAACTGCTTGCAAGCATGAAGCTGGATGGAAGCGATTTTAACGCTGGCTCTGGGGGCAACTCAATTGCTTTGACCCCTCGTAGCGGCGATGCTGCAGCACCTACTGCTGCTGGTAACGCTAACCCACTGTCAGTTATTGCCCGTATGGGTCGTAAACTGGACCAGCAAAATGTAGACTCGCAAGGACGTTGGCTCGTGATTGACCCAGTTTTTGCTGAACTTTTGAAAGATGAGGACTCTCGTTTGTTCAACTCTGACTTCGGTGGTTCTGGTCTGCAAAATGGTCAGATGGCTGGTACCATTCATGGTTTCACCATCTACACTTCTAACAACCTGCCGTCTGTTGGTTCTGGTCCTGCTACTGAAGCAGATACCAACTCAAGCAACTACGGTGTGATTGTTGCTGGTCATTCTTCTGCTGTTGCAACTGCAGAGCAGATTAACAAGACCGAAACCTACCGCGACCCAGACAGCTTTGCTGACATCGTTCGTGGTATGCACCTGTATGGCCGCAAGATTCTTCGCCCTGAAGCACTTGTTAACGCCATCTACAACGTCCGCTAAAGGGAGATTAGATTATGGCTACAATTACTGCTACTCTTGCTCCTGCTATGGGTAACTCCCAGCGTGGACGCAATCCGTACATGGTTGAGCAGGTCGTTGACCTTACTGCTAACAGCATCAATCCAAACGGTGACGTAGTACAGTGTATCACTGTTCCTGCTAACACCAAGATTATTGCTGCCGGTTTTCAGGTAACGAAAAGTGCAACTCAGAATACGGGTACTGATGCTACTGCCATCCTTGGTACTGGCGCAGATGACAACGAATACGTAACAGCGTTTGACATTGACGGTGCTTCTGATGGTGCTTATGCACCTAGCGTAACTGTCTCTGCAGATGTAGTTCTTTCTTCAGCAGATACTCTGGACCTGACCCTTGCTGGTTCCGGTGCATCTTTCTCTGCTGGCGAGATTCGTGTCTACGCCGTGATGATGGACGTAAGCGCACTTGGCGAAATGGAAGCTGCTGAAGTTTCCCGCGACCAAGCCTAAGTAATATGGGGGGCGGCAGAAGTCGCCCTCCTAACTCTTTAAGGATTTCAGATGGCGTACACATACCTTGACATCACGAATGAAGTATTGGCTCGTTTCAATGAAGTTGCATTGACGAGTTCTAATTTTACTACATCCCGTGGATTTCAGACGCAGTGTAAAAATGCTGTGAACGACGCCATTAATTATATTTTTCAACGAGAGTTTGGGTGGTCATTTAGTCACGGTCTACAAACTGAAACTCTCGTAGCTGGCACCACACGTTATACAATAGGTGCTACTATTTATAATGTGGACTATGAAACATTCCGCATAAGTAAAGATGATACTCTTGGCACGGCAGGTGTAAGCCTACGTGTCATGGAATATAAAGAGTACGTGGATAAGTACATTGACCAAGAAAGCACATCTGATGTGGGAGGTGTGCCTATCTACGTATTCAGAACACCAGATAATAACTACGGACTGTTTCCATACCCTGACAAAGCATATGAATTAAAGTATGATGCGTATGTAAAGCCGACTGCTTTATCTGCTGCGACAGATGTTCCTACAATTCCTGAACAGTTTCGTCAAGTAATTGTAGATGGCGCAACAGCTTACGGTTATCAGTATCGCGGTGAAGCACAGCAATATGGTATCAACTTTACTCGATTTGAAGACGGTATTAAGCATATGCAAAGTCTGTTTATTAACAGAGATTTTAGTTATGTGCGGTCAACATTTCGTCCGCACTCACAAAGGTACGGCGTATCTATTTTTCCATCGGGAGCGTAACACATGGCCGATGAAGCGCAACTTAGCCCATTTGTGTTCGCGTGTCAAGGGGGTCTGGTACTTGACCAATCAACATTTGCCATGCAACCAGGTATGGCATTGGAACTGCAGAACTTTGAGCCAGACATTAGTGGCGGCTACAGACGCATTTCAGGATATGCTAAGTGGAATACTAATATCGTTCCACAAACAGCCGCATCTACAGAGCCTGTGCTTATGGTGGCACACTTTAACTCAAAGGTTATTGCGGCACGTGGAACAAAGATATTTGAAGCTGGTACAACCGGCTCATGGTCAGAGATAGATACAGGTAGAACAGGTGCTGGACGCTATACATTCTTTAGGTACAATCTCGCAGGAACAGATTTTATCATATGGGCAGATGGTGCTAACCACGCTACTAAGTATGACGGCACAACCCTTACAGACATCAATGCATCTGGCGCACCAGCTAATCCAAAGTTTGTAACAGGATTTAAAAATCACATATTCTTTGCTGGTATGTCTAGCACACCACAGCAACTTACGTTTACTGCACCATTCACAGATAACGATTTTCAATCGGGACAGGGTGCAGG
>Ga0208666_1000687_pt1 | contig 15409 bp, 14 predicted proteins | sample 5B_taG_FD_184078 | JGI IMG/M metagenome (GOLD analysis project Ga0208666, IMG submission 184078) | Marine viral communities from the Subarctic Pacific Ocean - 5B_ETSP_OMZ_AT15132_CsCl metaG (SPAdes) (version 2) | ecosystem: Environmental > Aquatic > Marine > Oceanic | place: Pacific Ocean...
GCCGTCAAGATATACCTTAATTGAATCTTCTAAGGGGTTAACCGTAAGGGATAAATGGCAGAACTCACTCTCACAGCTTGAAAGTGATTTACCGTTAATGGACTGGAAGACAGGGACTTTAAGCCCTCTCCAAGCAGTTCTGTTACAATTGGTATCACGGTCAGCTATGAAACCGGCGCTAGATGAGTCGTAGGATTGAGTAGGAGCCAACACTAAAACTGCTTGATTTCCTGGGTTATCAGCGGCAGCGTTGCTTGGTAATTCATTCTGAGTAAACCTCCTGTCTATCGTGAATCCATAAACTAAACCCCTAACAATGCCTGTTCCCTCATCCTTGTCTAAGTTGTTAATATCAGCTTGAGGAGTTTTACTATCATTTATTCCTGTATTCTCATTGGCTAAGATCAAACGGTATAGTGCTGATGTAGCTGCGTTACCAACCGTGTATCCATCCGAGACACTGCTCAAATTAGGGGCATGTATCCAGGTTTCAAAAGATGCGCCCTTAGTGTTGTAGAATATATCTTGAAGATCACTTTGTTGCGGTAATTTAACATAACTCCCCATTGAACTTACGATAGCATTATCAGAGGAATTTAATTCGCAGAGGCCCTCAAGATTAGCCAAGCCCAAACCCTTATTGAAAACAGAAGACGGAGTGCCTACAATCTGACCATTGTTAGACTTTCCGAGCTTGCTAGAGTTTCGTAGGCCGTAAGCTATACCAGATGTATCACTAAATTCAACTGTTAGGTAGTTATACAAGGCTACTAGACCATCATCGACAATCCTAGTATTCACTTGCAGAGTTGGGGCAGATGAAGCAGGCGCATCAGATAGAATTTCACCCTTGGCCACATTTGCTAGCAGGATATGATCAAGGAATATCGAGTCATTCGTCTCCACCTTCTCAGTATATTTTACCTCAAGAGGTAAAACCACGCCTGTAACATCGGCTTGATCCAATACAATGCTCCGTTGATTTTCAATATCAACTAAGAAGTTAGAACCAGCTAGATAGGAGAAGTCGTTAATTGGGACATTTCCTGGCGTATATAGAGGCCCTTTACCCAAGAAGGTAGGCACTTTAACAGCAAGCTCAATCTGCTTTTTACGCTTTCTTATCTTATCTTCAAATTGAGAAGTTTCTGAGAACATCACCTGACGCATATTGTCAGTTACCGCAATAGAAGAACCGGCATCTATCAACTCTTGAAGTTCAGAAGAAACATCAAACACTCTCCTGTCTTTTTGACCTACAAGGTTTAGTAGAAGATCGTCCTGGTCGTAGTATTTAGTGAGGGAAGCAGAATCATCAATAATATTAGGATCCAAAATACTGTTAAAGTAATAATCAAGATCTTCTGAGGTTGTCGGAACCCCACGACCACCTAAGCTAGGATCGAATTCTAGTTTCCAATTATCCCCATCAGGGAACCCACCGGGTTTAAACTTTACTACTTCCTCTCTTTCAGATAACTCAAGAAGAGCGGGTTCAATGCCATCGACTTGAGAGTCATAGTATAAACCATCAACAGATAATACAAATTTACCAGAACGGGACTTAGGTGGACCAGCTTCGAGACGGAATACAGACTCGGTAGTCTCCCTAGCTTCCCCAGGCTCCAAGGATGGATCTAATGTCCTATTAAGGATAATACCATCAATATTACTCTGCTGATTATCAGCCTTATCTATAAAGTCTTGAGCTATTTTGGATTGCTCCATTGCAACTGCAAACTGAGAATTAATTATTTGACTGTAGTCTGCTGGCTTTAAGGCAGCTAATTCTTCTCTACGGACACCCGCCTCCCCATTTTGAAAGTCCAAAGACTCTTTAAACTTTGCCAAGCAAGCTTTAGCAGCATTTAACTTATTCTCAAGCTCAGAAGCTGCCGCTGCGATCCCTTGTGCCGCTCCGACAAACTCTCCTATTGCCCCTGTGATCCCAGCGAGTATATCTAACCCAAACCTGGATGAGCTAGAGAAGTAGCCGAAAAAGCCGTCACGATCAGGAAATAGTGAAATACCTAGAGCATCTCGAATTTCAGAGTTTATCCTCTTTATAACAGCGTCAGCCGCAGCCCTGCCTTTTGCTAACGAATCTCGATAAGCTAAAAGGATAGGAGTTGGTATTAAGCCAAGAACATCAGAAGCTAGTCCAAGCATACAGCTTGGAACACCAAACTGACCAGCAAGGTTGGAAGCACTGCCTCCAGAACTAAGAAATGTTTTAAGATCAAATGCCATTAAATCTGAACACCCCCTGGACCCACACCTACCGGGTCATAGTAGTCATTAGGCACGATTGTAGGTAACCCTACAGGGAAACCTGGAGTGGCACTAATGAACTTTGCTATATCATCCTTACTTGGACTTGTAGGAAGGAATTCCACAGCATTGCCGTTTACGCTAACAAAAGGACTTGCGTTGAGTTCTACGGTACCAGTAGATCCCACCTGAACGCCTTCTCCTCCAAAAATATTGACACGCTTCGTTGCGTTGATGTTGACATTCTCTGCGCTTTGAAGCTGAATATCACCGCCTGAAGAAATTGTAACTTTACCTAAACTATCCACTTGAATCGTAGCTCCTTGAGTAATTATATTTACATGGCTTCCTTCACCAAGGGCAGCTAAATCAATATTTCTATACTTACTCTTCAGACGTATATTCCCAGACCATGGACCGCCAATGCCTTGTAGGCCCACATTCCCAGTCGAATCATTGATGATGTTAATGTCACCACCATCAATAATCTTCATTGTTATGTCAGAGGATGTACACTTATATTCCTGATTAGATTCCGTTTCTACCGAGAATGATTGAGCGGCATAACCATCATTTGGGTTGGAACCAGTCAAAATAATAGAGTCGCCTTGAGGGTTTCTAACTTGAAAGCCTAAAGGACCTAGATTAATCTCATCACCAGACTCGGCCTTAAGGGTGACATTGTTACTTATGCTGGAGTCGGAAAAATCTCGTTGAATGTATAGACCAGCCCCGACAGGGTTTGTGAACGTTTGAGTTGCAGGCTTATTATCTTTGTTGTATATTTGAGCTTTAGGGTCACTACTCCTAAGAGGTTTGAAATTAGGATTAGGCTTTTCATCGCCAACGAACTCCCTATCTCGTAAGATGGTTGAGTGGTAGTAAAACAAAGACTCACCAGGAATAAGATCCTCGTTGTATAGAGCAAGGATTTGATCGTCCTTCTCGGGAATTGCAATAAAGCCTCCTGAGTTTATCTTGCAATAAGGAGAAGTATAGGTTACTTTTTGAGGATTACCATCGAAAATCTTAGGGAATCTAACCTCAAGTAAACCGGACCTTGAGGCATCTGCGTTGCTTGTAACTGTGCCTACTACAAATTTCATTTTAATATCCTATTTAATTACACTTTAGAACCAGAGAGCAGGTTCCGCCCATTGACTCTCACCTGTACTTGATTTATTTCTGTTATGAAATCTTTAGCTTCCCCAGTAACGGCAGAATCAGGTTCCATATCAATGTCTAATAATTCAGCTACTGTGATTCGCATAGAATCCCCCGCATCAGCACCATGACCGTTCTGATAAAGGGTAAACTCAGAATAAGCTTGACCTACCTCTATTACGTGCTTATAACCATAAATATTATAGCCGTTGGAGAATACCGCAGGCTCAGGCAGTTGGCCTCTTTCTCTGTTAATTGGGGATCCAATAACTCTATTAGGAGCACCCACCAGCAGACAGTGCCTACCTAAAAATATATTTGTGTTGAAAAAAGGAAGAGTCTTAATTGTAGCTTGTAGAATATATGAGCTTGCTTTCTTTAGCGTATTAGCCTCATAAGTCGCGACAGTTCCTGGAGGCACTCTGCGCTTGAAGTGGGTGACATCTTGCCCTTTAAGCTTAAATATTAATAAATCTAAGAAATCTTTTGCAGAGGAGTCTCCTATCTGCTTTAACAAGCTCAAGCTGGATTTGTCGCCTCTTAAATATTTAACAATTTTTGAAGGGTCATTAAGATCATCAACTTGACTACGGACCCTACCTGTGATGTAATCTAGTGAGTTAAATTTTAAAGTATTATCCAATAATGTTTGCTCTTCATCTGTACTTAAACCTTGATTTAAAAGCCTGTAGGTAGATTCGTTAGCAATATTTAGAAGTTCACCTTTATAGGGGCTAGCATCAAAGCTGACATCAATAACATTTGAATTTTTCAAGTTATGCATGAAGATTAAAGAATCATCTTTAATTCTCTTTTCAAATCCCACATAAGGTCCAAAGTCTACCTGCTCGCCCATTGAAGAAGTACGTGATTTGTCTGCATAGAAGGTGGCCGTTAGATCTTTCTTATAATTAAACCAAGCATCTTTAGTTTCTTTAGGTTTAAAGCTATAACTTAAAGTCTTACCTAAATTATTAGGCAAAAAGTTATTGTCATAAATAAGAGAATTAATAAGATCCCTATCACCAAGAATAATAACAGGTGCCTTTGAATCTTCAATTAAGTTATGCCTTTTAAGTAAGCTAGTTAACTTAATATCATTCTCCTCAAGGAAGATGGGGTCAAACTTTTCAGTTATTTTTGTTTTTAGTTTTGAGAAAAATTTGTAAAGAGGTCTCAGAGATTCTAAGACATTGTCATCGATATCTGATAAAACATAGTCCGCATAAAAGGCTAAAGTAATTTTAGTATCATCTACGATGACCTCCGAATTCTCCATGGCGAGATCTTGATTAGATGCACGAGCCTTTTCCACTTGCTCCACAAAGTTATTTATTATGGCGGTCTCTAAAGGTATAGGCTTTGATTTTACTTCAATCTTAACATTTTTAAGAAGAGCATCCCTCTCGACGAGAAGTGAGTTAAGAGCTTTATTTTCATCAGGAGTAAGCTCCCTAGTGAGAATAATCTCCTCAGCACGTAGAATCGCGTTATTAACCCTTATCAAATCAGATACATCGGCGCGGCCCGGTGCTGCACGCCCAGGGGGAAGAATCCCTTCCGTTCCGGGTAACTTATTTATTAACACCTTCTCGATATCTTTAGATATTGCTGGTCCTTCTTGAGCTAACCCCTTGTTTATCCTGTTAGCGTAATCAGCCTTACCCTCCTCAATTTCCTTGGCTACTTCAGGTTTTAAAGGGTAATAACTAGTGATGCCATACTCAGCCAGTACGTCCTGATAAAGGGACACGAAGTCGGGGGTAGTCACGAACTCTGTTCGTTTCTTCCTTTTAAAGGGAGCATTCTTATCACTACTATCCTTATCTAAATCTTGATTAAATAAAACTAAAACATTACCCTTAGGAACAGTTGAATATTTGTCAGATATAAACTGACGTATGAGTTTTCTAATTGCGAAGTTCCATCTATCTCCATCAAGATTAAGCTCCCTAAGGTTGCCCGCATCTGCTATAAAGGATTCCGTTAATTCGAAAGTACTTTCTGACCTAGTTTCGATGGAAGGAGAGCTTGTTCTGTTCGTATCGAAAACTGAGCGCCCTTGAGCCAAGTCCTCATCCTTAAATATTTTATTAGTAAAAACGCCAAGAGTGTCTAGTGTAGGCGTGAAAACTAATTCTAGTTCACGCAATCCCTCGGATGTGATAGTTAAATTAGCATCTATAAGGTCGATGATAAAAGGCCCAGACCACTGGCTGACATCATCCCCAATACCGTAGGCTAGATAGAATCTTGGACGAATGTTCTTCAAGATGTCTAGCGTATCTGCATCTAACTCTAGAGAGTTCTTTATTCTCTTTTTAAATCTAGCGAAAACCAGTTCCTCTTGAGCGTTCGAAGGTATAAGAAACTTCTCTAATAAAGTAGAAGTTTCCATCATCTTCAACGTAACAAACTTATTGCCACCCCCCATAGGTAACTCGTTGATTAAACTAATAAATCCATTATTAGAGAAAGGAGATACAATTACTGTGTCTGCGATCTCTTCTTTGGACAAGCCTCCATAGATTGAATTAAGTCTTCGCTTGTTAACCGTGTTGCCCGTTATATCTTTGTCAAAGAAAAGCTTCTCCGCCACCTCGGCAGACTTGGTTAAAACAACGTTGTATGGGAAAGACTTCGACATATCACTTCAGGATTCTAATTCTGTCACCAACATTTAATTGCTGAAACGGGTCCGATACATTATTTGTCCAACAAATAAGCCAATCCAACTCAGGGGTATCATAAAACAAATCAGAGATCCTGTCGGCGCGATGTTCGAATCCTGGGGGGATTGTCCCTATCTGATAGGCGCTATCATCCAAGGACTCAATGAAGGTTCTAAACTCTAACGAATTCAGACTTGATACAACTTTCTTATTCTTGTGAATGACCTCGTTAAAGCCCATCTTTAAATGATTTTTGTATATCATAAAGAACCCTTCCCTATCAATCCATTTTGAGGATCGAGATCGTTATTACTTATTATAGATTCCCAACCAGTAAGGTTATCTCCGGCTTGAAGAGTCGTAGCTTGGTATTTCCCAAAGTCGCCTGTTCTAGATTCAATCAAGGAAAGAGTAACTTCGATTTGACGAGGTGTAAACGTCTGAACATCATAACCTGCCTCCTCTGCAATGCGGATACTGTAGTTCTCAACAAGACAGGGAACGTTGTTATACATTGGACCATGAGTTAGTCTAACAATTGGAGGACCATAAAGTGTATTAGAGGAGTTGTTCAGGATAGTGCCTCGTATAAGATTCACCCAGCAGTAAACTAAATCAATGCTATCATTAACATTCTTGTATCCCTGAGATGCTAACGAGATATCAAAGTTACTTAAGAGAGGCCCAAGAAAGCTTTCACTCTCCTGGTTATCAAGGGGTGACCCAGTAAGTTCACCTATTAGTTTGCGATAGTAGTTTCTGTGAACGCTCGCGTAGTCCCTTCCTTTGCCATTTATTTTCTGATCGCTGTCTCCGAGAAAATCGTCAGGGGATTGGAGAACGGAACCCGTGCCTTCAGCAGGAAATAAAGAAAAAGATTGCCCCTGAGATACAAAATTATCAGGCTCTTCAACCGATTTAAAACCTGCGGATTGCTCATCACGCATATCAAACAATTGCTTGGCATCTTCTCTCTCCGTAAAGAAGAGTTTAAACTGCTGCTTAAACTTATCGGAGATTCCTTCAGTTGAATCCATCTCCATGACATGCAACAAACTAATATTGAACGTTAGATTAATCTTTCGAGATTGAGCACCGGCATAAGAGAATAACTGACCAGCGCGTCCCACTAGATTGTAATTGTTTAGGTTGGCAGTTCCCCGCTCTGATACCTGAGCGTTTTGCAACATAGGTATGAACGTTCTAATTATTCGATTATTCGATTGTGGGAATTCTAAAGCTAAATGGGATCGCTCATGCAGTAAGCGACTATTCTTCTTAAGGCTTCCATCGTAACCTTTAAATAAATCTTTTAAGAATGATACCATTATTGCTTCCTCCCTAACGTGCTCTTAGGAGTTGTAGATTTCGAATTCATTTCCTGAATATTCTTGGCAATCACCTCCAAGTAAAGTTCGGTATTGCCGTTTAAGTCAGCACCACCTCTACTTCTAATATACTGAGCCAAGAAAGAAACTCTGGCTATATCTTTGGAAGCCTGGATCGCAGCTTCTTGACGGCGTTGCTCTTCTTCCATTTCCCTTTGCTTCCTAACTTCTTCGGCAGTCTCCTTAGTGCTACCCGCGATGTTTTCGAAGATGCTGAATATAAGACCACCAGCGGCTCCAGCAATAGTGCCCATTGGGCCACCAATAGAACCTACAGATGCCCCTGTTAATATGTTACTAAGGAAGCCGCCGCCGGTTGCCGCTTTCGCTCCATATGCAGCAGTTCCTAGTGCGGCTGCTCCACCGAGACGAGGAAGCATACTGCCAATGCGAGCAGCGCCACCAGCTAAACCACCTCCACCGGCAGGAAGTAGGCCAGCAAGCGCACCTCCCGCCATGACAGTATTTGCAGCCATCCCTATGGTTGCTGTGCTAATAGTTCCTAACAGTGCTAATGACTGAATCGCAGTTTTATCGTAGAAATTCCTTGCTCTCTCGTTAACGTTTTGTATACTATTGAAAGTTTCATCAGTAGTCTTCTTGGACTCTGCATTGAGTGTGTAGTCTTTCTGAAGCTGTTGATTTAAATTTACTAACTGAACTACTTGCTGTCTACTAAGACCAGTTCTCATAGCAGCAATATCAGCCCCAAGAGCAAGATTGCCACCGCCAGATTGTTGCGCTATCTGGGATACTTGTTGTAGAATGGGCATAATATCTCCCATACCTACTGCTTGTCCTCCAGAAATCCTAGCTCGTAAGCCACCAGCCCCAGTCCTGATAGCGGCACCTAGATTACCCAAACCCCCAGTGCCCAAACCTAACAAGGTTTGAATCGCACCCTCTACATTCTTACCACCTGTTCTTGCTTTCAACTCCATGGTTAAAGTTTCAAGGGAAGCAGTAGTTTCACCTCCGAAGAATGAAGCTTCTTCGAAAGTGCTCTTTAAAGAATTAACAGAGTCTATAAGTTTTTGGTTGGATACCCCATACTTATCACTAATCTCTCGGTTTGCTCTGTTAGCATCCTGAACGGCTCTTATGTTGTCGCCAGTGAATAAAAGGAGATCCGAGTTCATACTCGTCAACCCATTAAGGTCTTGACCAGTGGCAATCATCTCTTCGGTGAGATCTGCGATTGCACCATTTTGAACTCTCACACCAGACTCAAAGTTCTGAACAATAGCGTCCATTAACTTTTGAGTACTAACCAACCCTCGATCTAATACATCAGAATTAGCTTCGACAGACTTTCTAAGCTTATCAGTGGTGGTGCCTAAAGCTAAACTTGCTCTATTGGTCTTGTCTAACCGAGACAAAGAATCTGTAAGCCTATTAATAGGGTTGACAAAGGCGGTGACCTGTCCTGCCAGTTGTCGCGTAGCTTGGAGAACACTTAAGTTAAGTCTTCTAGTCGCCCTGGTTAATTCTACTTGAATTTCCTGCTGCTCGGCTCTGAACTGTTCGCCTATATTCGGAGTATTTGGATCAACCATTTTGAATATTTACCTTTAGTATGTCTCTGATTCCAGCGACGTTGAATGTTCTGAAATTCTGCTTACCCAAAAAAGCTCCTATGATAGCAGGGGATCGATAGTTGCAAGCTACTTCGTTGTTGTATAAGTTATTTACCATTAAGGAAAACATAGCCTCTGATAACGCAGGGGTAAGCACAATATTGACTAATGTATTGTTTCTGGAGGAGAGGAACATACCATCTGTAGTTCTTTTGGACGATACCACTAGACCATATCTAAGAGATCCTCTATAAGTGAACTGGATGTAGTCTCCCGGCCTAAGCCCCAGATATGAAGTCTCAGACACAGTTACTGCGTAATCTTCTAGAAGTTGCTGGAGTGTACGATTTAGCCCTCTATTCATTGTAATATTATAGCAAGATTCCGATATTTAGTGCAATTATCAGAAGGGGTGCCTCTATAACTATTTATAATATATGAGCACCTTAGAAGAGGATTTAGTTGAAACTATTGATTTGCTGAACTTTACTTTCTCCAGTGATTTTGTAGGAAAATGGAGTTTCAAGTATGGTAAGAGGTTACCTAGTCTCTATCAGCTTAGATTATTAAAGTCACTAGATACAAGGAAGCCTTTAAAGCTTCAAACGATTTATAAGTTTCTTGTTGTTGACTCAGGCTTTAATGAAGAAGTTATAAAAACTTTCCTAGAAGATATTGACTACGAGGTTTACTTTCCTATAATTAAAGGAAACATCAAAGACCTATGAAAAATATCGAAGAAAGCATGAAGTCGGCCCTATTTAGGGCTGAGATGATGAAGCAGTACAAGTCAGACCCAGGACCCAATTGGGATCAAGGGGACTCGTTCCACTACTTAATCGTCGGAATCGTTGTGTTGCTTATGTTGAACTCTTTGTTTTCTTCTTAAGCTCTTTCTGCTCGTCGATCCTTTGGCAGACAATTGACTCTGCATTAAATCTGGGGCAAGCTTCCTTGTACTCACACCAGTCGCAGAAAACATTCTCCTGAGCCCAGAACTCGTCCTTCTTCTTCTTACGGATACGCCAGACCTTTTCGATCTGCTGCTTCTTCCATCTGTCAATCTGGAATCTACCGAACTTGACAGCTACGAAGTTACCCGTGACAGGATAGTAGTGGGCGCAGTAGATCTTATCGTAAGGAACATCATAAAGCATATGGATCGCCCACGCATAACCTTTTAACTGGTTGTCATCCATGAGAGTCTTTTTCTTCTTCTCTCGCTTGGAAGTCTTGTAGTCAATAACCAGATATCCACCATCATTTCCCTTGATTACACGGTCGATAACTCCTACAAAGTTGATATCATTCTTCTCGTCAAGAGGGACGTTTACTACTTGCTCAGTAGACATGGTCTCTCCAAGACCTTGATTCCAAAGAATAAAGTTTTCTAGACAGGACTTCATCCTATCATTATCACGGAAAGGCACTTTGTACGTTGAACGCTCTTGCTCCGCAATCCTCAACAGAGACTTAATGTCCTTTTCCTTGTAACCCAGTTCAAATATCTTGTGAATAAAAGACCCGAAATTCAAAGCGTCCTCATTCTTCGAGCCGAATCCCGGCAGTCTCAAGATGTATTTCAGTCTGTATTTCCACAGGCACTGGTCTATGATGTCTCCCTTAGAGGCACTAATACTATTTATGAACATGGGCTCTGATTCCTTCATTAGAAACTACTGTCTGGACAAGTTCCAGTTTAATTATAGACTCCAGAGTGATGATACTGAAATAGTAGTTCCATCTATCTTCGTAGATAATGACTATAAACGGCACATGTCTATCAACACAGAGACTGGGTTGTGGAGATGCTTTAAGACTGGCGAGGTCGGTAACTTCCTTAAGCTCTATGCTGTCCTGGAGAAGTGCAGCTACCGCGAAGCTTATGAGAAGTTTGTCTTCGAGGACTTCATGTCAGGATACAAGGGTCGGCGTCCCATCGAGGAGTTCGACCCAAACCAGATTGATTCGGACCTCGATGAAGCGGAGAACTTTAAGGTTGTGGAGGATCATCCTTTTGCCCAGTCCCGTGGTGTAAATCAATTCAAGTTCTACATTGCCACGGATGGGAAATACAAAGGCAGACTGATCATCCCTTTCATCAACCGCAACGGGAAGCTTTTCTACTTCCAGGCACGCGCTCTTGGTGATGAGCAACCTAAATATCTGAACTGCAAGAACTTGAAGAGTTCACAGGTTCTATACCCCTTTGATTACGGCTCTCAAGAGCCCCTATACATCACTGAGGGCGTGTTTGATTGCCTTAGCCTACAGGCGGTAGGGCTGAATGCTACGACCACTCTAAGCTGCTTTACAAGCCGTGAGCAGATGCTCCAACTAAGTCAGTATGCAGGCCCACTGGTATGTGCCTTTGACAGCGACGGCCCAGGTATTACTGGACGCCAGAAGTTTATGCGACTGGCACACTGGGCTCGGAGAGACGATTTACATACCGTCGTACCACCCGAGCCCTTTAAGGACTGGAACGAGATCTTGATTAGGAGAGGTCCCGAGTTCCTTAAAACGGAGGCCGAAAAGATTGGCAAGCTAGATGGACTTCACCTAGCCTATCTAGCGTATGATAAAGGCCATGTCATTTGAGACAACGGTCTGATTCAGGGCGGTGAACTTAAGCTTGGCAACGTAAGTGCCCGTCATCGATCCAAGAGTTCCATCCAGAAGCTTTGGGTGAGTTTTAAGAGCTTCGGTGTCTAATGTAAATACCACTGTATTCTCGGAAGTTGTATCAACGAGACCCGACGTAGCCGAGTAGCCTGAAACTTCAACTCTAGCGTCTAGGTTTCTGTCTTGGTTTTTCTTGTAAATCTCAATCATTGGATCTGTCACTAATGATTGCTTAAACAAGTTAACTACGCTTCTATCGATATTCGCATTCTCTAGAGTAAACTCATTAGTGAATTTTAGATCAACTTTGGAGCCCAATACTACATGATTATTTTCAAGCCTAGTTGCCACTCGGAATAATAAAGGTTCAGTTACCCCAAAGAACCTATCTTCAGTCAGGGTGAACTCATTAATTATCGTGTCTAAGTCTGACCCAGCAACACGCTTTACCGTCCAAACATCAATATAGTCTCCAGTTGAAGAAACAGTATCAGCGATTACGGTATCACCCGAGAGATTAAATACGCCGCTCGGAGCAGGGCCTAGGACGCAGGCAAACTTACCCGTCTGAAGCTTATAAATGCCAGAAGAGTCTGAATTTGCGTTATAGTTGGAAGCGTCAAACCCGCTATCCGTGGTAAGGGCCGCACTGTTGGAGAAGTTCATCAAGACGCTTCCTGTGACAGAAGCTTTGATTTCCCCATCAGAGGTGATTACCGAGCTAGGAGACTGATTGTCGGAAGCGGCAAATATAGACACTCCACTAATCGAATGTGGATCAACGTACTGGCCGTCGTTGATAAAATACATTATAAGGGCGGTAGGCCCTAAAACAGTAGGTCTCTCGTGTCTTGTAGTGACTTGATTTCCATTAATTTTCATGCTAACTCTCCAGCTTCTTCATTTCTTCGGTATAGAAGTTGATAAAGGCTAAACGTTCTTTCTGAGTCATAATTTTTATGTCTGAGTAAGATAAGCCTACCTTATTTACTAATATATACGCTTGATAAAGAAGATCCTCCGAGGATAAACTGTTAGTTAGCTCACTGAAAAAAAACCGACATCTAAAGGCACCGCCATAGTTTCAGTATGACTGCACTCTGGGCATTCGAATATAAACCTAGGGTTGACCCCATATTCCCCCTTATTTATCTCAGATACTATCTTCTTAATGTCTCGGATATGCATCCTCTTTAATGCTTTCGAGATGAAGACAGGATCCTTGCTTCCGTTAATTGAGACCACGAATCGGTAGATATTTTTGTAAACTTCTTCCGAGTCACCCAAGAAAGCTTCTTCACGGCTCCTAGGGAATCTAACCTCAGCTTTAACCTTAAGCTTAGGCAACTCAATTTCTCTGGGATCACTCAAGTCATCGGGGACTTGCGTCATGTTTAAGTGCTCAGATAGGATTAAGGATGTTTTAATTTCAGATGTACAGGCTGGGCAAGTAATATTGAATTCGTAGTTTTCCCCGTAGGATATTTCTCTAACTTTCATCAGAAGAAACATCTTATCCATGAATAGTAATTCATCTACGTTTACCCCTTCAACTGTCTTTTCAAGAAGCTTTGAAACTATGTCATTGTTTGAATCTTTAGCATTCAATACTTTCTGCTCATCCAAGAATGTTAAAGGCTTAACCTCAACACCTTGAAAGCCTGGGTAGAATTTACCCTTTGAGGGCAGTTCGGTGATCGTCAGTGAATCTTCTGTTGAATTAGAAAATAAATCATTAAGAGCCGCTTCTCGTGGATCTTCTGACGAACTTTGGATTTGTTTGTTTACACTCATGAGACACTACTGTGGCAATTACTATTATAGTATATGAAAATAGTAGTAGGTAACTTAACGTCCACCCTAGAGACAGATAATCCTAAAATTATATCAGCGTTGAGAGAGAAGTATGCCTTCCCTGTCCCAGGGCATGAATATGCTCAGTCCTACAGGAATAGACGATGGGATGGTAAGAAAAGATACTTTGGAGCGAATGGTAAATTTAGAACAGGGCTGCTGACTCGTATTGTGAAAGACTTAGAGGAAATTGGAGCTACAGACATTGAATGGGAAAACAGGCCAGAACAGGAGGAGCCATTTATTCCCCCCGTCGGAAACTTTGAATACCGAGAGTATCAGGAAAGGGCCATCTACCGCTGCCTCAAAAAGAGAAGAGCGATTATCGACAGCCCCACAGGCTCTGGCAAAACCTTAATCATGGCAGGCTGCATTGCATCTTTACAGCACGGTCGAGATATTACGGGAGTTGTATTGTTTAGAGAGAAGGGAATCCTAAATCAAACATATGAGTTCTTTAAAAAGTGTGGTATTCGAGATCTAGGGTATAACTCTGGTGAAGGTTATGTTCCTGGAAAGATCATGCTTTCTACTGTTCAAAGTATCGAGCGGATCATCGACACTCACCTACAGGAAACTGAGCTTTTAATGGTCGATGAAGCTCACCAATTCTGTAGGGGAGAGACCACGGTAGCAGCCGTTGAGAGCTTCCCTAATGCCTCCTACAGGCTCGCATTCACTGCTACCCCTCCCAGGGAGAAGGCAAAGGATATCAACGCTAGAATGGTCTTAGAGGGCGCTTTCGGACCTGTTTACACCACTCGCACAGCAGAAGATCTCATTAAAGATGGGGCGCTTGCGAAGCCGATTATCCAAATCGTTGATAACACCCCTGTCTCGTCTGTTGCAAATGATCTTTCCTACCTTGAAATATACGACGAGTATGTAGTGAACTGCGACATACGTAACGACAAGATCAAGGAGATCGTGTCTAAAATATATAAATCCAACCCAGATGCTAAGATCCTAATTCTTGTAAAGAACTTGCAGCATATCGAAAACTTACAATCTAGGATTAGTAATTGCTACACTATTGAAGGGAAAGACGATATTGATAGTAGATATGATATTATCAATAAGTTTGTAAGAGATGATAACGCGGCCACCATTGTTGGTACAAATGTGATGCAAACTGGTATCAGCATCGATGAAATTACTCACATGATCAATGCTAGAGGATTATCAGGTGAAGTCCCAACTTTGCAAGGGTTGGGTCGAGGTATCCGTAAGGCTAAAGGTAAAGATAAGATGTATTTCTATGATTTTTACGATCGTATGCCTTACTTGGAAAATCACTCAAAGCAAAGAATACAACACTACAAAAGATTAAAGTTCGAGGTACACAATGTCAGATTCTGAAATTATTACGAAGGAAGCACAGGTTGATACAATCAATAAGATTACAAAAGATCAGAAAAACCTGATCGATGGCTGCATCGACTTGTTAAGTCACATGAAGGAGGACGGTAAGATTAATGAGTCCACCGTAAGGAATATTACGAGCTTAATAAGAGAGTTGGATTCTCTTCGTGAACTTTTTTACACCCGCCTATTCAATTCACTTAAGCGTGGTGATATGCTACTGAATTAGGTCTCTACCTCTCGTAGTATTATTATGAGTCATTCGTAGCTGGTGCCAGTCTAGGAATATCTCATTACCATCATTTTGATTACTTGTACTCCAAGAGTTAGCGTTCCTTATTGCCCATCCAGCCCCTAGTCGATTATACCTACTATCGGGAATATTGTGATCTGCAAGGTTAAATGAGGCTTTCAAGACCCCGGAAACATAGAAATCCACGTTCTGCCAGTTCTCGTTACAGCTAACCTGAAGGACCTGAAACTCTTGACCGGCAAC
>Ga0208666_1000688_pt1 | contig 15409 bp, 8 predicted proteins | sample 5B_taG_FD_184078 | JGI IMG/M metagenome (GOLD analysis project Ga0208666, IMG submission 184078) | Marine viral communities from the Subarctic Pacific Ocean - 5B_ETSP_OMZ_AT15132_CsCl metaG (SPAdes) (version 2) | ecosystem: Environmental > Aquatic > Marine > Oceanic | place: Pacific Ocean...
TGTCTCTCATCACGTCAAGCTTACTGCTCATAGCGTCTATTTCACCTCTTAAGGTTCTCATTTGGCTTTGATTCTCGTATGATGAAAACTTAGAGTTATATGCTCCACGAAGAAAAGGTATTCCACTAAACAATATACCAAAACCTAAACCGCTAAACCCAGCGTGGTCCATACCCATAGTTATATCGTTACCGTCAAGCATATTTTGAACACCAACAGTAGCTATTTCGCCTAGTGGTTCTAGTAGTATATCTGTAACAGTTCCTTTGGAGTTTTCTTTAAGCCATTGTTTTTGACCAGTATTAACAGCTTGAAACCCTTTAAGTTTATTTCCTTTTAAAAGAGTTTTCTTAGCTCTATTAAGTATAGGTACTGTTGTGAGATGAGCAAAACCACCTTCAGCAATACCGTAGCCTAAACTTGTAAGCCACATGTTAGCATGGCTATGATCTTCTATACCGTTCATCAATTGATACGTCATATCCATTTGCTTCTGGCCTGTTGAAGAAGCTCCAACAACAACTGCTGCGTAACCACCACTTGCTACCATAGCAGCTAATATAGGTAGTTGATTAGTTGCTTCTTGCATTAAAAAAGCACCAAAATTACCAAGCCCAAGATAACCTTTTGAAGCACTAAACGCGCCACCTTCTTTAGAACTAAAATCTATATCTCTAACATAAGAATTTCTAATTTTATTAGAACCTTCGTAGTATGATTGAAAAACACTATCTTCATCCATTTGAGTCCCAAGAGTTATAATATTATAACCTAAGTTACCAATACCCATAGCAATATCAGTTGTGCCAAGCGTTACATTAGATATATACTTTTCGCTTCTATCATAATTTCTTGAAGCAGTGTCCATAGCTATAGACAAATCACCTTGCTTGTCTGCAATATCTTGACTCTCTTCGTTTAAATCATTAAAGAGTTTATAGTTTGCTTCGTTGGTTATGTATACATTGTCGTAAAGAGCTTGTAGATTTTTAAGAATACCTTCGTTATATATCTCAGTTGTTTCAACACCGTTCTCGTCTATGTTTGTTTGAGTTCTTACAGTGTTTTCAAGAGGATTTATAAGAATCCCCATATTGTTTAAAGCTTTTGTTAATGTTTCCTCTTGCTCTGGTGTTATTATACCTTTTTGATCAACTACTTGTTTTATCAATTTACCAATCTCAGCGTTGTTCTTGGTGGTATCTAATATTATATCTTGCTTGATTTCAATTTCTTGCTGCTCTTTTGTTAACTTAACTTCTTCAAATCTAGAACCAACATTGTATATTGCCGCAAGTTCTCTACGTTTATCTTTACTACCTGTGTTTAGTGAAACCTCCTCGTCCTCAATATATATTTGAGTGTATTTACTTTTAAGCGCGTTTATTTCAGAAACTTTATTTTGGTTTAACACTACAATTTTAGCTAACTCCTCTACGCTTTTAACACCGTAAACTTTAAATTGTTTTTCTAAAGCTTCCTTACTTAAATCGCTAAGCTCTTTGTATGCTTGTTTATATTGATCACTTAAAACACCTTTAACAAACATTTCACTTTCACCTTGCACATCCATGCCGTCTAAAGCATTAGTTGGCATAGCTACTGTAGTACCTGAAAAAAGTTTTGATGTTTCTGAATTAGCGTCTTCTAGGTTTTTTCTATTATATTTTTCACCTATTATCTTTTTTTCTTCTATGTAGTTTAGGTTTGACTCCGTAGCTTCGTTTGTTATAGCTCTTGCTATCTCAGCTTTTTTATCTCTGTTAGTAAACACCTCAGCGTTTGTAGATATCAAGTCAGAGTTTTCTAGCATATAAGCCTTAAGCATGTCATAGTTAAGTTTATTAGCTTTTTCACTAAATGTATTACCAGCAAAATCAGTGTTAAATTCTAATACAACAGAATCTTCAGCACCTGGTATTGTAACTTTTATAAATTCAAAACCACCAAGGTTAGGATTTTCAGACTTCATTCTTTTATAGTCTTCTTCTGGAATATCACCTTGATTAGCTTGTTCAACCTGTATGTTAGTGCCTTCAAACATTTGTTCAAGATTTTTCTCACCTTCTTCTTCATCTTGACTAAAAATATTTCTTCTAAAAGCATAATCCTCTGAACCATCTTCGTTTATAGTTGGTTCAAACGGTTCTAATATAAAATCAACCTTTTTTTCTTTATTAGGTGGATCATTTAGAATTTCAGCTTTTTTAGAATCAACTAGGTATCTCTGTCTGTCTATCTTTATTACTTCGTCTATAGTTTTTACTTTATCATTGTATTGATCAACAACAGACACACCGTCTATGTTTTTCATTTGCAATAATTTATTGATACCATCTTCGCCTTGAGAAATTAACTCTTCAACTTCTTCTTTAGGTATACCATAGTCTAATCTAGTAGGGTCGGTGTATAAAGCTTTTAGCCCTTTTAAGTAGTTAGATGTTCCAGGATTATCTTCTGGTTTTAACAACACCTTGTCGAACTTCGGAATATTTACACGTGTGTTATCTACTTTTACACCAAATTCTTCAGTACGCTTTTTATCTCTTTCGGTATCTAGTTTAGATTTGTATTCCGATAAAGACACTGCCAAATCTGAGACCGTATCGTTTTGGTTCGATCCTACATTGGTCTCCGCATCTGCAGGATCGTTTTGAAAATTTGCATTATTCAGTATATTACTTATAAGTCCATCTTCATTTTCACCACTTGTTATTTCAGGTGTTGATGATAGTTTTATATTGTGTTTTGACAAATAAGTATCAAAATCTGTATTTCCTCTGGCCTCATCTATTTCTTGTCTAGTAAATGACTTGCCATTGTATAAAAATTTTTGATTTTCTAAAGAAGCCCTAGCAATAGCGGCTTGTTTTAATGGTGCGCTTTTCATATAGTTGTATTTTATTCTTCTGTTGGTAGAGTAACTTGATTTTGGCTTTCAATAAGATCTTCTCTAAACTTTATTTTTTCAGCTTCACTCAAGCTGTTATATTGCTCTATAAAAGGTTTTTTGCTAGATACACTTAATCTACCTTTTGCTGAGGCCCTAGATTTACTGTAAGAGTCTCTTATTTTTTGTTCTGCCTCAGCTCTTTTTTGATTGTAAGAACCAATAGCTACTTTTTTTAAACCGTCTAAGTAGGTGTTAGCTAACCACATTCTTAATTGCTTGTCATTTTCTATATCTAAATAAGAATCGTCCCAGCCATTACCAGGAACCATATTTAGTGGAGTATCAGAGATCACATTATCGTATATCATAGACATCATATCTTCTCTGCTCATGGTATTAAACATACCATTTAATTGATACTTGTAATTAGTTTCTAAAGCATTTTCTATTTTAACACCACCTTTCTGTGCTTTGTTAGTTAGTTCCATTATAGCATTAAAACCCTCGCTGTTAATTAAGTGGTAGTTATAATCACTGTCTTTTTCAAAGTCAGAGAAAGGTACATAAGTACCATCATGGTTTATTTGAAAAGTTCCTCCAGGTTCTATTACAATATCAAACTCATTGTTTTTAAATAAGGAGTTCAAGTTGTCAGTATTACCATTTATTATAGACGCTTCGCTTATCCTATTGTTTCTAACATCGTCGTAATATTGTTCTCTTTTTTGCTTAAAAAGATCTAAATTTTCACTAAGCGCCTTGAAAGAGCTATTTATCTCATTCATTGTAGATATAGCTTTTATATAATCTGGATCATCAGCGTCTAGTTCTGATGCTGTTTTAGCCGCTCTAGCATATTTGTTTCTGTTTGAAATTAAAAAGTTATTAACCTCGTCTCTCATACCAGGCTCAACTTTAGCTACGTCTATAGTGTCCATACTATTTACGTAGTTTTTTAATTCAGCTTCGTCTTTATTTCTTTGATATTGAGCTTGTCTAAGAGCCATAGCAACAGCCCTAGCGTCATAGCCAGTTTGAAGACCAGCGTTGTAACCACCTTGTATGTTAGCGAAAGTATCTGCGGCTATGCCCGCGCCTTTTATCAATGCTTGATTTGCCATGTTATTATTTTTAAATTGCTGGTTTTGGCGGAAGACTATCAATATGACCTCCTACTGCTCCAGCCATTTGACCAACTCCACCCATTATACTTGCGGTAGCAGCGTCTCTAGCGGCGTTAGCTGCACCAAGTCTCTGCTGTGACATGCCTAATAGTGTTTCTACCTTGTCTTTTTCTGCCGCTCTAGAGTTTTGAGCACCTTGTAGTTCTGCGTTTTGTACACTCATTCTACCAGCAGCCGCTTTCATTTGATTAGCTCTTTCTTGTTGACCTATACTTACAGCTGATTGTTGCGCTTGTTGATTAGCAGAACCGGCTAAAGCTTGCGCCATAGCAGCTATACCAGATCCACCAGCTGCACCAGCCATATTACCCATAATATTAGCTTGACTTTGCTGAGCCTGTTCTCTTGCAAAATCTGCGGCCTGCGTGTTAACCGTAAGATCTTCGTAAGCATTGTCTAAGTTAGCAGCTAGATTAGATGTATCTAAGTTTTCATACCTAGCTTTGTTTCTTAGCATTTCTTTCTGCGCCTCTCTTTGTTCTCTTTTTCTTTTACCTGAGCCTATTATACCACCAGCTACACCCATAAGTCCACCGACTCCTTGGGATATTAGTGCTCCTGCTACTTTTACAGGTGATGATTTTTTTAATCCTTGTGCCATTTTAATTAGTGTTTATCTTATTATAATTACAGGTTATTTACTACTTTCAAATATTTCTGAGCCTACTGAAAATAATTCAACCTCTGTTGTTTTGTCGTTTCTAAATTGTGCCTCAGCATAATAACCCTTTAAATTAGAAGTATTACCTTGTGAGTCTTTTGTAAAAAATATATAACTTGTGTTGGTTGGTGGGCTAACGCTAGTATCTATTTGAGCTGTTACTGTTACGGTTCCATTAGCGTTTATAACTATAGAAGTTACAAGTCCTATTTCTACAATCTCGTCGTTTGCAGCTAAATAATAAACAGTGTCACCAACCTGTAGCGACACGTTTACTGCTGTAGGAAATAATAATGTTATTGGTTGTGTAGGCATAATTTATTTTTTAAGGTGAACATGTTAGATTTGTTAATGTTATTGTTGCTCCTCCGTCACCTGGATCAGAACTTATAGGTGTTTGTCTAGTAGCACACTGAGTAACTGTCTGTCCACGACCAACTGTTATAGTGTTTTCTGCTAAAGTAACACAGTCAAAGTATGTTATATCAACGCTTTTAGCTAGTGGAGTTAACGGGTTATAAACTATTGTCCATGTAACACAAGTAGCGTCAACACCACTAAAGTCACACACATCACCAGACTGAGCTATAGACATTGTACCCGTTACTGTAGGTGCTGGTGAAGATAGTGCACATATAGAGAAATCACTTTCTCCTTTAAATACAACCAGTTGTCTTTTTGTGTTTTTCACACAATCAAAATAAACTAAAATACCACCACCTGTTCCTACTGTTACATTAAACTCTTTACATTGGTTAGCAGATCCTATAGTTAATAAACTAGTTAAATCTAAAGTGTAAGTAACATCACCATCTCCATATCTCTCTATAACACCAGGATCTACTTTTACTGTAGCTATTGTGCTAGTCTCGTCTAAACTAGCAGTTGTAGGTAGATTTACTTTACTTCCTTTTTGAGAAGTAAACTTTAACATTTGTTGATTTGTTAAACCTGAATTTGTTGCTGAAGGTATAGTAACAGCTGGCGAAACTGTTATGTTATTACCGCTTACATTTGTAACAGTGCATGCAGGTGGATTACCAGTTGTAGCAAGTTGAAAAGTAATTGAATTAGACTCAACACGCATGCCTGCAGTTATACCCGTAGCGCTATCAACAGGTATAGTAGTGCTATTATTAACAGCAGAAGTGTTAAAAGTTATAACATCTGGAAAACTAGTCCAAGAAGGCGTTGGATTATTAACTAGCGACATTGATGCGCTATTAGCGGCAACAACAGTCCAATTTATGTCGTTTTTGTAAGGTATAGAGCCTGTTTCAGGCGTAAAGTTAGCAATAGAACTTCTAACCACAGGACTTCCAGTTACATTAAATGTTTGACCGTTTGAAGTGCCAGTAGTATTAAAAGTAAGATCTATATCTGGATATTGATCTAAACAAACTGGATTAGGTTTTGGAAAAGGACTAATTAAATTACCTCCTGCTAAAGTAAGACAGTATTGAGCTACTGAAGCAGAAGCTGGTATTGTTATATTTATATCAAAAAATCCAGAAGCAGGTATTGTTAACGTAGGCGTAGTTGCGTATGTTAATAGAGTACCAGCAGTGTTGAATGTTTCAAAGCTTAATATAGATCCATTATTAGACGCTAGTGTGAAAGTTGTGTTTGGTACTCCAAATACTCTAATTATTCTACCGTCACCAACAGAACTTAAAAGAGAAGTATCTAGCGTGTAATTAGTTATTTTAGTTTGAACAACCGCTATTAATTTTGTTTGTGGTATTTTTATTTTAACTATGTCTTCATAGACAGAACCAGCTGGAAATATATAATATATTTTAAAGTTAGAAGACGTGTGGTTACCACTACCATCGTAAGCTTTTGTTTCAACAATATTGTAACTATCTATAACCATATTAGGCCCGCTGTACTCTATTATAAAATCATTGTCGAAATAATAACCACTAGCAGCCGTGTATGTTTTATCTAGCAACAAAACTTGTTCGTTACTAGTTCCGCTTGATTGATAAGATATCTCTTCAGGCACAGGACTGCCGCTAACTATAGTCATGTTTGTAGCGCTACCTTCGGCTATATAAGTACCACAAATTTCTATAGAAGAAGGTTTTGCCGCTCCAGCAATACACAAGCCTAAAGTAGTTGCGGCGCTTGGCATTGTAAAAGGATTATCAAAAGTTACAGTAACAACAACATCTGTTCCGCTTTGAGTAAAAACAACAGTGTTTACGTTGGCTAAAGATGTGTTTATCCAGCTAAAATCAGAAGCTGTAACTGTAAAACCTGCGTTAGGTGATATAGTTAAAACAGCCGTTTGATGTGAAGTGTATACATTTGTTCCTCCTGTAACTTGATAAGTTACGTTTGTTATTGTGTAATTGTCAAATGATTGTGTAGCCATTATACTGCGTTCATGTTAGTTATGTGTGTTATAATACTGTTTTCAAAAACAACTATTTTATAAGTATCAGGTAAAGCAGCCCACGTGCTATTGCTAACAGCGTCATCTCTTAGCACAGCGTAATTCTCTGTAAAATAGCCATTGTATTCTTGGTCTGTTCTATATACAAAAGAACCTGAGTTTGAATTTGAATCTAAAGCTGATCCGTCTGATTTAAATAAAGTTTGACCTACAGCAACACCACCAGATGCATTAAAACCGTAGTCATAAGAATAATTACCTAAATTTGAAATATTTGTCACAGAGTTAGAGTTAAGCCAGCTTATTATTGAAGTTTTCAAGCTAGCAGCTCTTAACGCTGGATTAGATTGAGCATTACCAATAACATTAAAGTTTATAAAGTAATTACCTTGTCCAGCTACATTTTTAAACCAGCCTAAGTGAGCAAGTATATTAGCCGCAGGTGCTACTGTTCCACAAGAGGCCAACGTATTGTATTGTGTTTTAGCTGATATGGTTCCATTCGTAACAGTTATAATAAAATAAGTGTCAGGTACAGATGTTCCTCCAACGTTAGCATTTAAAGCGTTGTTATCAGGCGTAGTTGCTGGTTCTATATATAAAAACTTACCACTTGTTGTTAATTGAGAGTTATCTTCATTGTAAAGTTGAGTATTTAAGTTTATACCTTGACTAGCAAAAAACTTGTAATTGTAAAATTCTTTAATTATTTGAGGAAAACCATTTACAAATTGATTATAAAAAGATTCAATATCACATTTAACTAATTGATCTGTAGCTATAGACGTAGTATTTACAGTTTCAAGAGTTGGATCTTGTTTTACCGCTCTCCATTGATACCAGAATTTTTTAGTAGTATCTGGATTTACAACACCCTCCGTGCTACAACTAGTGTCAAGGTTTACGGTTAAAGGAAAAGTAGTAGGTGTTCCGCCGGTTACGGTTGCAAAACCTAGACCTTGAGTTTGAAAAGCTGATGAGTCAACGTTATTGTCACAATTATCTTTATAAAAAGTTTTTAAACCTTTTATCTTGTTGAAGTATTTGTTTTCTTTTTTAACAAACTCTTTTATCTGGCCTTCCTCCATATCAGTGTTTATATAGTTAGTATACCAACCAGGAGTTATTGTTTCGCTGTTTATTATTGAAGGAGCTATTTGTTGATGAACAACTTGCTCTATGCTTAATCCACTTAATCCAGTGCTAGTACCATACTTATATCTTCTTGAGTCAGTACCAGCGTAGTTTAATGTTTTAAAACCTTTTATAGATTCAGTTACATCGTTTATAATTACATTAACAGAGCTATCATACTGTGTGCCATAGAAATTATTATAAACAGGGTTAGAAGCATGCTCCCATATTAATCCTTTGTTAAAAGTGTAATACTTGTCGTTTAGTGATTCGCCACTTTCTAGTGGATAAAAAACACTACCAGTTTTGGTATAATAAGATTTTCTACTAGTCCAACCATCAACAGTTTCTTTAAATGATACTGTGGTTGTTTCTATATCGTCAGATTCATCATTAGGTACGTCACAGTTTGTTTTATCTTTCGGTGTCTTAGAAAGCTTATCTTGCCACTCGTCAGTTAAAAAATCTAATGTTAAATTATAGTTTTCTTTGTCATCATTGTAGCTTCCAATTATTTTAGTAGAACTAGGTAAGTTGTCTGCAAAAAAGTCTGACATACCTTTTAAGGCTATATTAGTTATACCATCTTGTGATAGTCTAATTACAGCGCCTCTGTTTTTATCTGCAAAGTAACTTCTAAAGCCATAGTCAGCAAAAGATTCTGGATTAGTACTAATACCGAATTCACCAGCATAAGGTGTTGCTTGGCCCAACACAGCTTTGTTCGATGTTACATTGGTGCTGCCATCGGCATTAAAAAGCGCATCTTTATTAGCTAGTATTCTTAAACACTTGTCCTCACATAGAGTTGTTAAGTTTGTGTTTTTAGAATGAAGTTTTTGAATACTACCGTACTCAGGATTTAAATCTTTGGTTATTGGTTCTGCTTGTATAAACTGATTTAATCTATTTATACCGGCTTGCGAGTTATATATTTGCGAAAATATCAAACCACTACCTCTTCTTTCTTCTGCATATGGCCCTGGAAATATAGTAGAAACTTTAACGCCTTTACCTATTTTTGGAGTATTAAAATCATCTCTAATTCTATCTGACTCTACAGCATTTCCAAAAGAGTATACATTAAAATAAGGTAATATTTTTGTTTGTCCTTGTAGTTCAGATATAGGATAAGCTTTACTAGCTTCATAGTATATATCTAAATCAACAGCTTCTTTAGGTTCAGTTTCAAATATAGCTGGATTACTTGAAGATAATATAGAATTATCATCACTAACAATCTCTTCTACTATTTGAAAACCACCTATTCTTTCAACACCAGCCGCGCTTAAAGATCCATTACCAACCCAATCTTCTTCTATTTTATCTTTTAACACGAAATATATAGCTTGCTTTTTATTAGCATCTATACCTTGTTGGTTGTTGCAGCCAAAAAAGCTAATTTTACCTCTATGCCCACAAACTCTATAATGCTCTTTTATTTCATAAGGTCTTGTTTCAAATCCTTCATAAGCTGTTCCATCTCTACCTATTATTTTTATCAATAATCCTTCTTCAGCTGTTGACATTGGTTTTCCAACATATCCAGCTTCTTTTGAATACCAATCTATTTCAGCCCCTTGAGTTATAATATCAGATGAGCCCCCACCTGCAAAAACAGCCCCAATACCATCGCCTAAGTATTTTGGCATTTTGTAAATATGTTTAAAATTTGTATTAGGATTAGAGTTTTGTGGAGAACCACCATATCCATTGTTGTCGCTGCCATTGCCACCTGTTCCTATTCCTAAAAGTTTTTTATTGGGTTGACAATCAAGCCCAAGAAAGTCTGCATCTTCGCCTGGATCTCTAAGAAAAAATCCATTTCTATCTTCTAAATCAGCACTGGAAGTGTCTATGTTGTCGCTGGCTGTTGTTGTAGAGTATTTTATTTGCCCTATAACACTGTATCTTTTATTTGCTAAATTAAAAGGTCTAACTACATTGGTTTCAAAATCAGCATCTCTATTTATTTTTACAAAAAATCTACCTTCAAATTCAGGTAATCTTTCTTCTACTTTTTTAGTTATATTAATAGTTACAGTTGTTCCACTAGCTAAACCTGAAGTACCCATCCAAGAAGCATCGCTTCCAAGAGGTTTATCTAAATTAATTATATATTGAGTTGCTGAGCCGCCTGAAGGACCACCACTAGCAATGCCCACGGCATTTGTTCTATTACCACCTGTAGATATTATAACAGATACGTCACCGTTAAAGCCACTATAAAAGTCTGGATTAACGTTAGCAGTCGGCCCTTCAAATGTTAAATTAGAAAAACCTTGCTCAAAACCAGATGTAACAGTACAAGTGTGTATGGCTACTGATTTGTTATTAGTAGCAATAAAATCAGGAGCCTGACTTTGTATGTCTAAAATTTTATATCTACTAGGCCCTATAGAGGGATTATCGTTATCGTGTTGTTTTTTAAGAATTAAATAAGTTTCAATATCAACTTTATTTCTTTCAGATGAAGGAAAAGATAACCATATATTTCCGTCTTCAGCAAAATAAAATCTATCTAAAGCTAAATTATAATACTCATTAGAAGTGTCTTTTATATAATATTTAGCATGTGTCATCCAGCTAGGAGCATTAGGTATTGTCTGTAAAGAAGCTGAAAAAGAATTAACTTTATCAGAAGTTTCTTTGCCAAGATTATATGTTGCTGTTGGATTCGTGAAAACAGGTGTTTGTCTACCATAAATATCTTGAAAAACTATACCTAACTGATATTTTCTTATAGATTTTATAGATGGTTTTGGCCTTAAAAACTCTTGATTAGGTGAGTCATCAGAAGTATTACCGGTGTTTCCAGGATGTTGATTTGTGTTTACACTCAACGTTAATGTTGGCTTAGGCACGTTAAAGTTCTGAAGATAATTAGCGTATATCAATCTATTTGCAGAAACTTCTTGAGCTCGAGCTTTTCTAGGAACATTATCAAAAACTCTCAATAACTGATTTGATTCAACTGTTTTACCTATTAACTCTGTTGTTAATTGAAAAGTTGTTTTAGTTCTGTCTTTTATAGTATCTACTATATATATGTTATTAGAAGTAGAATGCTTGTATAATATGTCTAACTCTATAACTTCTTCACTACCCCAATCCCAGTCTTTTAATACTAAAGATCTTATGTGATTCTGCATACCTTCATTGTAACCATCTGATGAAAGATATTCAAAATCATCACCTTCAAAAATAGCTTCTGTAAAAGGTGAAAAGCAAGAATATTCACCGTTTTGGTACTTCCACCTATAAGCGAATCTTGGAAACACAAACTCAAACATTGGGTTTTTTTCTTCTAATAAAACCTCCCAAGTAACTACCTCGTCTAAATTATCTCCAAATCTAAGTATATTACTTGATATTGACATTATTCTACCGACTATAATGGATGTATTAACAGACTGAACCTCTATTCTAACCTCATATTCATCTGTATTGTTATTGTCATCTATAGCGCTACCAGTTAAAACTATATTATCACCTTGAAAATAAGTAGAAGAAACGTCTTGCCCAACATTTATTTCAATTGTTTCCATACTAACCGCGTTTCCAGGCGAACCAGCTGCCGCAGGTGGAAACTTAGGTGTAGTAGAGTCTTGATCTTCAACCCACTCACCGTATGTTGGTAAAGATCTATATTCTATAGGTTGAAAATCAGTTGGAGCTTGTGTTATGTATGTAAAATTAAACCATTTGTCACCGCTTGCAGGAAAATTACCAGTAAAATTAAAAGTACAACTAAGAGGAGTTACTCCAGTTCCTGGTACCTCAATTCCAGCTGCAGATCTTGTTGACGTGGACACGTCAGCGGTTAAAGCATATAAAGGGGATTTTTTAATAACAGTAATGTCTTCTTCAGCAAAATCAACAGAAGATGTTGGGCTAGAATATATAGCTGTAGATTTATTGTAGTTTGGAACCACAGTATGTGTTGTAAAGTTTGTTGAACCAAATTTCCATTTAGTTATATTAACTTTTTTTGGCTCATTTAAATTATCGGTAAAATATAATAAATCATCTATTATATTCACACCTGTGATTAAGTGTTTTTGATTTTTAGAAAAATTTAATATACCTTTCGTGTCAACTAAAACAGGTGAGACCTTACCAGTAGATTGATTAAACTCAGCGATAGCACTTATACTAGGACTTGTTCTACTGGCTTCGCTAACTATAAACCAGTATATACACTCTGTTGGCTCATGTCTTATAGAACCAATACAGATAGGGTTTACTAAATCACTTATATAAGAAGAAGACCAGTCACTATTAGAAAAAGGTTTGCCTTTTATTTCAGAATTACCTTTTAAGTTTTGTAAAGCACCAACATTGCTAGACTCGGATGTAGCCACTGTTACGTTTAAAGCATCACGGTATTGTCCATTAGGAACCATTCTCTCGTCAAGATCATGATTCATCTTGCCTTGAGTAAAGTTATGAATAAATTCTGGCATATTTTAGTGTTTTATTATCTTAGATTTACCTCTCATTACTTGAGTAAGTTCTTCTGATTTTAAATTTGATAATCTTAATTTTGCATTTCTTTTAGCTGCAAAAGCTTCTTTTTTAAATCTCATTACTAAATACTCCTGAGTGTTAGCTCTAGTGGCTAATATTGCATGCGCGATATATTTATATATAGCCTCTTCTGCAAATTTATGGATAACCATTTCGTTGTCTGTTCCAAGAGAGTCACTTATGTAATTTAACGTTATTATCTTACCAGTTAAACTTGAATCAAAAAATATTTTACCTCTTAAATTGTCTATAAAATAAACCCCATTGCTATTAGCAAACTCTGGATCTAAACCATATCTTCCACCACCTAAGCCTCTGTATCTCTCAAACTCATCTAAGTTGTCATTGTTAGTTACGTTTCTATTTGTAGCTTGTCTAAAAGACTGAAGTGTCTCAGAATCATTAGCCATTAATAGAGTTCCATCTTGATCAAAAGTGTAGTTATAATCACTGTCTTGCACTATAGCCTCAGGGTTGCTAGTTTTTCTAGCTGGCATTAATATTCTTTCAATACCGTCTCCATCTAGCCAAGATACTTTAACGTAGTTAACATAATCGTGAGGTAGCTTCATTGATAAAGATGGTGGTATTTCTATTTCTTGCGACTTAAAAGATTTTAAAGTGTCATAGCTTAATTCTGCTAAACCTCTCTGTGCATGAAAAGCTATATCAGTTTTTCTTATTTTAGATATAATTTTATCTTCTCCAACATATGATATCATAAAATTATTTATAATATTTTCCATGGAAATATACTGATAATTACCATACTGCTCGTTTGGCAGTGTTTCTTGAAACAAAATAGACAAACCACTCAGCGGTGATCCATCAGCAGCTTGAACATCTGTGTTTACGTTTGTGTTGTTAAACACTATGTTGTAACTATTGTCTGGCGTCGTGTCACCAGGACTAGTGCCATTGTATGAATAACTGTTTTTACTTATTTCTATGTTATTTATAAAAACCGTAATGTCAGCTTGTTGAACAGGTCTTGTTGGAAAAGCAGTAGTTGTAACTGGTCCATATGTAAGATTACCAGCACCCGCTCCTATAAAACTCTGAGTTTGACTATAATAAGCTTGTTGTGTTCCTTGAAATAATGGCATATCTTATTGTTTTTCTTGTTGTATTGTTTGCATTTCTTCTTGATTTGCAATCTGATAAGTTTGAACTTCTTTTGTAGATAGTCCTGCAAACTCTAATATTTTTTCTACTAACGCAACTTCTTCTGACTGGTGTAGTTGAAAGTTAACACTAGTCGCTGCATTGTATAAAGCTTCGCCATACACCATTACATAGCCCCAGTTAGGAGCTGTTGGTTTAGCTATTAAATTACAAGTTACACCAGAAGTTATTGTATCAGGAAATACTTGTATTTGAGTCTCTGAAGTTTTAATATAAACAGGTCTAATTAAGTTGGGTTGTGTTAAAGGGGAAGATTGTATATTTCTTATATTACCTTTGTTTATGTGCTCTATTGTCACATATGGGCGATCCGCATTTTGTTTATACATAAGATCACCTATTCTGTAGTTTGCCGGTAGCGTACCAACGCCAGCGCCTGCACCCATGTTTACAGCTTGATCAAACGCTTCAAATATACTTATTTTTTCTTCAAGTATATTAAGCATGTCTGAATACTCTGTACTGTTACCATGTAATCTACCAAATTGATTTATATCGTAAAAGTATTGTTCAAATATATCTAATTGAGCTTGTTCTGCAAATAAGTTAAATTCTTGTGGAGTAACGTAACCACGCTGCTCTTTATTTAACGTACTCAAAACAGTTTGGTAAACGGTATCTACACTTACAGCCATAATTAATAAGGGAATTTTTTATTTAAATATTCTTTTCTTTTGTCGCATCCACAGTCTTTTCCTGTGGCCTTGCTAATTTTTTCAACAACTTTTTTTATTCCAGTTGCTTTAGTGATAGCTTCAATAGTATCACCTAGACCTTTTTGTTTTTTCATTTTAATAAATGCAGCCGCCGTTAGACGGCTGCGTTTTATTTATAGTTTTTTACTTAAGTTTTTATATACCTCCATGCCTTCGTCAGTTTTGAAGAAAGCCGCTAAAGCATTGTATGGATGTTCGTCATATGGAACAACACAAAGCTTTTTATTGTTAGGATATGTAAACACTCTTTGATCATCACTAAGCTTTATTAGATTATTTTCTACACATTTAGCGCCAAAATTTCTAAGCTCAACATTTTCATCATTAGCTAACTGCAAGAAAAGACTAGGATTTCTTCTAGCCATTAAGTGTACATCTCTTTTTATTTCTTTACTAGTTAGATTATTTACTTCACTACCTATTTCAGATCTTAATATGGCTTCTGCTTCCTCTATGTCTAAATCTTTTGCTGCGTTTAACGCGGCTAATTCATACTCTAAATAAGCTAAATCATCTACAGCCTCTTCAACAGCGCTGTATTCAGAAAACATCTTGTCTTTTAATGGGTGATATAAAGACATAAGTTTTTGCAAACACTGATTTTTTTTATCAACAAACAGTTTTCCGTTTCTAAAAACTATTCTACCTAAAGTAGCCTCTCCTTTTTGATCTTCAACTAAAGGTGACGCCATGTTTGTTGCGTAT
>Ga0208666_1000689_pt1 | contig 15405 bp, 11 predicted proteins | sample 5B_taG_FD_184078 | JGI IMG/M metagenome (GOLD analysis project Ga0208666, IMG submission 184078) | Marine viral communities from the Subarctic Pacific Ocean - 5B_ETSP_OMZ_AT15132_CsCl metaG (SPAdes) (version 2) | ecosystem: Environmental > Aquatic > Marine > Oceanic | place: Pacific Ocean...
CACCTCTAGCAGAAAGTTTTTGTATTGTTCCGTATACAGGATTTAAATCTTTAGTTATTGTATCAGCCATTGAAAACTGATTAGATTCATTAAATCCTACACGTGAATTATATATACCGCTATATATCAAGCCAGAGCCTCTTCTTTCTTCTCTAAATGGCTCTTGGGTAGTTGAGGAAACCTTAACACCTTTACCAACTCTGTTAGCGTTAAAATCATCTCTAATACGATCTGATTCAACACCATTACCAAAAGAATAAGCGTTATGGTATGATAAAGTTTGTGTCATACCTAATACATTCTGCCCGGTGGCCATGCTCAGCACTGTGCCGCTAGTAATATTTGAGCCATGAGTAGTTAATTGAAATCTATATGCTTCATCTGAAGCTGCAAACACTATTGTAGCACCCGCGGAAACAGTACCACTTATAGCTTGATTTAATGTAATTGTTGGAGGCGATGCATCGAGGTTAAAACTACTCACTGTAGTATTCGCTGCTATATTAGTGCCTGTTACAAGCATTCCTGCTTTAAGTATATTCTTAGGTGCTGATGCTTCATAAAATAAATCAACGTCAGCAACTTCTATAGGTTCTGTTTCAAATATAGCCGGATTATCAGATGATAAAGAAACTTTATTAGTATCTAACCTTTCTCTGTAAAAATGTATCTGTGAAATTTCTGTATGATCAGGATCAGCCGGTACATTAGTAAGACTATCATCGTCCCAATTTCTATCTAATGTAACAGTTACAACTCGACCTTGACCAAAACCACCAGCTCTATTATATTCAGCTACACGATCTATTTTTTCAATTCTATAAAGATCAGTAGTCGTAGGGGTTCCTGTAACTCTATAGGTAAATCCTATATGAGCACCAGCAACTATTTTGTCAATAAAAAGTCTAAATTTAGTTTCATTAATAAAACCCGATGTTTGGCTTCTCGCAATAAATAATGTAAATGTTTTTCCATTACTATCGCCTGGTCTTAGCCCAGTAAGTGCAGAGCCTCCGTCAGCAATATTCTTATCGTCTTGAAAACCTAATGCTAATTCACTACCAACACTTGAAAGATCAGTTGTTGCGCTTGAAGTACCTAATGCAGCCGTTGTATCAAGTATATAGTTTGATTTTGTTGTGGCATAAGCATCTTTAACATTTGTTCTAAATAATCCGTTTGGATTTATACGAACATAAAATCTACCAGCAAACTCAGGTAATTGTATCTGAACGTTTCTAAATAGATTAATTTTTATAGGATCTTCATTACCAAGAGCTTTTAAAAATGGGTCTGTATCTTTTATAACCTCTGTTAAAACGAGCTCGTATACTAGATAATGTCTACCGCTTATAACATGCTCTTCCCCTGTTGGGCCACCACTTTTAATTTGATATAAGGCTGAACCCTCAACACCCGTAGCTTGATCAAATCTTATAAACGATCTTTGTCTTATGCCTTTAAAAAACTCTTCATTACCACCGGTGGTCATCGTGTCGGCATTGTCTTTATCTTTTAGCGGTCCATAAAATCTAACTACATTGCTACCTGTATTAAAGCCTTTAGGCAGCTCGGCAGTTGTTCCTATTGCTGCACCTTCTACAGATGTAATTACTTCCTTAACGTTACTTATGCTTCTAGGCACTTCGTTTGAAATGTCTATTACTTTAAACTTATTGTCTTCGGTTACAGCTGTAGCAGAATCATGCTGCTTTTTAAGCTTAAGAAAATCACCTTCTTTAACTTTATTTCTTTCAGATGAAGGGAAAGCTAACCATGTACTGCCATCTTCAGCTTCATAAAATCTATCCAAAGCTAAATTGTAATATTCTGTAGAATTATCTTTTATATACCATTTACCATAAGCGGCCCATGAAGGAACATTAACTTCATCTATTACCGCTGTAATTTTATTTGTTTTTGAAGCTTCTTTAAAATTAATCTTAACCGAGCTTTCAGGCCTTGAAAATACAGGCGATGTACGCCCTTTTTCGTCCATATACGCTATGCCTAATTGATATGTTCTATCTGACTTTACTGTTTCTAAGCCTAAACCTACGCTAGAATGCGCGGTAGAAGTTACACCTGCAGTAATTTGTTGATTAGTTGAATCAACATCATAATTTTGTAAATAGTTTCCATATACAACTCTATTTCCAACGATTTCTTGCGCTAAAGCTTTTTTAGGAACGTTATCAAATAATCTTAACAACTGAGCGTCTTCTATTATTCTTCCTAAAGCATCTGACGTAATCACAACCTCCGTAAGGGTATCACCTATTGCAATACCTTGATCTTGGCTACCTGATGCTACTGCATTGGAAGCAAGAAAAGGGTTTGTAGCGTAATCACTAATCTTTATTTCTTTTACTACATAAAGAGCTGTACTATTAGCGGCTTTGTAAATTATTTCTATTGTTTCACTATCTCTAGGAATTGAATCACCGTTATTGCCGCTGCTAAAGCTTCTTATGCCTTCTAAATGTATTAATCTTATTTGATTATCCATTCCTAAGTTTTCACCTTTCATTCCTTTGTATTCAAATTGACCAGGAATAAAAGCAGCATCTGAAAATGGTGATAAAGGGCTATATTGCCCGTCTAAAAATTTATATCTATATGCAAATCTAGGAAAATCATTTTTAAATATAGGTTCGTCTTGCACTTTAAGCATTTGCCAAGCTACCGCACCTAAACTATCTTCAGCTATATTTGCGGTGACACTAGTAATTGCTAAATCACCTTGCTCAGTGCTGTCAAAATTACTAAAATAACCTCTAACTTCGTATATTTCTTCGGTTAAATCTTCATTTTGCACAGTGTGAGTAAGCACAACAGGGTGGTTAGCACCTGTAGCGTCGGTCCATGCAATTGCGCCCGTCCATGCAACATTGCTTTTAGAGCCTCCCGCAGCTTTATTATCAAAATCAGTCGCAGCAGTTGTTAAAGGGTTTGGTCCTAAACCGTTAAAATTACCAGCGGCGTTAGCTTGTGCATTAGTGGTGACGCTAACATTAACAGTTAAAACATTTCTTGGTGCTTGTTTTATTACTTCTATATCTTCAGCACTAAACTTTCTATTTCTGTCTGTTCCTGTTTCTCCTAAATCAGTAGCACTAGTATCATATACAACGGTTGTTGCTGAAAGTTGATACGTGTCTGTAGTGCCAGATACTAAAGTTACTACCGGAGTTAATCTTTTACCTGCTCCGGTGGCACTAGCCGTTTTAAATGTATCTATATTTAAAACCCGTGGCTCGTTTAAGTTATCGGTAAAAAACAGCATATCTTCTAATATATTAACACCGGTTATTAAATTAGAAGTATTAAAATTTAATACGTTATCAAAATCTACAATAACAGGTGCTATAATAGATGTTGCTTCGTCGTATTCCATAATACAATCTGCGGTAGTGCTTGTGATAAACCAATATATTTTATTATTTTGATTATCTTTTACCGCGCCTATACAAGTGGGGGATGTTAAGCCGAAGTTATCAGCCCATATAGTTGCGCCGTTAGCGCTATGAAAATTTTGTTTATTATTACCTAATACGGTTTCAATAGCTCCAATATCACCGTCATTCGCACCAGCAGAATTAGTTACCTGAATATTTGAAGCATCTCTATATTCACCGGGCGGCAATAGTCTATCATCAAGATCGCGAACCATGCGACCTTTTGTAAAATTACGTTTTAATTCAGGCATATTTTAGTGTTTAAGCCACTTGGCTTGGTTTCTCATTACTTGTGCTAATTCAGCAACTTTAATATTTGATAAGCGTAGTTTAGCATTACGCTTAGCAGCTGTTAGTTCTTTTTTATAACGAGCTATTTGATATTCTGGTACGTTTGCACGTATATTTAATATTGCGTGAACGATGTATTTATATATGGCTTCTTCTGCAAACTTATGAACTTTCATATCGCCGTCTACGCCTAAGCCATCGCTTATATATTCTAATACAATAATTTTGTCAGCTAAATCAGAGCTAAATCTAATAACACCACTAAGCTGATCAATATAAAAAACACCGTTAGCTTGAGCTTGTTCGGGGTTTATGCCGTAACGATTACCATATCTAAACAAATCAAAAATGTCTGAATCTGTTAAATCGAAGTTTTCGTTATCGCTGCTTGAAGGAGCGGCTTTAAATCTTGTAAGAATAGTAGCTTCTGAGTTAATATCCCCAGCTCCAAACGTCATAGGCGCTGAATTAGAAGTTCCGCTTGTTTTAGCGGTTGGAGCATCAGCTGTTCCTTTTAATGAAGTAGCGTTAGTTGTTAAATGCGTAGGATATATTATTCTTTGAACACCATTGTCATCTATAAAAGCGACACGAACATAATTCACATAGTCTTGTGGTAATACAAAAGATAACTCTGCACCTAATGTAGCTTCAATAGCTTTAGTTGAGGGCAATAAATCAAAACTAAATTCTTGGATAGCTCGTTGAGCATGAAAACCCACATCTATTTTTTTAGCCTTACTTATAAGCTTATTTTCGCCTACGTAAGCTACCATAAAATTATTTACAATATCATTGATAGTAATAAACTGATAGTTTCCGTAATCACTTGTTGCTTGATAATATGCTTGTGAAGTTTGTGTTAATAATCCCATTTATTACATTTTTTCTTGTTGAATACCTTGATTGTCTTTTTGTGTTGCAAACTGAGCAACATCAACCTGCTTAGTCGCGAATCCTGCAAGTTCTAATATTTTTAATACTAGTTCAACTTCTTCTGATTCGTGCAACTCAAAATTAGTGCTTGTGCTTGAATTATGAATAGCCGCACCGCTTACTGTACTAAAGCTCCAGTTAGGTTCATCTGGTTTTTTAATATAGTCTATAGCAACATTAGCATCTGTGCTAAGTAAAGAGCTAGAATTATAAATAAAATATCCGCCTTGCTCTTCATAATATATTGGCCTATCGGCTGTTGGAACGTGTAATGGCGAATTAAGCATTTCTTTAGCTTCTTTCTTGCTTACTCTATCGCATTGCTTATCAGATAAAAATACCGCAGTTGTTCTATAAAGATCGCTGGAGTCAATAGTTATTTTATTACTAGATATACTTAAATCACTAGATCCGCTTTTGCTTTTGTTAAATATAGATATTTTTTCCTGCAATAAGCTGATCATATCAGCATGACCAGTATCATTTCCTGGTAAACGCATAAATTGATTTAGGTCATAAAAGTACTGCTCAAATATATCCATTTGTGCTTGGTTAGCAAATATATTAAACTCCGTGGGAGTAATATATCCTCGCTGCTCTTTATTCATTATTGCTAATACTCTCGTATAAACAGTATTTACGTTTACGCTCATATTTATTTTTTATTATATAGTAATTAGGCCCCTAAAAAGGAGCCTAACTACTAATTGACTTATAGTCGTTTTTCAATAGCACCCAGTACCTCCATACCTTCATCTGTTTTGAAGTATGCTGCAAGTGCTGAATACGGATGTTCATCAAACGGTACAGTCATAAGTTTACGACCAGTGTTTCCATAAGAGAACGTTCGATTATCACTTGATAATTTAATAATACCCATTTCTGTTGCTCGAATGCCCACGTTACGTAAATGCACGTTTTCGTCATTCGCTAGTTGTAAGAACAAATAAGGATTGCTGTTTGCAAATACAAGCAAATCACGTTTAAGTTCCTTAGAGCTCATCTTAGATACTTCAGATCCTAATTCTGTACGCATAATTGCTTCAGCTTGATCAATATCCATATTAGCGGCTACATTCATAGCTTCTAACGCATCTTCGATTCCAGCCACTTCTTTTTCTGCTATAGCTGTAGGGTTGTATTCTGCAATTCTACCATCAGCCATATATGGGTGGTATAAAGATAAAAGTTGCTGCAATGCAACGTTTTGTTTTGGCACATCAAGTACACCATCTCTAAATACAATTCGGCCCAGTGTTACAGGTCCCTCTTGCTCATCTACAAAGCAAGATTTTTGATTTGTAGCATATCGCAATTCTCTTTGATATCCTTTTTCTTCATCAAACCAAAGTAAAGGTACTTTTGCGGAATGACGACTTGGAATAGAATATACTATTGGTTTTTTATTTTTCGTAATTTCGTATAATCGATCACGATATTCCCACTTTGGCTTTGCGGGCATTGGAGGCGTTTTATGCGTTTCTTCTCCAATATTTACAGCGGGCGCTTCTGCCACTACTGTTTCTTGTACAGGCGTTTGTTTTTTAACCGGTGCCTTCTTAGCCGGTGTTTTTTTAGCTGTTGCCATGATATAATATAATTAAATAAAAAAGAAAATAATGCCCTCGACCGAAGCCGAGGACAATATTATATAAAGCTTACTTAAACAATACGAAATTGTTAGCAGCTTGAACACAAAGTGTACGCTCAGATAAGTAATGTACTTTCATTACGTCGTCTGCGCTTGTGAAGTTACCTCCAGCAGATCCAGTTACCCAAGACTTCATACGGCGATCTTCGCTTTGATTAGCGCGGAAACGCACGTGTAAGAATGGACGAGAAATGTTCTGACCTAAGATTTCATCGTATACTGAAGAAGTACCAGCAGGAACTAATACACCGTCAATACCACCAACAAATCCACGAGTTGTAGAATCATTCAAGTATTTCCAATCTGTTTTGTAGAAGTCATAAGAACCACGACGGAAACCAGAGAAACCTAAGTTCAACGCAATGTCTTCGTCATTTTCAAACACACCGTAAGAAGTACCGCCAGCACCGTAAGAGTTTTGAGCAGCTAGCATGTTATCAATTTCTAAAGACTTAGCACGATCTAAGAAAAGCATGTTTTCTTCAATAGAACCTTGCTTATCTAATTCAGCTAATAGATCATCAAACTGAGAAAGACCGCCAGCACCGTCAAAGTCAGTACCAGAATATTGGATACCTCTAGACTCGATAGCAGCAAAAAGACCTTCCATACCGTCAAATCCAGCAGCACCTGCAGAACCCGCACCTGAACCACCAGCTTCAGCTTCAACCATAGCCATTTCAATGTGATCCATGAAACGTAACCTAGCTTCGCTTTCAGCTTTCATGTACCATAAGTAACCAGAAGCACCAGCTTCAGTAGTAACCTCAATCCAACCGATTTGCGCCAAGTCTGAAGCATCAACTACATACTTGTCACGTAAAATAATTGGCTTGTTGTTAAACGTAGTTACTTTTGGCTGAACAGAAACACCTGATTCAGCAGATCCTTTTTTGTATTCAGAACCAAAGATAAACATTTTACAGCTCGCTACGTCACCTGTTCCAAGAGCAGAAGCGTCAGCAGCGCCGTAAACTTCAAAACCAAATGTACCAGCAGAAGTATCAACAGACTTAATGCGTCCTTTTACTTCATTAGCACCTTTAGTAATAATAATAGTTTGTCCTATAGCTAATAATTCAGATTGAGTAGCACCTGTTACACCTCCGTCAGCAGCGATAGTAGCTCCATCAGCAGCGTCTTGATCGTCAACGTCAACAGTTACTGTAAATGCAGCGTGCAAACGACCTTGCTCAGACCATACAACACGGTCAGAAGCCATAGGCATTTCAGCGCCTACCATAGCTAAAAAGCCAGAAATAGTACGCTTACCGAAACGCTCTACTTCTTGTTCTAGAACTTCCGGTAACTCAGTTACACCGTCAAAGTTCATTGCGCTAAGAGCAAGATAATTCTCGCCAGTAGCTTGTTTAATAGGACGTGGAGTTACACCACTAGTCCCAATAGTTAATGTTGCCATTTTTAATTAAGTTTTAAATGTATTATTTATTTTTAAATTTAACCTTAAGCCCAGAGCCCGAATTGCTAGGATTAAGCACTTTATATGTAATACCATTTGAAGTTGTAGTTTTTGAGTGAACCCCTCTCGGGTTCATATCTACGTTTTTCGATTTGGCTACACTATCTTTAAGAGCGTCTGCGCGTCCTTGCTCATAAAAATGTTGTGCTATTTTATCCGAGTTCATTGCTGTAAACAAAGATTTATGATAACCCTTAGCATCTGACATTTCACCCTTTTCATTTAAGAACTTCTTAATAAAGTTGTTAATGTCGCTTTGAGTTTCTTTAACATCTTTAGTGTTATTCACCTTAAAACGGTATTTCTTATCTCCAACTGAATAATCGAAACCTTCGAACTTATCGCTGAAAACTTTACCTGTTTCTTGTTGAAAACGCTTTAATTGTTTATCAGCAATCTTAGCTGACTCCTCGCTTTCTTTATTATAACGATTGAAAAAATCAACCGCTTTTTGTTGTTCTGGATTTAATTTTGATCCAGCTTTTATTTCTTCGTAATATTGACTTTTAAGATTGTCTAAATGATTTTTAGCTTTTGATAACGTTTGTTTACGTTCTAGCTTTTTGCGTTTTATTTCACGCTCGTCATCTACATCTTCGTCATATGAAAACTTATCTTCCATTAAGAAGTTTATGTCTTCATTATCTAAATTAGGATTAGTGGTTTGATAATACTCACGCAATAATTGATCTTCATTCAAGGAAGCGTAATCTGTATTTAATCTTACATAATCTTCTAAAGAGCCACCTGTGTCATTAATAAAGTCTACAACTTTTTGAATATTTTCAGGTAACTCTACTCCGGCTTCTTTAGCTTCTTCAATCGCTTCTTCAACTTCTTCCTGAAGTTCTTCTACAACCTCTTCAACTTCTTCGTCGGTTATTTCCTGTAGTACAGGTTGTTCTTCTTGCGCTACCTCTTGCTCTTCAACAACATCTTCATTGCTGACACTTTCTCCGGTAGGCTCTTCATTTGTTTCTTCGATGTTTTCCTCTCGTACTCCTTCGCTAGTTTCGGATTCGTCGCGTACAGGAACCTCATCTGTGCTTTGCTCTTGAACGGCATCTTTACTAAAATCAAATTTTATGTCGCCGTCTTCATTAACGCCAACAACTGGTTTAACTTCTTCACTCATGATAAAATATTATATAATTATATATTGTTATTATTACTTAGGTTCAAACGTGTTTAAACCGAATCCACCGCCAACAATATCATTTCCGGCAGATTCAAAATTTTTGGGTGCTGATTGCGTTTGTCTTTGTTCAATCAATTCGCTTTGTTGAGACGCCTCTATTCTAGAGCGCTCATCTTTACGGTCTTCTTTTTGTTTTTCTCTTTCTTTTAACCCGTCAACTTCAATACCTTTAAGTTGCATGTTATATTCAAACTCAAGAGCCATAAGTTCTTTCTTAGCGGCTACCTCAGCGTTTAGCTTTTGTTGCTCAAAATTAGATTCCATTTGCTTCATCTGCATTTCTATTTGCATACTTGCTTGATTTTTTTGAATCTCAGCTTGAGCTGCTACTTGTTGAGCTTGTGCGTTTGCTTGTGCTTGTGCTTGTATATTTTGTTGCTGCATAGCCTGATCACGCTGTAATTTTTTCTTACGACGTAATTTTAAAAGCTGGTTAGCTAACTTAATATTTTTTACTTCTCTAATATCAATAGCATCTTCTAAATCAATAAGTTGAGCAGATAAGGCTGTTTGAATATTATTTTCTAGTCTAGCTTTTTCTTCGTCATCTGGAGCTAATTCTAAGAATATACCAAAATCGTATAAATGTAAATCACCCAGCTCTGCTAATGTCATTGTATTAAAACCACCAATTTTTTGTACAAACGCTTCTGCAGCATCACCGTATTCTAAAACATCAGATATACGTAAAGATAAACATTCAGCGGTTTCTGCAGTTAAGAATAAACCTGCGTCTAATATATGACGAGTTGCTGTATTAGAATTCGCGGCGGCTAATTTTTGCACGCCAACTAATGCTCTTGAATCAGGCGTAGAACCATCGCGTGCTTCATTAAGACCTGTTACATCACGAATCATTTGCATATAATAGTTATATGTAGTGATAAGTGTTTGCATTTTATTACCGCCTGCCCCTGTGGAAATAGGCTGTATTGGTACTTTGCCTGGGTTCATATCGCCGTCTTGTGTAAACGAACGGCCGATAACAGAGCCTGTTTGGAAGAACATGTTTAACGCTTCTTGCGGATTATAGTTTGTTCCATTACCCAAATCAATTTCAGCTAAGCCATCTGCGTCAAGATAAACACCGTCTGGCATCATCTTTTGCATAACTTGCTGTAGCTTTAAATGAGTTAGCTGAATCATATCTGCAAAACCTGTACATCGGCTTACTAATGATTCAATACGGCCTTTATACATTCTAGGCGCTACAATACTATAGTTCATTTTAACTTTAGTGTAATCGCTTTTTGGGCGCATCATGTTTTTACACAGCTCCCATTTTAAAAGCATATCAGTTCCTAATACTAATACACCGTCATATAAAACCTCTATAGATCTAGATAATATACCAAATTCTTCGCTATCAACAGGCGGTTGATATGTATCATCTCTTTCAATAGCTTTGTCTGCACCTGTAGCAGTTACTTTAGTTTTATAAACTTCATTCATATAAGTTTTATAATTAAAGTATAAAACTTGAACTAAGTTATTGTCTTTTCTTCTTTCAGGTACATATCCTTGTCGTGCTCCACCCTGATAGTCTCTTGTAGACGTTTTAGTAATTTGTTCAAGATCCTCATTTGTTAAATTAGGAAACTGCTTTGCTATTTCATTTATAGGTATTAGCTTAACTTCTCCAACATAATATATATCTTCAAAGTACGGAGACTCGGTATATGAATAAACTATATTAGCGGGATCTACATAATCTACTGTAATTCCTTCTGCTGTATTAAAAGAATTTTTTACACAAGCAAGACCAATCGTCGCTAAATCGTAATATGCTCTTTTCTTTATTAGCTCATATCTATTGCCGTCTAATAAAGTGTTAATAGCTGTTTCTTCCGCTATTTCAATACTTTGTTTGTAGCTTAGCTGCATATGTAGTTCCAGCTCCTCTTTTGATTCAGGTAAAGTATCGGGATCGTTTTGATATAGATTAATACCAAAAGCTTCTTTAGCATAATCGTTTATTTCTCTAGTACGCATATCTGTTAATACAGATTCTAAATACTTTGTTCTTTTTTCAACACCGTAAGGATCTTGAGAATATGCTTTAATATCAAAAGAACGATCAGCAATACCATTAACTACAATATCTACAAACTTAGATAGTACAGGTACAGGTTTCCAATCTAAATTAAGATAAGATAAATCACCATTAATAGATAATTCATCTTTATATTTTTGTATGCTTTGTTCTCCTCTAGCATACAGCCTTAAGTTATGATAAGAGTTTTGATTACTTCTATATCTAGCTGTACCACTATCGTTATTAAACCATTCCTGCTGAATAGCCTTGCCCACTTTTAGTCCGTATTCATCAGACATTTTTTCTTGGTCGCTAGCTACTTGGCTTGGAAAGTAATTTGAATAGCTCATATTTCTATTTTATTATTTTTGAAGTCACGCCGCTTTGATTATATCTAGCAACTCTTAAACTTAACTTTTGTTTTTGTATATTAGCAACAGGTCTGTATAAATCTTTATGACACGCCATTATTGCAAGTCCTGAACTAATGGCAGCATCAAATTTTGTTCTATTGTTTATATCAAACTTAGACCAATCATTTAATGTATCGTTAAAATACATAGTGCCATAGTTACCTTCAGAAATTAATCCAACATGATCGTTGATATACATTTCAATTGCAGCAGCATGCGACTGCTTCATATCCATACTGGAGTTTGGTATTCCTCCGATTTCTTTCTCAGTTATAGAAAGCTTATTCCATAATCTGTCAGGTCGGTTCATTGAATAACCCCTATATCCTCTACGCTTAAAATGATAAAGTAACCTAGGTTTGTTATTCTCAGCAAGTATAGGCATTCCGTAAAATACGCACGCCATTAGCACGTCTTCGAAAAATATCTCTGCTGTTTGAGGCCTAGCTATATATTCTAAAAAGAATGAACTAGGTGGCGCATCTTCCATTGTATACTTAGTAAGCCCGTGAAGCGCACCCTTTGAGCCCTTGCCGTCAGTCGTTCCTGAAATATCGTAACTATCACAGCCAAATGCACCAACGTGTTCATTGGCTGGATATTTAATTCCATTTTTAGTTATCCACTTATTTTGTAAATGAAGACCAGGTATCCAAGACACTTTAAATCTGCCTTGTGGATTTGGTATAAATACTACAGTTGTATCTTTAACACCGTTAACCCATTGAAAACTACCTTGTGATACAGTATTAGTATTACGTAGATCTTGGTTATAATCAATCTGTTCGTAGATTTTTGTTAAGTTAAATATACTATTTTTAGTTTCATCTCTAAATGCGTGGTCTTCTGTACGCGGAAACTGTCTATAGTATTCATTCAACGCGTCTTGGTCTTGTCTAAGACCGTCAACTTCATTTTCCCAATAATCTATAACACCTTGCTCAATAGTATCTCCTAATGGATCTACTGTTTTTTCTTTTGGATTATTAAATACAGGTTGTCCATATTCATCTATAAATCCTTCGTAATTCCATTCCATAGGTATAAACAAAGAATATAAACCAGACTTTGTTTGTCCGTTAGAATTACGTTTGCTTACGTCAGAATCACTATATAGCCTTTTAAAATTATCGCCACCTTTATCTAAAGCATTTGATGTTGAGCCCATCATACACTTTCCGATAATACGAGAACCTAACCTTAACGTTGTTTTGGTAACTCGCCAGTTATTGAGTATGTTGTCCGGCTTTTCCCATTTACCACTTTCGTCATGCACAAGCAACTTAAGCTTTTCGCCATCGTAAGAGTTGTCGCCAGTGTTTTTCCAGTCAATTGTTGTATCAAGTCCTTCAAGTTCTATCTGCTTTTCTTGTGACTGTATCGATTTTCTAGTGAGCTTAGAAGCTGGAACTCTATAAGCAAGTTCGGTTTTTGGCCGATCCATACCGTCCTGGATAGGTTTGAAGAAAAACGGATAGTTAACTGAGATGGGGACAACTTTGTCGGTAAACATTTTTTTCGCATCACTACCTGTCTTTGATAAGATACCAAATCTGGCGTCACTTGATATGGTTGCCATGTTGACAGTTTCACCGGATGCCATGAACGAAAATCCACTCCGTCTGTTTTTAAGATAGCACATTCCGTAGCTTCTCTTATCAGCCTTGCAGGCTTCCCAAAATATAAAGAAGAGTCTATTTGCTTCTCTATAGTCAGGGTGTCCAACATCAATCTTTGACCATTGCAGGTACATGTAATGAGTACCAGTAATATAAGTTGGTATATTTTTGTTGTAAAACCAATATCCTCCTTCACGTCTGTTAAATTCTTCATCAATATAACCTTCCCACTTCGCTTTAAACTCGTCCGGATAGTTTTGCCAATCAAATATACTTTTAATATTTTTAAGCTCCTTAGGATAGTCCGAAACAATCCATTTATTAGGTCCCTTTTTTAAGGTTTTAGGCTCAGGTGGTAATGCAATACGTAAATTTTGTATTTCAATAACCTGGCCTATCTGACCTGTTCTGCTTATTACAACAATATCGTGCTCTTTATTATATCCATAGTTCCAGGATTTAGAGCGATTTAATCTATTTATAGTTGTAAACTTTATAGGCTCTACAACTTTTATTAGATCTTGTTGATACATTATCTAGATCTTTTTTCAGCAAACCCGGAAAATGTTTTCTTTTCGTCTTCTTCTTTAGGTTTGTTTTCAAGAATACGTTCTTCTTCTTCAATACGTGTAAGTATTTCAAAAGCATCAAATATTGCTAGCTTTTTAGTTGCCGCTGCGTTTTTTAATCTATCGGCAGATACATCATCTTCTGTATTAGTAATGATTTTTTCTTCTGCTACTTTTATTAACTCATCAACCGCTTTGCGACCAGCTAGGATTATATTCTTCTTCGTCTCCTTGATATTCATATTTAATTGTAATTCTATTTAGTGGTATTCTATATAATCGCTCGCCTTCAATATTAAATTCATATTCGCTACTTGGTGCAAAACCTACTAAATCATTTTTATAAGTATCATTATAAGAATACTTGACAATGCCTTTTAGCGGCTCTTCTTTTTCTAACGAGAACTTGTCTTTATTTGCAATAGGCTTTACAAAACAAAAGCCTTCAACACATTGCCATTCTAATTTACGCTTATATGCATATATTTGATCTGGCTGCACAAAAAAGTTATCTTCATTATAATAGGACTTACTATTTTTTTCATCGCCTCGGATATCTCTAAATCTACGAAATACATTATGATGCAAAATAACTTCGTCGCCTACATTTATTTCTGTAGTAGAAGCAATAGGTAATGCTGTTACAACACCGAGTCGGCTGGTATATTGATGGTTTTGAACTTCTGTATTTAAAAGCAACTCTTTACCGTCTATTTCTTTTTTGCCTGATGACCTAGATACTTTAGGCTTCACCATAAAGTTAAAGACGCTTTTCATTAGTACTTTAAATCGTATTCAACAGAAACCGCCATGTTTTTATTAAAATCTTTCCAAGGCATTACCTCGTCAGACTTTTGAATATAGATAGAATACTTATCTTCTTCTTCTATAATGTTAACTATAGTATGGCCACCATATACTTCCTGTCCAACAGAATAGTGCATAGCGTCATTCTTATAATCCTTACCAACACTTATTTTTCTAATTACTTGCATGGGTAAGCTCTCCTGTCATTAAATCAATTTCTTGATTATCATATTTCTTTTCAAGCAATTGCTTTTCCATACGCAATTTACCGATAAGCCCTTGAGCATCTAATACGGCATGCTGCTTTTGCATTTCTAATGTGCCAACAGCTAACTGTGCTTGATTAATATGCTTTACTAAAGTCTGCAAAGACTCTAGTTCTTTTTTAGTTACTTTTTTCATTTAATTAAATTGTTATTTATTATTTATCCTAAATTATAATATCCGTTAACATTATTATTTACTTGTTGAAATTCTTGATCAGTAAGTGCTCTTGAATATATAATTAATTCAGCGCAGCTCATTTTAGAATTATTCGAATCCGTTGTGCCCTCTTCTCTACCTATTACAATTAATTCAACATCATTTGATCCTAAATTAGGATCTGTACCGTTTCTTCCATTTAGAGCAAGTTTAGAGCTGGCACCGTTAACTATCATTGAAAGTTGAAACAAAGTATCCGGAGTATTTGCGTTAGCTATAGTAACAGTGTTTCCAAAGTTTATCTCTATAACTTTAGAAGAGTTTGTTCTTATCATAGCTGTATCTGTAGTTTCGTGTAAACTTAATATACCTTTGCTAGCCGCAACAGGATCGTCTAATCTATAAACAAAAAATATACTATGCGGACTACCATCATCTGTACCTATAGATCTTTTTACAAGATCATTAGTACCGTCAAATGTCATTATCGGTTTTCCATTAGCTCTAAGCACAGCACCACTGGCT
>Ga0208666_1000693_pt1 | contig 15370 bp, 28 predicted proteins | sample 5B_taG_FD_184078 | JGI IMG/M metagenome (GOLD analysis project Ga0208666, IMG submission 184078) | Marine viral communities from the Subarctic Pacific Ocean - 5B_ETSP_OMZ_AT15132_CsCl metaG (SPAdes) (version 2) | ecosystem: Environmental > Aquatic > Marine > Oceanic | place: Pacific Ocean...
TTGTAGATCCTCCAGAAGTTACAGATGGAGTTACATTGTTACCTGATATTGAATAAGTCGTCCCAAGTTTATTGGTGACGCTATATGGCATATCAACAGTAATCTGTGCAGAAGTAACAAATTCCTGTTTTATATCAGCGTAAGTTGGTGCTGATAATAGAAATAGAAATGGAAGAAGTTTTTTCATGTGTCTAATTTTCCGTTGTTCTTTACATTTTTTCCAGTAATCGGATCGACTCTGATTACATCAGGTTTACTTGTAATTAATTCTATTGGTTGTTTTATTACTATAGTTTGTACACCACCATTGGTGTTGCCGATATTACCGTTCTCTCCTTCTTTCTTTTTCTTTTTCGCTCCAGTAGCAGCACCAACAGAAACACCCCATCCAGCAAGAATATTTCCTAATAAACCTGCGGCAAAAGTGCTGTCTACTCTAGGCTGGTCTGGTATATCAAGACCAAATAATTTATTAGGTAATTTAATGTATCCAAGAGATAAGACGATCAAACACCATGCAAGAATAGCTCCTTGTGCAGTAGTACTGACTAAAAACATTATCTTTTCTTGATAGTCAGGTTTATCATCATCTAATTGCTTTTTATTTTCGATTGTTTTATCTGCCATAACTTGTTTTATTAGTCATACTAGACATAATTACGAATTTAAGCAAATGCCAGAGGTTTATGGAGCGTTAATCGGAGCATCAGCTACCGCTTTTCTTATGGTTTTATCCAACATGAGTAATCGAAGGGAAAGAGATATTAGAGAATTATTTAATCGAATAAATCAACTAGAAAAGGTGGTAAGTAGGATAGAAGGCCAAAACCGCTAATGTTTGGTATGTTTGGAATAGATAACATACACAAATGGTAAAGTTTTTAAAACCTCTGTTACTGAAGTTTCTTTCTACGTCAGCTTGCAAGCAGTTAGTTGTGGACTTGTTACGAGCCATCTGCAAGCAAACATCTAATGATGTTGATGACCAGGCGGTAGATTTTTTAGAGCAGCAGTTATTCCCAGGTAAACCTATATCATCTTTACCACGATGAAAGATGACGGGTTTATGAAAATGATTAATAGTAAACTACCTCCCGAAGCAGAACTTTTAATAGAGATAAGATGTAGAGAGGTAATGGCCTGTACAGATATAGGCCAAGTAAAAGCCTTTTGCATAAACCTTATGAAAAATCATGCAAGAACCGAAAATGTATTATCTAATGCAATGATGCGTGTAGTAGAACTGGAAGCAACACTATCTGCTATAAAAGCATCTATAAGAAAACCAATAAATCCTATAAAAAAGTTTTTTCACATCTCCTAATCTTTTTTTAATTCACTAATTCGTTTATTGATAGCATCATATCGAACACAATATTCCTTCATCTCTAAATTATTAAACCAGAATTGATTTTGCAGTTCTGCTAGCTGCTGTAAATAATTTTCTATCAAGTCTCTGTTATCCATATTATTTTAAGATATTGCTCGTATTAATGTATGTTGTGCGTGTTCACTTGATTTATTATCGTTCCATAGAATCTCGTAATAATAAGTTGATGTACCTTTTCGGTTTTGTTTAAGTAAAACTTCTTTTACTCTGCCGTATCTTTTTATAAAATCTTCGGTTGAAGAAAATAAAGTTTTCCTTAGAACTCTGTCACCTACTTCAAATCGTTGACCTACTAAATATTTTTGTGTCACTTCTTTGAACTAGGCTTACGACCATCAATACGCCTTTGGACCGATTCTCTCCACATCAATTCGTCTTTAGCTTCAGCAATTTTATATTCAGAACTGGGAAATTCACGCTCCAAAGCTTCGTAGGCTACTTCTCTAACCCAGGCAGTACCTTTTATACCCTTCTTTTCGGCTGACTTTTCTATGAGTTCAGCCCTGTTTGGGTCGATGAGAACCTGATAATAACTTTTGTTTCCGTGTCTTAGAGCCATTTACAATGTTGTTCTTGTACTACTCTACCACCAAAAAGGCAAATCGGCTTTTTCCATCTGCTTTTTTACATAGTTTTTTCTAGCTTGACTACGCTGTTTAGTCTTGCCAACACGAACTTCTCTAGCTTTCTTCAAAAATTCTATGACACTAGCTAAATCTTTTGAAGTTGCATTAGGAATCTGTTTGTACAGATCCTTCATCAGTTCTGTTCTTATATTCTTCTGCATAAGCTACGGGCATTACATCAATAAGTGTTTTGTAGTATTGTACTCCAAGCTGTTTATTGTGCTTGGAGATATACCATCCGTTTTCGTTTTTACAAATACCAATCATTTTTTACTCCATAATTTAATTAGTTGTTCAAGCTCTTCAATACGTTTACGAGCAGCTTCAATCTTTTGTTGTTTGGTCAATGCACTTCACTCCACTTATCACCAATAGATACTTCTGCTAATGCAGGGATCTCACCTAACCATTTTGCTTCAGCTTTTTCCATTGTAGTTTTAAGAATTTGAGCCCACTCATCTGCAATATCTTCCTTAACTAAAAGAAGCAATTCATCGTGCACGGCTGCTGCAATTCTTACTTTATCCTCACCAGCTTCCTTAACTTGTGCCCATAAATTACCCAACGCACATTTAAGTATCGCTGCACCAGCACCTTGTATGGGTGTGTTACATCTAACAGTTACACGGTTAAGATCACCTTTAAGAAACCTACGCATATTAGAAACAGGAATCCTAGTCTCAGGCCATTCATCTCCATCTGTGGAACGTACCAAATAATTCATTTCCTGCTGCCAACTTTTGATACCGCTATATGTAGTGAGCCAGTTATCTCTAACCTTTGCAGCTTCGTCCGATGACATAATTACACCGCTACTACCAGCGTAATTACGCAAACCTTCTGCACCTGCACCATATAACAGACCAAAGTTTGCTGACTTGGCTATCTGTCTATCGCAACCCATCTGCTGTGCTGTGTAATCATGCAAATCATCACCACGTTTAAAGGCAGCAATCATATTTTTATCATTAGCTAGTGCAGCAGCTAACCTTAATTCCATCTGTGAAAAGTCAGCGTCAACTATCTTCCAACCCTCAGGAGCTTGCACACATTGTCTGAACTCAGAATCTCTGGGAATCTGCTGATTATTAGGCTTGATACTGGACATTCTTCCTGTATCTGCACCCAACTGCATATACGAAGCTCGTACATATCCATCATCAGACATTTTATCCAAGATACTTTCAATCATCTGCCTACGTTTTTCTCTACGCTTCCAAGTCATAAGTGTTTGGATCGTAGGAGAATCAGCAGCACAACTCTTCAAAGCATCTTTAGCGACACTAGGTTTACCATCTTTATTTACTGGAGTATATCCAAGAACTAATTCAAGTTTTTCTAGTAGTTGTTTAGAGCTTTTTATATTGAATCCTGCGTACTGTTTAGTGCCTAACCTTACTGAACCTTGGTCTTTCGCACGTAGATTAACTGAACCATCCTCATTTCTAGGTAACTTTTTTCCAACTGGTAAATCATTATCAAGTTCTCTGATAAATTCATTACCCAGTTCTTTAATGTCATCCTCATAATCTGTACGACATTGCTCTAGTTCCTCTCTATTCCAGGGTAGCCCTATCCTCCACATTTGAGCCATAGCTGGAAGTGCTCGACATTCAAGTGCATATGCTTTTTCTAGTCTCGCTAGTCTTATCTTCTGATCTAGTACATTATCTAGCTCAAGTAGTATTTCAATATCTTTAGCAGCATAGATTAACTGTTCTTTAGATAGTGTTTCTAAACCCCAATTAGACTTTTGCTGTTCTTTAGATACATCCATATTTAGTTGTCTTTTAGCTAGTGCATCCAGACCGTGTTTAGTCTGTGGAATACCATTGGTCAGTAGTCTGCTAGCTATCATGCTACACCTAACAAAACCATTTATATGTATGCCTTGTTCCTGTAACCAAGCTATGTCAAACACAGCGTTGTGAGCTAACCAGAATCTATTGGTACTACTGAAGAAATCTTCTAAATAGTTCCAATCATTTTTCTCTAATTCAAAGCAATCAATCACCACTATGGTTCGTGATGAGTAACAACCCAACTGAATGAGTCTTAGTTTGCCCTCTTCTGGTTGTAGCTGTAAAGTTTCTGTATCAAAAGCCAAACTATGTGCTGTCTGTAATCTTTTGAGTTCCTGTATTCCGTAATAAACTGAATACTCTTGTTTAGTCATTGTTGAGGTCATGGAAGAACCTATAAATATGTTCTGTTACTGTAGCACAGTAGTTTAATTAATCCAACTATTTAACTTTTTTTGAAGTGTTCTGACATTTAACTGTGTAGAAATAGCAACATCCAATCCACAGGCAACAGCTTGTAGCACCTGACAATGAAAATACTCTGCTTCCCAGTAATCAACTTCGTTAACTTTTATAGCCCTACCGTACCCATCATATTCTGTGTATCGGACAGTAGCTATTGGGCTATCTTCAAATCTTGGGATCTGATAAATAGCCACATCTATGTTTGTTCTGCTCATTTACTAACTTTCCCAGAATTTGTTCATTTCCTCTATATACCCAGACCCATCGGTGTATAAACCCTCTTTCGTTCCAGTAGAAGGAGTTTCATTAACAATCGGTTTTGTATAAACTCCCTCTTTGTATAAACTCTTTTCTTCTTCAGGAGTTTTTACAAAATTAGGGTTTTTACAAATCTCTTTGTTAATCGAATCCGTTCCAGCATCTACGTTTTTAGGTTTATACACACCTTCATGGGGTATATCACGCGGGAGAGAAGAAAATAACTTAGGTAAATCTTTTCCAATAGCTTTATAAAATTTAGGTGGTCTACCCCCTTTATTTATATTTTTTGGAACGTCTACTTCTTCAATTAATTTCTGATCTTCCAACTTATTCAAGCTATATATGATGGCTCGTTTCCTATGAGAACCACCCAATGTATCGTGTTCAACCAAATCTTTAACACAGAATGGCTTGTTCTCTTTTCTCATAAAACGCAATATATCCAAAGTATGTTTGTTTGGAGTGTCTACCACAACTTCTTCTGTACGCTCTGGAGCAGGGGTTATAGAGTATGTGTAATCAGGTAGCAGGGTAAATATCATATTCAATCCTTCACGGTCCTCTCTGGACTTCTCAACGCTTACTAGACGACTATTTGCTGTTAACCCCATCTCCGCAGCATCATTTAACGATAATTTACGCATATTCCAAGTTTCATCCACAGCATTTTTAATCGCAGATGTACCTCTGAACTTACCTTCTTTCGTATTGTGATGAATAATTATGATCGAACAAGCTGGAAAGTCCTGTCCATTACGTCTAACAAGTTTCTTTATAGGTAACGCATACTCTCTTCTGTTCTCTTCATAAGGGTTACTGTCATTACATCCATCCAAACTATCAATAATCACTAGATCGTACGCATACTTATTCTGCATCTTCTTAAATCTTGAGTACCATTGCATATCCCACTCAGTAACCACCCTCACATTTTTATCACAACCAATCAACTTCATCTGTCTACGCAATATCCTCTCGTTCTGATCCCCATTCAACCAAAGAACCTTACCAACTGGAACGTTAACCAATCCACCATAAACATTAAAAGCTTTACCTTGTCCAATGTGCTTACCTATTGTCTGACACATAGCAGTCTTACCAGTACCGCCATCAGCATGAACCAACAAAGTCCACGGCTTCGGTAATAATCCTGGAATCAAGTACTCAAAAGGTGTGTCGTCCAACTCATCAGGAGTCAGAGGCTTCTGCCCTTTAGTCCTATGAAACATTTCATGGGTATCAACTAGCCTTTCAATCTCAGCAGCATTACCACGTTTAGCTTCAATAGCTAATTTATGGACCGCTTGGTTATGTAACGCAGGGTTTTCATTCTTAGGATCATTGTCAATCTCGATATATCTCTGTATCAGATCCTCACCATCCAGTATCTCTTCTTTGTACCTAAGTGGGATAGCCTCTACATCTTCAATAATTTTATCTAAACCAGTAGCCTTAAATCTCTTCCTCTCTGGATCGACTTCATCAGCCAATTCAATCAGGTGAGACATATTGTATCTCGCACCATCATTCCTCCAAGTTGCATACCATCTAGCAGCACAAGGATCTAAACCATCTTCCCAACAATGTTCATAATCAGGATCTCTTCTACTCCATTCAGTCCATAACTCCAAACCTTCAATTCCAGGCAATTCATTGTTTATCATTGCCCCTATTTCCCACCAATAGTCCTCACTATTTGGTCCTTTATACCCGATAACACTTAAACAGCCACTAACAATAGCAACTCTTTCTTCCTTACTTCTTTTACTCCATCTGTTATCTGTGTATTTAATATCAACATCTTTATTATTCTTCTTATACTGATCCTTCATACGAGACAGCAACCACTCTGGAGCGTCTGGTACTTCGTACAAACTTCCCTCTAAATTATATTCACCTTTACCAACTCCTTCTTTGTAATACTCACCAGCTACTACACCTTGACCACCCCACAATATTTCCCAACCTTCATGTCCAGCAGCAGTCTGACTTATAGATGCAACCTCACCTACTAAATCCTCTGGTACTTTGAACAAAAACTTAGCAGCATTCTTCCTAAGAGAAGTAACCTTTGGAGCGTTTTTAAGATCCTTTCCCCACTTTTTTTCAATAGCACCCAAGTTCTTATCTACGTCAAATATCACAAGACCATCTGATTTTTGTCCTGTAAAAATACCAATAGCCTTAAATTTATCTGGCTCTCTTTCAATCATTAAAGCTGAATCATTAACTGTTAATGACTGCTTCCACGCTTTACCGTAAGGAACTTTACCGTCTGACACTCTATCTGGGCTTGCATCATTCCTTTTTGGAAGTGCAACCCCCTGTGCATATATAGGACAAGTTACCCAATTAAGAGGAATATCGGGAATAAAACTTTTTCCATTCATGTGTTACAATACCTACTGTAGACTATATGTTGAAACCCTGAAGGAACTCCACCCTTTAGGGTTTTCTTATTATATACCATTGACATTGATTTGTCTATGTACTACAATAGTAAGGCAACTCAGGCTTCTATAGCCAACACGCATTATGCCTTTCATCTCAACTAAAGCGAGAGAAGATGCTACCTCAGTTGGTAGCTCAAAAGACAACTACTTGAATCCATCAAGCGTCAAAAGCGGACAAAAAGTACGTTTCACATTATTAGCAGAAGAGCCTTTCATGTTCTACGAACTATGGGGCAATGATGTTAACGATCCCCAGAAACGTAAACCATTCCGTTTTAGCGAAGAACCAACTAACGAGGACATCACAGTAAAACTGGGTGATGACTTTGTTAGATCACTCACACGAGATGGCAAAGGTCCAGAAACTTGTAAGATAGCTCATGCAGTTCCCGTATATAACTACGACATGGAACGTGTACAGGTATTTTCATGGACACAAAAAACAGTTACTCAAGCATTGGATAACATAAGCCAACTAGAGGATTATGAAGATTCAATGACTGAATGTGATTTTTACTTATCTCGTGACGGAGAAGGTACAGACACAAGATATACTGTGCAAGCTGCCCCAAAGAAAAAGGCTATGGTTAAAACTGTAGACGAAGCATGGGACACAGCCCAAAATGAAGGATTTGATCTAACTCGTCTAATAGATGGTGGTGATCCTTTCAAAGAAGCTGAATAATCGCCATTCATAGGGGGTCTAACGACCCTCTTTTTTCCTTTAATTCTTCTTAAAATTATGACTATAAAGTCCTTACCAAGTTGGTATAAGGGTATAAAGTTTCGATCCAGAACAGAAGCTAGATGGGCTGTAGCTTTTTCAAAGCATAACCTTGATTGGGTATATGAACCTGACGGTTTTTTACTTGATGGTGATACTTGTTATTTACCAGACTTTAAAATATCTTATGGTGGCTCTTTGTCTAGCTCAAAAGGTGAAAAGTACTGGGTAGAAGTAAAACCAATAGCTTTTTCTATCGAGGAACTTACTAAAGCATGGAAACTTTGTAAAAACACAAATACACCCGTTTTGCTTTTAGTAGGTAATCCTAGTCATAAAACCTATGTATATCTAGATAATGGTGAATTTGCTTGGAAGCCCTCAGGAAAAGTAGGAGCAGATTTAACTTACCTGGACTGTAAGGTTTTTTGGGAAGATGACCATTTATATGTAGGTGTAGGCGGTTCAACGCCTGATTGGGATTTTAGTAATAGATTTAAGGAAACATTCTCTGAGCCTTTTGGGGAAGACGATTCCCCTTATATGTTGGAACAAGATCCAGTAGTAAAGGCTTTAAATTATAAATTTGCTTAATTTTCTATTTATGATATATTAATTATGGGAACGTGTATTTATTCACCACTTATGGGAACGCTAGACAAACAAAACGCACTAGCCTCCCTAAGAAAGTGGACTCTTATTCAAGATAATAGTGGACCGTACAGAGTCTACCGTGATGGTGACGACAACATATATCACTCAGTTACACATATTTTAAAAGAAACAGCAGCACCCCACACAAAAGATGCTCTCGAAAAATGGTTACAAAGACCTGACTCTCCTATGGAACGTGACATTGCTTGCGAAAGAGGAAGGCTGGCTCACGCTAATGCAGAATTTATCCTCAAACTGGCAGCCAAGTTCTCCAGGCAAAACGCAAATAAGCGAGGTCTATGGAGAACAGGTGATGATGGATTGGAACGCTGCCCGAAAAAAGTTACGCAATGGGCTCTCCAAAAAGCAGCCGAATCCGCGCCTCGTGTTAGCTGGAGTGCGTCAGGCTACGCAAGAGGTCTACGATCATTCATATTGGAACGTGTAACGGCCATTCATGCAGTCGAATTTTCGGTCTATAAAGCAGGCTTCGGATTTGCTGGTACAGCAGATGCTCTACTGGACATAGATGGAAAAGGGCCATTCATAGTAGATTGGAAAACCGCAAAAGAAGCTAGGTCAGACGACATGATAAACCAATTCTGTCATCAACTTGGAGCGTACAGTTTGGGTCTTAAGAGTCTCACAGGAATCCAAGCAAAATACGGGGCAGTTGTAGTAGCTCGCAGAAGCGGAAAGCCACAAATAAAAATCCTCTCAGAATTAGAAATGAGAGGATCAGAAAGTATTTTTCTAGATAGAGTGGATCGTTACCACAAACAACTTAAAGAGTTAGCAGTAGTCTAGTATTCTCATAAATACGTTTTCTTGATGTTCAGTTAATTCAAAGTCCATATCCCTTAAAATGTCATAAAGTTTTATCATGTCATAGGATTGATCCTCAGTTAAACTAATTCTTTTCATTGGTTCGTTAATCATTGGCATAAATCCTCAAATCGTTTGTTAGTTTCTTTTAAAATATATGGAAGTGTACCTTCTTCATGTTTCCAGCACATTTCGTTTAGCTGATCTTCTGTAAGATCATTTTTCACCCGATATTCTTCCCACACAGTATCGTGTATGGATTCGAGCAAGGCATCATTCTGAGAATTACTCATAAGTAATCGTGCCATTTAGTGCCAAAGGATGACATCATTTCGTAATCTGTTGGTTCGTAGTCATCATCATCAACAGAAATTTCTTCATTACCTGGATCGGGATATACACCCGAATCCTGCAAATCTTTAATTGCATCATCTTCACGTTGGCTATCCAACGCAGATTGATGGTTATGTAAAAATGAATCCATTACAATTCCTCAATAGTTTCTATGACCCATTCCCCTTTATATTCATTTTCAACATCAAACTTATTTATGTTTGCTCTAGCCTTGGATCGGGCTTCCTCTTCTGTTCTAGCTTCAACTAAAACAGTAAAGTAGTTCACTTCTGAACATTCGATTCTAAATTGATTCATACTTTTTTAAACCTCGTAAGTAATTTTGAATATAATTCGATACCTTTAAAATATGCAGCAGTATCTCCGTCAGCTAGTGCAGCTTCAGCAGTATCCAGTACATTATCTAAAATGGTATCTTTGTTATCTTTAATCTTTTGCGATGGATCGGGCTTGGCCTGTTCCCATTTGTATAGATTAAAAGAATCTTTGTAATATCTATATGCCGTAGACTTAGGAATCTCAAAATCAGTATGCAGTATATCGCATATATCCAAACGAGTTAATTTTTCTTTTGGATCTTTTTTGGATTCGTTATCTACCAGACATTTATAGATGAAGGTTTCAGCTTCTTCTTTAGTCATCTAGCAGCTTTCCTTCTCCACTATGCTCTTCCCATTTATTAGAAAATTCACAGAAAAGTTTTAATCTATTAGTGACCTCTTCCATAGTGAAACCACGTTCAATAGTTTCTTCACCGAAAGCTAGATCACTAACAATTCCTATAAAAATATGCCTAAGTACTGGATCGTTCCACGCACTATCTAGCGGAAATTCTGGGTGTGTTTGTTTATAGTTCATCTGTTTTATCCTGATACTTAAATTCTTTGTTATAGAATTTTTTATGGTTTTTAAAGTGTTCCTCAGATAGCACACGGAATAAATCAAAGATGTCATTATCTTTAATCAAAACTTCAACATGATCTTCGTCTTTATGCTTATCGCAGTCAATACCAAGATTGTTTTTAATTAAACACCAGTTACCGTTCTCATCATGTAGTAGCTGATAAACACCTAATAAACCTAAAGTATCTTTTGTATTGGATTGTGACTCGTCATAAGAATCAAAGTACTTAGCGAAAATAAAATCGGATTCAGTTCTTTTCATTAGAGATAACCAACCCCCTCATCACCCTCTAGCTCATACAGCCAAGAAACACTAATGTATTTCCCATTACTATAAGAATCCTCATCTTTACATTCATATCTGGAACGTAATGCATTAACTATTGGTTCAGGTGGCGACCATGCAGTATTAAAAGTAATCTCAAGAAAATCCTCGTCATCTTGAGTAATTTCAATTTCACAAGCACCCCATTTAGTACCCCAATTCTGTGTTCTCCAGTCATACCACCTGTCATCTTGCCTACCAGTTGATGCAAAAGTAGGGCAACTATAGGCTTTATCTGGATCGGGTGGTGTAGGCAGTTCCCCTACATTTCCTCTAGGATCAGAAAACGCATAAGCCTTTGCATATTCTTTAGTTAATGGAGTGACTGTCCAATCTGGTTCGGGTATTAAAACATTAAAAGGATTTTCGCCTTTAAATAGTTCTTTGATTTCTTTAATTTTTTCAGAATCGTCACCCCTGACTCTAACTCTGTTGTATGTCCAATTTGGCATAAATACCTCATTAAATAATTGTGATTTAGTGAACGTTATAATATTACACTAATCGCCTTTAATATGCAATATCAAAATTCTCATTCATAATTATCACTAAGAATTCTCAGAATTTTCATTCATTATTGACATTCATCAGCTACTAGATAACGTTGGAACGTTCATTCATTATTTTTCATTCATCATGGCCTCTCATATTCATAAATTTTTTAAACATAGTCATGTTTCTATCCCTATACAGGATTTATTTTTTATTTTAATTGTTCTACAAAAAATATCAAATAATTATAAAAATCAATTTTCAAAAAATCTCTGCTATCGAGCAGATAAATTAATTGATAAAATATTAATTAAAATAGACTTAGATTAATTGGTTGCTATCTCATATATATTAGTGTAGTATTTTATATGTAATCTATTTATTCAACACCCATGAATTTCAACTCAGACAAAATTGACACTTTAGTATCATTTACTGAAAATGATTTAAGAGTGGATCGACCTTATCAAAATGACAACTTTACTAGAACAAATTTAGGGTATCAAAGACAAGGTAACGAAAATTTAATAGCTACACCATTTAACAGAAATGATGATCTACAGACTACTTTATTTAAAACTGGAATTTTAAATGATCCTGAAGTATTACCAACATTTACAAAATACAAAGATGTATCTTATGAATGTCCAAACAGAAAATCTATTTTTAGTAAGAGATTAAACAAGGTTATTTCTACAGTTTCAAATACATACGAGCTAGTGAAGCACGATGTAATTTTAGATGCTATCCAACCTAATTTAAATTTTTTAGACGTTGAACACATTATTTCTATGCAAAATACTGCAAGAGTTTTCATAGTATGTGCAATTAAAAATAATGATCTGGAAGTGTCAAACGGTGACGCTATCCGCAGAAGAATGATTTTTGTAAATAGTATGGATGGCAGTTATAGCTTCAAAGTTATACAATCTGACGTGCGATTATGGTGCTTTAATCAAATGGGGTCTATACAATCAGGTAAAAATAAAATGGTGTTTAAGCATCAGTCTGGGGTTAATAATCAACTTGAAAACTTAGGAAAATACTTATCATTTCAACGTGATGATTTTTCAAATTCTATTGAAGAATTTAAAGCAATGCGAAATACTAAATGCTCTAATTCAATGTTAAAGGATTTATTTTTGCATAGTTTTCAAGATAAATTAACAGGTCAGATAACAGACAAAGAAACTAAGTTAAAGAGAAATAAAGAATTTAAAGATATTAATAAGGAATGGATCGACATTAAAAGAAACTTTGAAATTGAAGCTAATGGTAAGCAACCGAATGTTTTTAACGCATTTAACGCTATAACCGAATACGAGACACACTCAGAGTCTAGCAGGGTCGATTCTACAGAATCAGCGAGAATAAGGTTCGAGTCGCTTATGAGAGGTCGTTGTCAAGAGAGAATCTTAAAAGCTCGAAAAGAGTCTTTGAGACTTTCAAGGGTAGGAGCTTAAGATTATGTATGAAACATTTTGCTCATTAAGAAATAACGATAGGATCAAAGTTTCATTAATAGATTCTATGTTTGGTAAGAGGGAAAAAACTCTCATAGTTGGCCGCCGAACCCATTCAAAGAAATATAATGTTGAGAAAGTGACATTATATCAAGTAAATAAAGATGGATCGCCTTGTAAACATTCATGTAAGTTTTATTTTTATTATCGACCTGATTCTGATTTATTAACTTTGGCTATGGGTGATATGGGTTGTTCATTAAAAGGGATAGAGGTTTTAAGTACTGTCTAACATACAATTAAAATTCAATAATCCTAGTGTAAAAAGCTAGGATTTTTTATTGTCTCAAATTAGACTAAGTGAGATTGTAATAATTTAATAGAGTTAAAGGTATTAGTAGTCATTTAATTTTTATAGTTATATCAGTATTTATACTTGATTTATTAATTGTTAGATAATACAATAAGGATGTAAAAACCACCTTTATTTTTATGAAAAATTTTAAACAACTTGAAATCCCATTTAAAGAAAATGTCAAAAATTTATACTGGCATCCTTACGAATTAAGGCATTATTTTAGAAATTATTATTCATCAAATTTTAAATCTTATAATCGTTTAGGCTTAATTATTCAAAATAATGGATTAAATCTATCTAATGAATTAATTTTAGAGAATACAAAATATTATCATAAATTGAATAAGATTTTAGATTTAATTGCTTTGCATATCCCTATGAATTTAAAAATAAGAACTTTAAAACCTAGTAGGATTAATTCTTATAATAATTGCACTCTTAAAAAAGTATATAAAACTAGGCAAGAATTTAGAAAAGTTTTAAAATATTGGGCTAGCTAAATTTTCATTCAATTACACATTTAAAAATTCATTCAATTAATTATTATGGCTACTTATCAAACTTATCAAAGACAATTTAAAAAAACATTCAAAATAGTTGATGACCAACTATCAGAATATTATGATCTAATAGATCAGGGAAAAATATCTGGTGATGATGAAATTATTTGTACTCATGCAGATTTAGAGAGAATTGATATAGGCACTTTCAAATATTTAGAGATTCAGGATAGAAATATTTTTAGATATGAAAAGCAGATTGAAGATTATAAAAAATACATAGAAAATCTAGAAATTGAAATTGATAAAATAAAGAGATCAACTTCACATTTGAAAGAAACTATCAAAAATGGAAATGGAATAGACAAAGATTATTGTAAATATTTACTGGATCAGGAAAATTAAATTAAATTAGATCAGGAACTAATTAATTAATAGCTAGATTCTTAATTGAGTCTAGCTTTTTTAATGTTTGATAATTGAATGATTTTAAATTTGTTAATGTAGTATTGCACGTTTAAATTTTAAAATTGTTTGATTCTTACGTGTGAGATTGTTTAGTTATATCAATGAGTTTAGAGTCTTATTTTGTGAGACTGTGTAGAAATTTTAGGAAAATGATAGTTTTTAAGGGTTTTAATGTATTATTTTAGTATTGTATTAGATAGCAAAATAGATTATAATTAAAGAGTAATTCACCCAAATTTACACATGACAACTATTAAAAATGTCTGGAACAATTCAACCGAAATGCACGCAATTCTGGAAACAGAATCAAAAGAATATTTTAAAGCACCTGAAGCAAAAGAAGTTGTTGAAATCCAACCTGATGGAACGTCTAAAACTTATTACGAAATGCCACCGAGTCAATTTGCAATAGATGCAATTTTAAATGAAGCAAGAATTAACAAACAAAATGGAGGTTCTAACAATGTCAGTTTCTAAACTTGAATATGAAATTAAATGTTTAAATGAAACATTAGGAACTAATTTATTTTTGAATCGTTACGGTTCGGGATATGTAATTTTTGAAGATGGTAATTTTAGTCATGAAATTAATTCTGCTTTGACTTATAAAGAATGTTTAAAAGCTATCCAAACTATTAGATATTGTTTTGAATCAAAACTAATTAAAAAACAATTCTATAAAAAATTATTACATACACTTTATTAACTTCTTTTTATTCTCTCTTTCCGTACCTCTCCCAAAATGAAACCAACTAATCACAACCTAATCAAATTGTATAGCTTAAGAACAACCCGTTCTAATCGTTCCAGGCTTAATGCAACCGTTTTAATTGTTGGACTGTCTAGCTTATTACTTGCTGGCTATCTCACAAATAAAGGTTTTGAAAAATGTCTAGCAGATGGCAGATTTACAACTATTGAATGTGAGAAAAAACATCTAGGCTAATTAGTCCAGACTTCACACGCTATCCTCTACAGCTCCTAAAATCTAGGAGCTTTTTTATTGCTGATTTTTTTTTTTTAATTTTTTTTTACGCTATCTTACAGGCAAGGGGACATATTGCAAAATTTTTTTAAGGCTGTAATAGACCCCTGAACCTACTGATAAATCAAGTCATAAGCTCTAAAATACTACAATATAATAATACTACAATATTACACTAATGTCAACTACTTTTTCTTATCTTCAACGCTAATAGATAGCTGTGGAGCGTTAATATTTATGTTCTCTACACTCTCCCCTAGTACTCTACCGAGTGAATCCAACACTTGAGCAGCAGTTTGAAGCTGACCCTTCTTCATAGCTT
>Ga0208666_1000694_pt1 | contig 15362 bp, 23 predicted proteins | sample 5B_taG_FD_184078 | JGI IMG/M metagenome (GOLD analysis project Ga0208666, IMG submission 184078) | Marine viral communities from the Subarctic Pacific Ocean - 5B_ETSP_OMZ_AT15132_CsCl metaG (SPAdes) (version 2) | ecosystem: Environmental > Aquatic > Marine > Oceanic | place: Pacific Ocean...
ACCAGTTGTTACTGGATAAAATAGTCTATATTGTGATTTATTTCTAATAACTAGGGATGAAATGTTATCTAAAGTTATATCATCAATACGTTGTTGTATTTGTTTAGATATAGTTCCTAACTCTACATCACCAATTCTTTCTGTACCAGCAATAGTTCTTAAACCGTCTGGTGCTAAATATATAATATCACCACCAAGCTCTTGTATAGATCCACCATCAACACATCCTATTTTTCTTGTTACAGGTGCTATAGCAAAATCACTTTCTGTATTTCCTGTTAATTTAAATATTTTATATTGTCCAAATATAAATAGTGCATCTCTAAATACTTTTAATCCTTTTATATCTGTGTCTACTTTAATAACACCACCACCATTACCTGAAGTAAAATCATTGGTTTGAAAAGGACCCATAAAAGTAATCTGCTGCTCTGCACTTGGGTTACCTGCAAAAAATAAATGATTCTTAAATATTTCTACATGCTTAAAATTTGCTGTCCCTGTAGCATTTATAACTGAAGCAGAAAATGCAGAAGTTAAAAGTTGTGGGCTAGAAGTTCCTGTAGTAATAACTATTCTATCAGTACCATCAAAATTAAATTTTCTAAACTCATAGTTTGTAGTAGGTGTTCCTAAACCTGTTATAGTAGAAGTCCAACTTCCTGATCCAGTAGCTGCTCTATGTATACTACCACCTCTGCCTGCTAATACTACACTACCAAATATAGCTGACATTACAACTCTTTCAGTTGATGCAGATACCTGCGGTACAATATTAGAGTTCCATTTAGTTGTCCCTAATATTTTTTTATAGCCACCTTTAACATCTGGCTCAAAATTTTGTAATACTTTTGTTTCTCCAGGTTGGTATGAAAATGAATCTTTGTTTAAAACAAGCCCACCACCACAACCAAATATAAAGGGAGATATCTGTGAAGTATCAGCCACTAATTGCGCCCCTTCTATGATACCCTAAATTAACTCTAGTATCTAGCATTTCAGTAGGTGCATTAATTAATTCTATTCTCATTCTTTTAATACCAGATAAAAAATCTTGGTTTGCAAATTGAGTAAACTGTGGATCTGATCTTAAAGAATAAATATAATATTTTGCTCTTGATACAACTACATCATGAAATCTTGCAGGTATATCTGGTTCATCTGTAGCACCAGATAGGTCAGAATGAGTTTTCCAATACTCATAATTTATTGTATACTTATCAGAATCAGGTATTGGATATAAGCCAAATTTATCATCTTGAGTTCTAAATACAAAATCAGGTGTGTTATAATGATTACTATTATTAGTTTGTGCTGTAGACAAAAATCTTCTTCTATAATCATCATATGTTATATACACTAATTTTTTAGGTCTTATATCTTCTGATACTTTTACATAATCAACATCTAAATTATTTGAATCGTCATTATCTAAAGTGATATGAGATGTAGATGCTGTAGCTGTAAATGTAGTATCTAATATTTTACCATCTCCAAAATCTGTTACAGTTACTGTAGTGTTTAAATTTTGTGTTCCAGCAGCTGATGTTCCTACTTGTACTTTTAAACTAGAACCACTAGATGATGTATCCATTACTCTAACTTGTACTCTATAAGATTTATTTTTTACTGTAGATAAGCTAGCAGAAGCTGCTGCTGCATTTAATCTTAATCTACCATTACCTCCAGAATTATATGCTGGTGATCCCGATACTGTTGACCAGTTAGTTATATTACTATCAAATGTAGAATTAGTAACTAATTCTGTTGGCACTAAATAAAAAGACTCAAAATCAACTGATCTGTAATCAGTAGGTAAATCGTATTCTTTTTGTCCAGCAAATGTTACTTGAGTTTTATCACTATGTAACCAAGGCCATTCTAGCTCTGATGAATATACATCTCGCAATGCTTTATTAACTACATCTTTAGTAGTAGTTTGAATGCCTGTACTATTAGTAAATGTCGATGAAGTAAGTTGCACTTCATTAAGTTCTGCTAATACTGCATTTGTGAGTTGTAGGTAATTCATACTAATCCTTTAATAGTTCTAATATCTTATCTAATTTTTTATCTTGCTCTAATACTTTTTTTTCTAATTCTCTTAAAGACTCTAAACTTGCTGCTTGTCCGCCAAGGTTTCTTCTTGTTTGTCCTGTTGATGCGTTTGTTTTTTTTCTTAAATCAATAATTCCCATATATTTTTCCATTTAAAAGAAGGGGGCAAATGCCCCCCTCTAGTTAGTTATTACACTGCTGTGTCGTGTTGTGTAGATGTATTTCTATCATCTTCATCAACACCAGATACGTCACAAAGTAAAGCAAAAACACGGATCTTACCCGCACTTGAAGCTGCACTTAATACTAATACGTCAAGAGTATCTGCACTTGCAACTATAGTTCTAGCTGTAGCTGTCGGTGCAGAGAAACCTGTAGCGTTAGTATCTCCGTCAACATATCTATCAACGTCTCCACCTGTGATACCTAAATCAAGTGTAACTGAGCTTGATAGTGCAGTAAGCACTTCAATACCAGCTTCCAGGACTAGAGTTTCAGCAGGAATATCTAGTACTCTTAGAACATCATTTTGTGCTGCTCCAGAGTCACCATTTATTGCTGAGACATCGATTGTATTTTCCACCAAATAAGGAGTCCTAATTCCAGCACTCAATTTTGATGGGTGCCCAGCTGTTCCGCCAGGACCTGTCACATTATATGTAGCCATAATTATTCTCCTTAGTCTATTTTAATGTGTTCTGCAATCAGAGCGTCTGATCTTAGAACTTTTCTGCCAAAGACATGTAAGCCTCTAACAACGTCAGCAAATGATTCTGTGTCTCTTACAACTTCCATTTTTGCGATATGGTTAGCAGTTGCAGTAGAAGACATGTGTCCAGACATCACTTTGAAGAAGTCAGATGTGCTTGATGCAGCAAAGTTATTGGTTTGATACATAGTGAAGTTATGGATTTTTCCATTGTACACTTGACCATTTCTTAGTGGTCCAGCGGCTCCAGTAGTATCAGCCATTAATTTGTTGTTGGCTTTACCTAGTTCTTCATAGAAGTCAGGGCTTGCTAGAAACCATCTTCCATCTATCGGAACATCAGCAGAGTCCAATCTTTTAGCGTGATTTGCGATTACGTTAATTGGGTCAATTTCAGGTGAACCAGCCAGAGACGTACCTTCTGCGTACGTTCCAACGTCTTGTCCAGATCCATCTGATCCAACTGTAGTTCCTGCACCACTAAACATCGCAGCAATGATATTCTGATCATATGCATTTTTTAGAGCGTATGCACCAGATGATGATGCAACAGACTCAAAATTCACATGAGAATGTCTTTCTTCGATATCATCCACTTTAAATGCAAAAGCATTTGCTTGGTCAACAACCAAAGTAATTTGATCGTCTGCAAGCTCTTGTGTATTGATAACGGAGCCACGAGTGTAACTAGCAACAGTAACTACGGGTTCTTTGATAATTCTTACCGTGTCACCAAAATTTTCAATTTCTCCAGCATAGTCGGTGTTTGTAATATCTTCAACAACCGAAGCAGTTCTGAAAAACTTTTGAACCTTCTGGCTATAAATTTCAGGTATGAAATTATCATTAGGCAGGTTAGCATAACCTGCAGCTCTTGATACTGCCATAATTTTTCTCCTTTATAGCGTTAGTTAAGTTTTTGTTATTGCTTTATACGACCTTCTCTTCTAGCTTGCATAATATCTTTTTCGTGTTTATCAAACTCATGAGGTTTTAACCTAGATATTTCATCAACACTCCAAATTTTCTTTTCAGTAACACTAATTTGGTTGCCCTTTTTAGTTGATGTAACTGCTTTTGCGGCTTCCTTCTTTACATCTTTAGATTCTGATTTACTTTTTTTAGTAGTAATGCCAGCATCCATTTTATAAAGATCTATAGCTCTTGCAGCTAAATCAGCATTGTCTGTATTTTCATACAACCATCCTTGAATAGTGGGATCCTGTTTTTGTGCCCAATCATGAAATTGATCAGTAGCACGGATCTCCTGAAAATCAGGATGTCTTTTTAAAAGTTCAACTTCAGCTTTTTCTTTTGCAATTTCTGTTTGTTGCTCCTGTAAAAACTGATATTTCTCTTCAAGTTTTTGTGCACGTTCATCTGCTTTAGTAAGAGATATAGTTTCTATAATATCATAGACATCTGGATATTTCTTTTTCCACTCTGCTAAATCATTTAGATCAGTAGGTGGTAGCATTTTATTAGTGCTTTGTTCAAGTTGAGTTCTTAAGTTAGTTACTTCATTTTTATGCTTACTTAAGGTCTTGTCGTAATGGCGTTTAAGATCGTCATAACGTTTCTTAAAAGCCTTCTCCTCGGCTGTTACAGGGCGTTCTTCAGGAGTAGCCTCTTTTTCTTCTTCGGTGTCCTGTTGTTCGGTAGCTGTATCAGTATCCTTATCATCGAGATCTCTTCTATACTTATTTTGATAAGGTGTTGGCTCAAGTATTTCTTCTACTTGATCCTGTTCAGGTGTAGTTTCTACTACTTGTTCTTCTTCTGTAGTCTCTACTACATCTTGTGTTTCTTCAACCATATTGTCCTCCTAGTTGAGTTGGGTGCCTTATGGGAAGGGTAGCCCTCGTGTGCTTCTAAGCCATCATTGGCGTAGAAGGTGGCACGTTAGTTTGTGGTGCACCTTCTGGTGCTCCGCCTAATCCACCTTGTGGTGAATCAGGAATATCTGTCTGTACTTTTGATCTAAGATCTTGTTCCATCATTTGAATAGACTCTTCAATGCTATCTGCTGGAAATGCAGATGCAATTACAGAAACTGGTAAACTTACAGTAGGTTGTTCAGGACCAATGTCTTGAACCATTTGCATAATTTCTGGACCAAATAATTCTCCTATTGCACCTTTAACAGCTGGTGTTAAATGCTGCTCTAAAGCTAAATCTGCTTCAGGAGATAAATTATCTACTGCATTTTTAAATTCTTGTGGGCTAATATTTACTGGTTGAGGTTGTCCTCCACCTTGCATAGGAGCTTGCATAGGTGCTCCTTGTTCCATAGGCATAGCACCTTGTGGATTATTCATTAGAGCTTCTACTGCCATTTATATTCTCCTTTAGTTTTGTATCCAATCTAAAATTTTATATTTAGTTGGTTTTAAATTTATTATGTATGAATAAATATTATTTTCACATATATCCATTTTAACATAGTCGTTATATAATTTATGTAATGCTCTTTCTCCAGTAATAGTATAAACAAAAGATAAATTATTTTTATTAGCTTGATTTTTTATTTCTTCTACACAAAGAATCATTCCTTTAAATAATTTTATTTTACTAACTTTTGGGTTAGAAAATAGTCCCCACATAAATCCTAGTTTAGATGAATCATCTATAAATAAACCTGATGCACAGATAGGCTCTTTATCTATAACCATTACTCCATGTTTTGGTAATACTTCTTTTGGTATTACAGATTCCCAACGTGGATTAGTATACTCTTTACACCAATTATAAATAGTAGGATAGTCTTTATCAACATCCCATAGTCTAGCTTGCATTAATAACTTTTATATTTTCTTGACTGCGATCAATTCCATATGCATGCCAGTTATCAAAAAAATCGTTTTCATCTTTAATTAATTTTTCTTGTTCATAAACTTCAAAGTAATCTGTAAATAAAATATTATCTATTACAATTCTTCTATTTTCAGAACCAAATACATATACTGTATGCTCATTACTATCTACAACTTTACTGTATTTACTATCTGCGACACGTATCCATTTATTATTTTCATTTACCATATGGCTACCAGAAACTTTAATTCCTTTATAGTCATGTAAATTTTCAGTTAAAAATTTACCAGTTGCAAAAACTTTTCCACCTACTTCAACAATATCTCCTAGATCTATCTTTTCAACTTCTTTTTTAGTTCCATCTGCCATACTAATCATTGTACCTGCTAAGAAACATTCATTGTCACCGCCTTTACCGCCTTGTGCTGCTTTAGAAGATTTTCTACCTTTTTTAGTTTTTGATTTAGTTTTTGATTTACTTTTTGATTTACTTTTAGTATTTACAGCATTTCCTTTGCTATCTGTAACAGCATTCCCATGTTTATCTCCAACTTCATTGCTTCTAGCTTTATTACCAACTGCATTAGTTCTATCTACTGATCTACTTTTTTCTGCTTCTTGCTCTCCAACTTTATCTCTTGCTTCTGCTATTGATCCTGGTTGAGCACTACCATCATCGTTACGTCCAATATTTTCAACTCCTCTTTTTTCTGTGCCTGTAGCATTAGCCCCATACCTTGAAGCATCTGCACTTGCTTGATCCATGGCAGCCTGTGCTTTATCTCTAGATAATCCGCTAAAACCTGCAACTGTTTTTGCAGCATCTACAGCAGCACCTACATTATTTGACCTAATAGCATTTTCTAATCCTTGTCTTGCATTAGATATAGTCGCTGTATTATCTGCTACTTTTGTTTTATCAGATAATCCTATAGCATCAGGTCTTTTATCTATAGTTCCAAACTGTCCTGTTGGATCTAATTTTGATTTTTGTTCTTCTAACTCTTTAATTTTATTAGCAATAAAAGTTCTTGGGGCTGTAAAACTTTTTGCTTGTTCTTCTAATTCTGCTATCTGATCGTCTATATTTTTTCTTGCTGGGTCTAAATCACTAAAAACACTTGCTGTAGATCCTAGATCTGCAGTTCCTCCTAAAGCCTCTTTAGTCTGTTCAAAAGTTCCTCTACTGACAGCCTTATCATCAAAAGAAGTACCAGTTGTTGGTGTTTTTTGTTTGTTATTAGTAATTCCTTCTATTAAACCTTTAGCAGCACCTAGTATTCCTCCACTAGTTACATAATCTTTAGCTGCACTTACAACTTTTCCTGTGGCATCAACTACATTAAGACCTATATCTTTTATTTTACCTATGTCTCGTAATCTACCATATTCATCATATGCTTTACCAATTCCTGGACCTGGAGTAAACGTGTCTGAACCAGGAGTTCCTCTACTGTATGTCCCTGTTCCACCGCTAAATCCAAAACCTAAACCTTTTCCTGTGCCTTGTGCTCCACCACCAACTGGCATACCACTTTCTCCAGAAGCAGGCCCTCTACCTCCACCAGCTAAAAGTTTTTTAGTTTGCTCAAAACTATCTTCATCTGGTAATTTTTTTTCTTTAAAGTCTATTTTAGGAATTGTAATTTTACCAAAAACATTATCACCAGTTTTAGGTGGCACTATATCTGCTACTTTTGGTGCATCATCTGTTTCATACTCGTATTTATATTGTCCTGTTTTAGGATCAACTTTTAATACTAATCTATAAGATGGAGTTCTTCCAGTAAGGGCTGAACTGCCTCCTATTTCTCCTGGTTTACTAGATTTTATGGTAGCCATTATCTAAAAAATCCTTTACTTTTATTATCTTTATTGTTTAGTTGTTCCTTGAGGGATAGTAGACGCCTGAGAGAAATCAGTTTCCCCTGGCCTCGGTACAGCTCCAACTCCGATGTTGCCACCTCCAGCTCCTGTTGCGTCTGCTGGATTTGCTCCTGGAGGTACTCCTCCATTAGGTCCCATACCAGCTTGTTGCTGGTCAGGGCTTTCATTTTCTTTATTTCCATTTGTCATCCCCATTATTCTTGCAAATATTGCTGCTTTTTCTGGATCGTTAATTAAATCATCTGGATCTATATCTAGTGATTTAGCGATCTCTCTTAGTACTGAATGCCATCTTACAAACGGTGCAATATTTGGATTGTTAGCTGTTTGCATAAATGTCATTAATCTTTGTGAACGAACTTCTTTCTGCATTAAAGAAGATGTTCCCATAGCTTTTACATCAAGGTCTCCTTGTATTTCTGGTATATCAGAATTAAACTGCATATTCCAAGAGAACAAAGATTCACCAAGGGGTCGTAACAAATAATCGTCAATATTTTTTATAACAGTTTTTATATTAAGTGCAGCTGCTCCCATAAGCATAGACATACCTGCTGCTGTTCTTGTTGTAGATTGTACACCAGTTGCTCCATGTGAATATGAAGGAATACCTGTTGCTTCATCTGCTAGTTGTCTAAATTTATCAAACATCTGTAAATTTTCAAATGATGTATTAGGAAATTTTAATCCATTGATTGCAGTTCCTGTAACTCCAGATTGTCTTCTAAATATTTTACCAGGATATATACTCATATCTTGTCCTGGTACTAATTGTGTTTCGTCAATATCAAATACTAAATTACCTGCCAATGCTAAATTATCTATAGCCATTCTTGCATGACCATTCATCACCATTTGTGCATCTTCCATATTTTCTGGTAGTCCTACACCAAAAAATTGATATGGATTTATTTCATACGGTGCAACATGATATGGTAGTCTTTCAGGTGTAAATGGATTTAATACTAATCTTAATATTTTACCATTGCATATCCATGCATTTATTTGAACTTCTTCTAGTTCGTCTATAGCATCAATATCTTCACTAAATTCTAATCCAGCATCTTTAGCTAAATGCTTATCCATTAGTCCCCAATATTCTAATACTTCAAATCTATTTTTATCTAGATCATCTATATTTTCTCTATCAAGTAGTGCAGTCTCAAAACCTCTTGCTTGATAATTAGGTCCCATTTTTAAACAATCAGATATAGCAGAATCTCTAAAGAAAGGTCTATTTTTTAAATCTCTTAATTGAGATCTGCTTAGAGTGTGCCTTTGTATAGTATACTCACAATCTTCTACTGATGTTGCATCTGGATCTGGATAAAAATCCCAGCAACTTACTGCTTCTATTTTTGGTACTAACTTATACTCAGGGCTATACTCCATTCCTTCTTCAGATTTTTCCCATTTATGTTGAGTCTTTTCATGATTAAAAGGCCCTTTAATAATTCCTGTTCCAAGCAATGCCATTTCAAATAAAGCATGTCTTAAAACAGTTATAGCTGAGGTTTCTTCCAACTGATCATGGATTAATTTTTCCATATTTCCAGCAGCTTCTTTTGCTGGCGATAATGGTATTTTTTTAGTTGGGTCAGGAGAAGGTCCTTCTTTTATATTTAGCCCTTCATATTGATTAGCCAATCCGCCAAGTATAGTTTCTGCCGTTGCTCCTGGTTCTAATTCTCTACCATCACCTGGAAATCCATATGGATTTGGTAATGGCTCTTCTGGTGTTTCTTCTCCTTCTTCAATATATGCACGTTCTGAAATACCATCAGGCATTTTAGTTGGTGTTATACCAAGTGGAAACTTTGCATTTGCAAATAGAACTTCTATTAGTTGGCCAAAAGCTGCCAATACTTTTGTTTTAGTTATCTTAACGAATACTCTTGATTTTTCTCGTTCTGTAAAAGTCATGTCAGAACCATAGATTCCTCTATAATTTCTATATGCTCTTAACCAACGGCTTTCATCAAAAAGACGGGCATCTTCTGCTCTTGTAAATTTTGCTTTTATATAGCCAGAAAGTCCGCCATATTCTTCTGCCACTTCTTCAGTAGTGGCTTCATCAGATAAAGCTACAGTTTCATCAGTAGTATCCATTTTATATTCCTAAATTAGTAGTCTCTTTCATCGGCTAGTGAAAAAATTTTGCCGTCCACCATATTAGTTTTCACTTTTGGTGCATCAACATTTTCTCCACCTACTTCATCAGCAGGAAGGTTCATAGGATCGTTACCAGCTTTTGCACTAGGAACTTCGTCTAAATCACCTTGCTTATATTTTTTCATGATGTCCATGTTATTTCTCCTTATTTTTAGTTTTTGATAGTGACTCTTGTATAAATTTTAAGAGCCATGGATTATCTCGTAAGACAATATGTATTTGGTTAGCTAATGTGTTTGTAACAACTTCTTCTTTATCTTCATCTGATAATGGATTAGATTTAGTTGTAAGCCCACCAACATAACAACACGCATGTAATACTTCATGAATTACTGTATTTAATAAGTCGTGCTGTTCTAAATTAGTATTTATTTGTATTTTATTTTCTCTTTGCAAATAGTGCCCATAACAATCTGTAAGATTATCTGTTCTAAAATCTGCATCTTTTATCTCAATAGTTAAATCTTGAAATCCAACTCTTAATTTTTTTCCATCTATATCCATTAGTATCCAAACATCCTATCTGCTGGTTTGTATTGTTTATTATGCCCAAAGTCTGAAAAACCAGATCCTTGTGGATTGATGGGGCGAGACATACATCCGTAACGTAATGCATCGTATGCATGATCTTCTGTGTGCGTATCAACATCCTCTGGATTATTTTTATCGCATGGTAAAAGAGGTAGTGTTCTTATTAGATTAATACAATTATTAAAAACATACAAAGAAGGTTGTTCTCCATCATTTGTCTCTCTTAATGATAGTCGTTTATGTATTTCCAGTTTACCGTTGATACGACTTCTTGGTGATCTATCAGATGGTCTCCATCTACATCCTGCAGTAATCATTGTTTCTGCAATACTTGGACCAACATCACCTCTTCGTGCCCAAGTGCTTGAATCTAAAACTCCGTATCTTATATACTCTTTATGCTCTAGATTTAAAACTTGTTGTGCAAATACATCAGCTGTAACTTTTTTTGTATACAATTCTCTATAGACCCATAAATTATTATCAAAGTCTATAGCAAACCAAAGTACACAAGCAGGTGAAGAATATCCCCAGTCACATGCTCTAAACTTATGCCAGTTTCTAGGAATGTCAAAAGGTTCTACAACATGAACATCTTTACTAAACTCTGGAAAGGCTGCATCTTCATATGCACCCCAATCTCCATCTAGAAATTGTTTTCTTTGCACTTCAGGTAAAGAAGCTAGCATAACATAATAATCCTCTGTTTGCATCAGATATGGATTATCTTGTAACTTAGCTGGTATAAATCTTCTTGTTATTTTTTTATTACCAACTGGTGTTTGTATTTCAATATCAAATCTCGTATTAGGAACTGCTGGGTCTACAAACATTTCTTTTACCCAAGTAGATCCTACGTTGCCAGGGTTACCTGTTGCTCTCATAAATACTGGTATCTCTGGATCTACTGATCTAAGAGATGACCTTAAAAAATTATAGATATCTGGATTAGGATATTGTGGTAACTCATCTATTCCTATCCAAGTGTATGACTGCCCTTGATATCTAAGAGCATCTGTAGTATTTTCTGCATATCCAAATTCTATTTTAGCACCAGATGGAAATCTCCATTCTTTTTCTTGCTCTCTCCATTTAGCACCAGGATATGCTTTAGGATATAATTGTTGTGAGTGATTAATTAAATCTCTCAACTCTGGCATTGAACGTCTTAGTAATAAACCTCTATGCTTTTGTTTATCACAATATCGTAGTGGATCAATAAGCATTGCATATGATTTACCACCGCCTCTTGCTCCACCGTAAAATACTTCTCGTTCTGATGCTGCTAAAAACTGTGTTTGTGGCCCACTGTTTGGCTCAAATATAATTTCTTGTTCTTTTACAGCTTCTTTAACATTTGGTGGAACATCATCAAATTCTTCTTCAACAAATATATTTTGTTTATTTTCTAATATATTGTCTGCTTTTTTTAAAGATTCTTTTTTATTCTTTAATTTCTTTTGTGCATTGTGATAATTATCTTTTGCTTTTTGTACTTGTTTAGCTATATCACTAATACTAGCTTTAGCTGATTTTTTTGCTTTAGCTACTTTTTTCTTTTTAGGTTTAGGAGGTTCAACATCATTCACTTCGTTTTAACACTTTCATTAAACCTGGAGCAGATATATATCTGCCTGTTTTTCTTTGCATCCAACCAGCAACTTCTCGATAGGAACAGCTTTTAATATATTGTTTTGCCTGTTCTATAGCTTCAAGTTCCTCTTGAATTGGCTCTAATAATTTATCATCCTCTTCGTTAATTTTATAACCAAAAGGAACAGTTCGTGAAACTCTTTTCTTTAATCCTAGACTCATGCTTCTTTAGCTGGCAATACAAATATACCGTGGGCAATTTTTGCATTAACATCTATTTTTTCTTTTTTAACAAGACCGACTCTATCCAAGATTTGCTTTGCCGCTTCCATTCTGATATTAGCTCCAGGAATAGAACCGTCATCACTAAGAGCACGACTGATACCAAGGGCGGCTTTTGGGGAGTGCGCTGCCAAAACGTTTTCCGCTTTTTCAATAATCTCATCTTTTAATCCTTGTACAACTCTTGGGTAAGATGTAGGAGAGTATCCTGCAAGCTCTGCAGCTTTTCTAGGATCTCCGTCTGCATCTGAAAATAAAACAGATAAAAATGTTTTTTGCTTATCTGTTAGTTCTTTATTATCTTTTTTATCTAATAGCATTTTAGCCAAATATATTAATTACTACAGCTAAAAAAATAATAACAACTGCACCAGCTTTGATGTAATCTTTCTTAGTCCAGCTTTGGTAGTTTTTACACCACTCTATAATTTTATTTATTTTTTCCATAATGTTCTCCTTTAGCAATTCCATGCTCTTAGTGATTTATTAATTCTTGAATTAGGATCATTAGCAGTTTTTTTAGAAGTTAATTTTTTCTTCATGCCTTTCATCCTTGCACAAAAAGAGGCTCTTCTTTTATTTCCTACTTTTTTACTTGGTGCTTTAAGGTTACGTTTCTTTCCTGTTTTTGTTTTACCTTTATTATATGATGCTCGACCCTTAGCATTTAATCCGCCTTTTGGATTCTTTCCTTCTTTTCTTTGCCATGCTGGAGTCTTAGCCATACATTAGGCCTTTTTCTTTTTTTTCTTTTTAAGATCTTTAAAATGTACTAAAGGTTTACTATTTTTACTATGAGTTTTGCCTGTATGTAATTTACCATTAGGCATTTTGTGCGTAGCACCTTTCCATTCTTTACCATCTTTTGTGTAATGTTTTACGCCTTTCATTGTAATACCTTTCTATTATGTAACCATTCTATTTTTATTTTTTCTTAACGCTGTAAAATCTGCAGACGTAATTCTATTTTTAGGCTCTGCTACACGAGCAATTTTCATTTGCCCGTCTGTTAGTCTTCTTTTACCGTTTTTATTTTTTCCGTTTATTCCTGGCATCATGTTTCCTTTTTAATGATTGTTTAGCTTTATTCGCAATACTAACTACTTTAGTCTTGCCCATAACTTTTGCACGCTGCTCCATTACTGTTAAGATTTGTATTTTACGGGCGTATGGTTTATTTACTTTTTTTACTTTAGCTACTGTTGCCCTTGCATCAGCTGGAGTAGCAAATTTTATACTAACTGTATCTTTTGGATTTTCATCCGTATACAATCGTCTACCAGATCCTTTTGGCTTTTTACCTGTTCCTTTTTTTGGATCTTTTGACATTTGATTTCTTTTTTAATATCGTTCTAACATTTGTAGGTTTACCTCCTACACCTTGTGCTTTAGACCTTTTTCTAGATACAGCACTTTTAATCTGAGATGCTGACATAGATTTTGCTTTAGATCTTGGCACACATTTAGGATAGCCTCTTTTACTTCCACCTTTTGCTGACTTACGTCCACAAGCCTGAAACTTTCCTTTTTTCTTTGGAGCACTGATATCAACCCAATCTCCTTTAGGTCCTTTACCAAACCAGGCTGTTAATCCTCCTTGTGGTTTAGCCATTAGGAACTCTTATATCCGCCACCTCTTTTTTTATACGTTCTGACTAACCAGCCATTAGCATAAGCAGATGGGTATACTTTAAACTTACGCTTTGCCTCTGCCTTCACTCTTGCATAGAGTGATGGATTAGTAGGTACAGCTCCTTTTTTCTTACTTGCTTTTTTCTTCGCCATTATCTAACCTATTATAAAAATCATCTAATGCGTTATGCTCGCAGTTTGAACATTTGCATACAGAACATTGTCCTCCATTACTGCAGTGACAGCTATGCTCACAATGTTTACACATTAGGTCTATTTTCTTTTTTTGCTCTTTTTGCTCTTTGAGTAGTTCTTGATCTAGTTGCATGGGCTTGCTCCTTAGATTTTTTATTGAGTAATTCTGCTAATTCAGAAAATTTCATATGTATATTATCTATTACTTCTAAATAAAGATCCTACTTTTTTTGGTCCTGTTTTCTTTTTGCCAAATGTTACAGCCTTGCCAGACTTATCTTTAAGAACACCAGATGATGTTTTAACAACATTTCTTTTAGGGCCAACTTTGCCTCGTTGATTTTCTCTTATGTTAGCTCGCTTTTCATTTTCCATTTTTTGCTTGCCACTAACTTTTGATAGTTTACTTTTTTTCTTAGGTCCAGGAGACATTGCTTTAGGTAATGCTTTAGGAGTTTCTTTTTTCTTAAAGTTAGATCCTATAAACTTACTTCTATCTTTATTTAAAAATTTAGATAGTGGTGATCCTTTTTTCATTTGAGTACCTATTGTAGTTAAAGCAACTAATGCAGGTCCTGCTATTGGAATAGCTCCTAGTGCTGCTCTACTTGCAACGGTAGTTGCTACTTTTTTAACAGCTTTTTTTGTAGCCTTTTTAGCTATTTTTTTAACTTTTTTCTTTACGACTTTCTTTACAGTTTTCTTTGCAGCTTTTTTAGTTGCTTTCTTTTTAGCCATGGGGTTCTCCTAGTTATTTATTTTTTTTATTTTTCTTTTTAGTTTTTTTATTCTTTTTATTCATTGCTTTATTTGGTTTCATTCCTCGCATAATAATCTCCTATAAGTTTTGCGTTTAGTTACTGTGGATTCGTAGTAGTCTGTAGGCCAAGCCTTATAGAATCCTATTTTATTTAAGTTAGAACTTGCTTTTTCTAACTCTTCGAATGGCTGAATAAGCACCATAAGAAACTCGTTATCTGATTCCCAGTCTGTATTCTGTAGAAACTCTACAGGTTCTATATCATCGCCTGGGTGGGATGCCATCAGGTATGTATCCTGTGGCACAAATACATGATTTAGTGCATGAACATAGCTATTTAGCTCGTCTGCTGTTATTTTAAAGTCTGGGCATGCTACAATACAAATCTTTTTACCAGATTGTTTAAAGTTATTACATTGGTTAACAACTGTTTGTAGTAATTTTTCTCCAGATTCTTCTACAACTATATTAACTTGCCCAGATATCCTTGCTTGTTTAGCATAAGGACATACAGGTTTGTTTCCTAACTCTTTGTTTGGCAGTTCTAAGAAGTCTTTTGACCAGGATATGATGTCTTCTTCAATTGTTCGCACTGGTTATCATTAGTTTTTTTAGATTTTTTTCTAAATATACTGTTAAAATGGTCTTCATCAAAGCGATGATAATGGCTCGGTCGCCAATAATTCTTAAATGTTCTTATTGCCATACAAAAAATTCGTTATATATCAT
>Ga0208666_1000695_pt1 | contig 15358 bp, 9 predicted proteins | sample 5B_taG_FD_184078 | JGI IMG/M metagenome (GOLD analysis project Ga0208666, IMG submission 184078) | Marine viral communities from the Subarctic Pacific Ocean - 5B_ETSP_OMZ_AT15132_CsCl metaG (SPAdes) (version 2) | ecosystem: Environmental > Aquatic > Marine > Oceanic | place: Pacific Ocean...
GGAGCAAAGCCTCCTAGTATTACTTCCGATGCAGATAATAACACAGCATTTGGACATCTTGCAGGTGGAAATATAACTACAGGAGATGCAAACACTACTCTTGGAATAGAGGCAGGATATTCTATAGGAAGTCATAGTTATAACACTTATATGGGATATAATGCAGCTATATATAATACAGGAGATAATAATGTAGCTATAGGAACCAGCACTATGCGAACTGGTTCTAATGATTACAACGTAGCAGTTGGTAATAGCGCTATGACTAAAGTGTCTGGTGCAGCTGGAGGAGTAGCTATAGGTTATCAATCTGGATACCATCCAACTGGTAATTACAATACTTGGGTAGGATACAACGCTGGATTTGGTACAGCTGCTGGAGGTGGATACAACAATGTAGGTGTAGGTAAAGAAGCTTTGATGAATGTATCTTCAGGATACCAGCATGTAGCTATAGGTGCCGCTGCTGGTAAGGCAGTTACAACAGCACTTCGTAACGTTATTATTGGCGCACAAGCAGTTGAAGGTTCTAACACTGATGAAAGTGTTATTATTGGAGCATATGCTGGATTTGCTACTACTACTGCTATTGATTCTTCTGTTATTATAGGTACTTATGCTGCTCAAAATGGTTCACCTAGTAACGCAGTAATTTTAGGAAGACAGGCAGGTTACTATGCTTCTGGTGCTGGTAACGTTTATATGGGATACCAATCTGGTTACGGAAATGCTACTACTAATAATGGCACATATAATACTGCTATAGGTTATGAAGCTATGGAATTAGTGCAAGATGCAGATGAAAACGTAGCTATAGGTTCTCAAGCTTTACGAGATAATACTTCTGGAGATGGTAACACAGCTGTTGGAACTAACGCTCTTTATAAAAACACTACAGCAAATCATAACGTTGCAGTAGGTCATAGAGCTTTGTTTACTTCTACCACAGGAGACCATAACGTAGCAATAGGTAGAAACGCAGCTTATGCATTAACAGATGGTACTGACAATACAGTGGTAGGATATCAAGCACTTAGAAGCGGAGCATCAGCTGATGGTAATACCGCTATTGGAACGGATGCTTTATTTAAGGCTACAGATGGAGGAGAAAATGTAGCAATAGGTAAACTTGCCGGATATAATTATGCAGGTGGTTCTAATCTCATTGGTTCATTCTCTACATTTGTAGGATATGGAGCTGGATATGGAATTGTGGGTGGTATAAGTTATGGTTCTAACGTAGCTATAGGACATCAAACATTATATACAGGTACAAACGCTAACCGAACAGTTGCTGTAGGTAACTCAGCTGGTGTCAGCGGTACTGCCTCAGTAGACAACGTCTTAGTTGGTTATGGAGCAGGTTCGTATGCAGACTCTACTGGTAATACCATGATTGGTAACAAAGCAGGGTTTAGAACTAGTGGTAATTATAATACTGTTGTGGGATACAGAGCTTTGTCTGGTGCATCAAGTGGTGACACATCACACAGTAACGTAGCAATAGGTTATATAGCCATGGAAGATGCTACTAGTGCTGTAGAAAACGTCGCAATAGGTATCTTTGCTGGTAATTCATTAACAACAGGAGATTTTAACACTGTAGTAGGTTCATACGCTTTACGAAAAGGTACTTCAGCAGGTAGACATACTGCTATTGGGTACGCTGCTATGAATGAGTTTATTCAAGGAGATACTCGTAATACAGCTATAGGTATGTATGCAATGAACCAACCTAGGTCAGGTAGTAACAACGTAGCTGTTGGTTATGAGGCTATGAGGGGACATAACTCAGTTTATGACAGTGATTTCAATACCGTTGTTGGTTCAACGGCTATGTATAGCGTACAAGGTGGTGACAACAATACAGTTGTAGGTTATGAAGCAGGTTATAATATAACTACGGGTGGAGATAATGTAATAATGGGTTATGAGGCTGGTTATACACAGTCTACAGCGACAGCAGCTACATTAATAGGTTACAAAGCAGGAACTAATAATACCGCAAATTCTACAGTAGCACTTGGTAAAAATGCCGGAATAAGTAATACTTCTGGCGGAAATAATATTTATCTAGGGTTCTCAGCAGGACACTCAAACCAAACTGGAGCGTCGAACGTTTTCTTAGGCTATCAAGCAGGATATCCTATAAACAATAGTAAAAACGTAGTTATAGGTACTAACGCAGGTGTGGCTGCCGACGCTGGGGTAAATGATAGTATTTATATAGGTAATGAAGCTGGATACAGCTCTGCTGGAGAAAACATAGCAATAGGTAGACAGGCACTATACTTCCCAGAAGGTAATCACAACGTAGCTATTGGTAATCAAGCAATGGAAGGAGTTTCATCTACTACGACAGCGCAACAGAACGTAGCTATAGGAAGACACGCAATGAAAGCAGCTACATCTGCTGCCAACAATGTATCCGTTGGTTACCTAGCAGGAACTGCAATCACAACTGGTGAAAGAAACGTCATTATGGGACATGAAGCAGCTAGAGCAGCAAATACTATGAACTATAGTACTGTTCTTGGTAATAATGCAGCTAACTCAGCATCTGGTGCAGCAAATATAGTAGCTATCGGTAGAAATGCAGGTTATCATGTTTCTGGAAACTCTAATACGTTTGTTGGTGCTAACGCATCATTAGGTGGTAGTAGTTTAGGACATGCTGGTACAGAATCTGTAGCAGTTGGTTACAATGCTATGTATTATAATAGTAGTGCTAACTATAACGTCGCTGTAGGAGCTAGAGCTGCACAAGGTGCCTCTGCTGGTTTTACTGGTGACCAAAACGTAGCAATAGGTTATCAGGCTTTATATGTAGCAACTTCTGCTGAACAAAGTATACTTATCGGTTATGATTCAGGTAAAGCAATAACATCAGCTAATAGGACTGTAGCAATAGGTTATCAGGCAGGTGAATCTATTACCACTGGTCACGACAATACAATAATAGGTCACCAAGCAGGTAAAAATACTACAGGACAACACAACGTAATGATAGGTAAAGGAGCAGGTTCTGGCAACACTTCAGCAAATGGCCAAGTGTTTATAGGTAACAATGCAGCTAACGCAAATCAGACTGGTGCAGAAAATACAGCTATAGGTTTCCAAGCTATGTTCTCTAATGTATCTTCAGACCAAAATACAATTGTAGGTTATAATGCTGCACAGAATTTGACAGCAGGTTACAATACAATGGTTGGACACAATGCTGGTTTCGATTTAACAACTGGTCAATATAACGTGATTATGGGAGTCTCAGCTGGTGCAAACATAACAGGCAGTGAACAAAACGTAATACTAGGTGCATACGCAGGTAGACTTATACAAGCATCTAAACGTTTGATTGCCATAGGTTATGAAGCTGGATATTCAGCAACAACAGGATTCCAAGTAGCAATAGGACATGCTGCACTGAGAAACCCTACTACAGCAACTGAGAACTTAGCTGTTGGGTACTTAGCATTAAATGGTGCAGGAAGTTCAACTTCGAATTATAATACTGCAGTAGGTAACTTAACACTAGTTAATGTTACAGATGCAGAAAGAAATACTGCGGTAGGTTACAACGCATTAAATGATGTAACCACAGGTGATGATAACGTAGCAGTAGGTTACCTTGCAGGAGATGCTATAACCGAAGCTGGTGATAACGTACTTGTAGGTAAAGAAGCAGGTACAACTCTAACAACTGGACCACAGAATGTATTTATAGGTTCAGAGGCAGGAGAATCTGCAAATACCACAGGGTATACTATTGCTATAGGTAGTGATGCATACAAAACAGCTGCAGCTGGTAATTATAACATAGCTATTGGTAAAAATGCTATGAACTCTGCTTTAGTAACAACCTCATTTGTTATAGGTATGGGTTATGAAGCACTTAAGAATATAACTTCAGCTACCGAAACAATTGCTATTGGTGCATATGCTGGTGATGCAATTAGTACAGGTGGAGATAATACTGCCGTAGGACATAAAGCTCTCAGCACAGTTTCTACTGGAGGAGGTAATACAGCTATGGGTAGAGAAGCAATGCGAGATACCTCAGCTGGTTCTCAGTATAATACTGCTATTGGTGCAAACGCTCTATTCAGTTCTGGTACACCAGTAGGTTCTACAGCATTAGGATGGAATTCTATATATTACCCTTCAGGTAACTATAACACTGCTATAGGATATCAAGCACTTTATGGTAACAGCACTACAAGGTCTGCATACAATAACGTTGCTATGGGTAGAAGAAGTTTATTTAGTATACAAAGTGGATACATTAATGTAGCTACAGGTTACCAAGCAGGTTATTCAACAACTACAGGATATAGTAACGTATTCCTTGGTAATGAAACTGGTTACTCGAACACAACAGGTGCTGGTAATACTGTTTTAGGTAATCAAGCAGGATTTTCAGGCTCAACAGGAAACAATACAACATTTGTAGGTAATGCTGCTGGGTTGAAAAATACTTCAAACGACAACGTAGCTATTGGTTCCGAGGCATACCTATCTGGTACATCTGCAACTCAAATTGTAGCAGTAGGTAGACATGCTGGTAGGGGTATCACTACAGGTGTAGGTGTAGTAGCCATTGGTCACGATGCAGTTAGAGAAGGTACTGCAGGTACACATAACATAGGTATTGGATGGCAAGCTATTTACGGTGGTACTGGAGATTCACATAGGAACATTGGTATAGGTACCAGCACACTTTTACGTGTTACAACTGGTGACGACAATACTATGATGGGTTACCAAGCAGGTAACAATATTACAACAGGTGAATATAACGTGGCTGTTGGAGGTAATAACTTAAACAACCTTGCCACTGCTAATAATAATACAGCCATAGGATACAATGCAGGACACGAAACTACTACTGCAGATAACGTATGGGTTGGATATCAAGCAGGATATCACTCGGAATCTTCAGGCAGTGTAGCTGTAGGAAAACAAGCAGGATACTATCCACATGGCGCCAACAATACGTTTGTAGGGTTCAAAGCAGGTATGGGTGATTCTAGTACAACTACTGGTAAAGAAAATACAGCTGTTGGTAACGAAGCTTTAACTAATATATCTTCAGGAGATTTCAACGTTGCTATAGGTACTGATGCTCTAAAGTCCCTTACTACTGCAACAGGTAATATAGGTATCGGTAGGTTTGCTGGAAGTAGTTTAACAACTGACCAATTCACTGTAGCTATAGGAAGTAGTGCTGCACAAGATGCTACAACTTCAGAATCAGTTGTAATAGGACAAAACGCAGGATACCAACTTACAGGTGATGGTAACATTGCTATCGGTAAAAATGCTTTGTTTGCTGCTACAGCTAGTACAGATAATGTAGTTATAGGTAAGAACGCACTAGATAGCAACAATGGTAATTACAACGTTGTCATTGGTACAAGTGCAGCTCAAGGTGCAACCACCATGGATTCTTCAGTTATTATAGGTAGACATGCCGCTGGTGGTAATGTTCCGACAGGAGACTACAATGTAGCCATAGGATATCAAGCGTTATACCAATTACACACAGGCGCAGAATCTAATACTTCTTTGGGATTCAGAGCTGGTTATTCACATACTACTGGAGATGATAATACTTACTTAGGAGCTAACGCAGGTTCAGGAAGTACTACTGCATCTCAAAACGTAGCAGTAGGTAAAGACGCTTTGAAAGCTGCTCAAACTTCTAGCGACGGTGGTCAAAACTCTGTACTAGGTTTCGGAGCATATATTGATGGAACTGGTCAACGTAACGTTATAGCAGGTTATCGTGCAGGATATACAAATACATCAGCTAATTCAAACGTTTATCTGGGATATGAAGCAGGTTATAAGAATACCACAGGTGATGCTAACGTTTATATAGGTAACAAAGCAGGACCATCATCTACATCTACTGAATCTAATAAACTTTACATACACAACAACGAGGGAACTCCACTTATCGGCGGTGACTTCTCAGCTGGAACAGTCACTATCAACGGAGTACTAAGCGCCACAGCGAAAAGCTTTAATATAGAGCATCCCCTATATAAAGATAAGAGATTAGTGCACGGGTCTCTAGAAGGCCCTGAGCATGGTATATATATCAGAGGCACTATAGAGGCATCTAAAGGGTGCGTAATAGAGCTTCCTGATTACTGGCAAGCAATGTGTGATGAGTATACGGTGCAATTGACGCCACATGGGCCATACACTGTCTTCATACAAGAGAAACACAAGGATAAAGTTATGATAGCATCTTCAAATAAAGATTACAAGTTTGATTACTTCATTGTAGGAAAGAGAACTGACGAGACTTTAGAGGTGGTACAGGATGCCTAGTGCTAACGACGTATACATAACACCTGCTTCACGCACGATACAATGGTATAATAGTTCAACTGACGTCGGGAGTATATTTCACGATGCTACTAATTTTTACGTTTCTGGAGCTACCGATTTAAAATTAAAAGCTGTTGATGATGTTACACTGGAGGCTGTAGCAGGTGGAGGTATTATAGTTTTTTCAACTGCGGGTACTGAAAGGGCTCGATTTTCTAGTGACTATGGTTTAACTTTATCTGCTGGTACACCAAGTACAACATCTAATATTCTTTATAATGTAGGAGGTTCTTTATATTTTAATGGTTCTGCCGTTGGAGGAACTCCAACAGGTCCGATAGACTTCCCCGGCAACTCTGCAGCTACTTTTGATAATCAAAACAACAACAATCAAACGTTTATTAGAAATGGAGGAACTAATGGAGCCTCACTTCAATTAGGTGTAGGGTCTCCGGGTAATTCAAACACTAAACTTCATATGGCTGATGATGGCGACATAGGATTAGGCACAACTGCACCTAACCAAAAATTAGATGTAGCTGGTAATATAAATATTCAAGATGGTCATAATTTAAGGTGGAATAACGCTACACAAATAAATATTTTAGGCAGTAGTTCAAGTGGTTTAACATATACCGCATCTAAACAACATTTCCTAACTTATAATGGTTCTAGTGCTTATGTAGAAACTCTAACCCTAAATACAGGTGGGGCAGTTGGAATAGGTAAAACCAATAATACAACAGAAGCACTGTGGATTACAGACACAGCAAGTCCAGATGCAGATACTAATATAATATTACAACAAGGTTCTGGAGGTGGCGGAGGACTTTGGCTTTATAATAGTTCAGCCGCTGCTATGGGTCTTTTTGGTATAAACAGTTCATCCAATATGCAAGTTTACAACTATGTTCAAGATAAGGATATTATATTTTCAGTTAATGATGGTGGTTCACAAACCGAGGTAATGAGAATTGATGGTTCTGTATCCAGAGTAGGTATAGGCACAACTTCACCTTCTAGAAAACTACACGTTGTAGAAGGTTCTAACGGATACGCAGCCCGATTTGAAGATGGTATTGAATTAGATGGTACTAACGTTCAGTTGTTAGGTTACGGTCAGGGTAACCTTTGGATGATGGGTAACAGTGGTAATCCTAAACTTACATTAGGATATTCACACAATTGGGATTTTCAAGTTTCTTTGAAATATATAAGAGGAGCTACAAATGGTTCCAGTTATGTTGGGGATGGTGAATTTAGACTTGGACAGATGGATAAAAACAATGCTAATTGGGACCACGGTATAACTTCATTCTGGGTTAGTGGTTCTGAACGTATGCGTATATTTAAAGATGGTAATGTGGGTATAGGCACAACTCCAGCAGGTGGTACAGCTAATGCTCCTGTCGCCAGATTACACGTAGCTGATACAGCTTCAGCTGATGTCGGCATTGCATTAACAAATAGTGACACAGGTCACGGCGCAAATGACGGTTTTCAATTTTATATAGATACTAGTAAAAATGCATATCTAATTAATAGGGAAGCTTCTGATATGAAGTTTTACACCAGTAATGCTCAAAAGATGGTAATTAAATCAGATGGTAAAGTAGGTATAGGCACAACTTCACCGACAATGGAATTAGATGTTAGAGGCAGTAGTTCTGCTGGAAATGTAGCTTTGATTTCAGGTACTTCAAATGGTAACAACCCTATTTTGCACGTAAAAGATTCTACCGACACTGCTACAGCATGGTTTGAGAGTAATAGAGCAGGGGACCAATCCTCAAGAATAGCTCTTTGGCATAACCCAGCATCCTCGCACGGAGGGAGCCACACCGCCATAATGTTCCAGATGAATGACAGTGGAGATAACAAAACTAATTATGCACAAATAAGGTCAGGTATAGATGTTATTACTGATGGCTCAGAAGGTGGTAATTTATCATTTTATACTTCACAAGCAGGTTCTCTAACAGAACAAATGAGGATTGACGATGCTGGTAATGTAGGAATAGGCACAACTGCACCTGCTAAAACATTACACATCAAAAAAGATGCTGGCCATTTTAGAATAAGTAGTGCTGACTATGACCTAATTAGTATGGGACCAAGAGGAGACACAGGAAGTAATTTAGATAAAGCCGCACTTAATATGATGGCTTCGGATGGAAGTAGTAAAGTATATTTTGACACTGCTGCTGATTCATACATAAAGGGCGGTAATTTAGGTATAGGCACAAGTTCACCTGACGCCCCATTACATATACTCAAAGCAGCTGGTGGTGCTAACTTCGTTACAGGGTTAAAGTTAGACCCTGATGATACAACTACCAACTCAGGTATATCTATTGATTTTAATGCTTCTACTACAAATACAGGAGCTTCTTTAGTAGGTTCTAGAATTATAGGAGCTAGAGAAGGTGGTAACGCAAGCGGATATTTAGCATTTTTTACTTCTCCAGACTCAACAAGTTCGGTTCCTGTGCATAGAATGCGTATTACCTCTGCTGGTAAAGTAGGTATAGGTACGTCTGCACCTCAACAGACTCTACATGTAGAGGGTACTTTTAGATTCCGTGATGGTAATTCATCATCTCAAAGATTAGAAGGTTATGGACAAAATGATAACTTTGTTTTAGCAGTTAGTGGCACCGATGCATTAGCTTTGAATGGAGGAACGCCCGGCGTAAGATTTATAGACACTGCAGCCAATGAACACTTAAGTATTAAAGAATCAGGAACTAATGCTGCACAGTTTTCAGCAGCAACAATACCTGTCTGTGTAATGAAAGAAGATGTTGGAATTATTATGGATGCTAACCAAGGTATTCAAAATCACGTACAATCTTTAGCTAATTTCCAAATAAACGCAGGCACCGGAATAAACACTGCAGATATACAAGGTTTTTCTAAAATACAAAACATTCTTCTCGACCCTATGTTTGCTCCGGGCGGATTTCCGAGTGCAACACCTTTAGATATTAAATTACCATTAGGAATAGCAGGAATGGAATTTATAGTCACCCTTGGAGTACATACCCTGAATTTAGGTAATTTAACTTTGAGACTTATAGCTAATGGTTCAGATATAATATACAACGGAGCTAATGCAGTAACTAACATCACTTATGCTAAAAATATAGGAGAGTCGATACACCTTGTTTGTTTCGAAACTAACAAATGGAGTGTTGTATCACATGTATAAGGAGAAAGCTTTAAATACAATGGGAGTGGATTTAATATATGGATGATTGGGAGCGCGAAGAGTTGCTTATTCGTATGGATGAGCGCATCAAGACCATCTACAATAGGATGGATAAATTTGAAACTCTCTTTACCAATCACCTTCACCACCATGAATTATGGGAAAATGATATAAAAACCTCCATGCAAAGATGGTTAGCTGTTTTAGTATCAGTTGCAGGTGGAGCAGGCGCTATGGGGATGATGTAATGCCGTTAGATATAGCATGGAACGCGAATATAAGAAATAGAACCCGTTTGTTAGCAGGTTCAGCTCCTGAAGAGATTGATGTCCCAACATTAGATATAACTTTAAATATAGCTGCAGAATGGTTCCAAGAAAACACAGGCTTTACATATACTTTAAATGAGAATAACACATATGACAATGCTGTAATGTATTACGCTTGTTATTTATTATGTATGGTACAAAATGGTGTTGGTATAGAGAGAATACAAATAGGAGATACTTCTGTATACTATGACAATACAGATTATATACACTTTAAAGAGTTAGCAGAACAACAACTTGTTATGAAGATGGGACTTAGTATTAAGAAAACTACTTACAATGCTAACCCATATACAGGACGCGTTAACTGGGATAAAAACGTCAAAGGTATTGACAGTACCAAAACTATGTATCCAAAACCACGAGGTGTTAATTATGACTGAGGTGGGAATTTGGGTAATAGATTAAGTGGTGTAAAACCGGGCCACCTTAATATGGGTAGAGCCCTACGTTCTCTTGAACACAAAACAGGTTCAGTAAGAAGATTATCGTTTGAATTACCAGAGATGTTCGCTAAGGATAGTTATGGTGTTGAAACAAGTACTTTAAAATTACCTAAAATAAACATACCTTCTATGTTAGCTAACGTTCAACCTGTAACTACGAGAAACTTTCAATTGGCTAAAGAAGGTAGATACATTACAGGAGCTGCTAAAATATATCTTCCAAACATGGAATCTATATTTGCTAGCACAGTTTACACTGCACTAACAGGTGATAATACCAATGATATATCACCATATCAATGGGGTGTACTACCAGACGGTAACTCAACAGCTACAATTAAATACAATAATTTTTTCAGAGGTTTTGATGGATTAATGGACGGGGTATTCTACGATGAAGATGCTGAGATTTGGAGTTCTCAATGGGGAATAAATGAATCAGGAAAACAAAATTGGAATTCTACTTCTGATTTTTCAAGCTTACTTGGTAGTGATTTTACACCATTTTCAAGTGGGACTACTCTTACTTCAGATAATGAAAGCGTTACTATATCTGTTAGTGGTCAAAGAAATAATACTGGTACTGTGCTTTGGCTTCCTAACGATTCACCAGCTTCCTTTTTAGCAGACAGAGTTAGTTTTGATGTGCAGTTTGGTTCAGATGACGGTAATGAAAAAACTGTACCAAGCAATGATGGTCAAGGTTTAGATTTTTTTATTATGGAAGGTGCTAGTACTTATAGTTATGTAAGATATAAAATGGATATGGCAACTGGTTTTCAGTTCAATGCTGGTATGTTTTTAAGATTTGATTTTCCGTTTACCTCTGGTTCGTTAGGAACATTCTTCAATAATGCTAAACCAATCAATCCATGGTTCAATCGAAACCATTCGGAAGGTGTTGATGACCAGCCTGCTGGTACATATTATCAACCAAATAATAGTGTATCTAAAATTACTATGACGCAGACTCCTACTACTGGTAGTTTAAATAGTGCAAGTGATGGTGTTTATAAAGGATGGACTAAAACAATCGCAAACGGCGGTTTAATTTTAGCTTGGAGATTTAAAGGTAATAGTTCATCTTCAAGCCCATTTACCCAAATAAAAATAAAAAATATTAGATTTTATAGAAGTTTACCATGGTCTATACATTCTGTAAAAGAACGTAAAAATGATTTCGTTGTTTTAAATTGTGTTAGGACAGATGGTGATTCGATGCATAGACAGGAGGTGTATGGCGAACAAGTGCCTGAACTATGATTTTTACACAAGAGCGCTGGGATAATTTACACCCTGATTTACAAAAAGTATTAGAAGAGGACTCAAATGTAGAGGTGATTATAAATGGCTAATCCAGACCACCTAAATAATATAGAACGTAAATTGATAGATACGCTACGCACAGGTACCTATAAGACAGCAACAGGCACTACGACAGCATGGACAGCTGGGAACGTGGAGGTCTTTGGAGCATTTCCTGACACTGAGCATGCTAAATATCCCTGTATCATAGTGCAACATGTAGCAAATGGCCAAGAGACGCAGTTCTATGGACAGCAAATGAGTAGCACTACTGAGCGAGGAGAGATATATGGAGTTGGTTACGACCTTTATATAGCAGTAGACGCAGATAGTGCATTCACTGTAAATGGTACAGTATATAAAGGAAGACGTTTATTTAATTATCTTATGCTAGCTGCAGCGAATATCTTAATGGACTGTGACTTCTCATCGCTTACTGAGACGCAAGTCTTAGAGCGTAACTTCTCAGGATTCAGAGATGTACAATTTGACCCTAAGACAGAGATTTATTTTGCTGATTGTTCTATGATTATAACATTCAAGAACACTAGACCTACATAATGTCAGCGTTAACAGACTACAGACAATACTCTAAGGTTAGTAGTCAGAAGCAAACTGCTTTACAATCTTTAGAAGCTGGTTTCTTTCCATTCTTACCATTTAGTTTTCAATATAGTCTTAAGTTACAAGAAAAGGTATTATTAGCAGCTGACTTAAAAAAGCAAGACAACTTTAAACAGTTTATGAGTAGATATGATATAGAAGAAGATGGAGTCTCTAATTCTCTAGCTACTACGGTTGGTCAAACAGGCGGTATAGGTATAAACAAACAAGGTAGCGAATTTGGTAGAAGACTATCTGGAGTTGTAACAGAACAGGGTCGTGAGGTATCTCGTAAAACAGAAGTTAGGCAAGACTATACTGGTGAAATTGCTTCAGAAGCTATAGCTGTTGATATAATAGAACAATTAAAAAAAGAAGATTCATTGTTTGGTGGAGATATGTCAAAAGTAGAAGGAGACATCGATAAAGAATTATTAAAGTTTAACCAACAGTATTTAGATAAAAATCCACAAACTAAACAAAGTAGAGAAATTTTAGACTTTTACTTACAAGTTCTAAACCAATATGCAGGTATAGATACGGAAGGTGTATTAGGTATCGAAGAAACAGTAGGTCTGCGTAAGAATATAACGAGAGAAGTAGGACTATTAGAGGGTAATGAATCCGAAGAACAAGTTTTCAAATTATTCAAGAAAGGATTAGAAAAAGAATCAGCTGATATGAACAATATAATACAAGGCACAACTGGTACTGATTTTTTATCAGCAAGAGACCAAATACCAGCAAGAGTACCGGGCGACAGTTTAGCACAATCACATAACCAATTCGCTAGGCAAATTCTATCACGTTTTCATGAAATGACTGTGTATAACCAACATGAAGGACTGAAGGGTGATAAATATATATATACAGCACCATTAGGTGCACCATCAGGTACAAATCCTTCAGAGGTTGACCGAAGAGCACGCTACATGGGTTTATATACAATAATGCCTAAAAATATTAATGGTAAAATGGGTGTTCAAATGATTCCCTTGAGAGTTATAGAAATGCAAGGTGCAGTATTTGCTACGTTAGATAATTTTATTTTACAACAACAAGGTACTCATTCTGGTATACTTTCTAAAGTAGAGTTCGATAAGATAGAAGATATATCCCAACAAATAGCTAATGAAAGAGCTTTAGATTTATTAGAGACTGATTCTCTTGGTATGGAAGCTGGTAATTTAAATGAAGCTATAGTAGGTAGAAGTATTGAAGGTGCTGTAAGTGTAGCTAGAGTTATGTCATCAAAAGAGATATCTGATAATATCTTACAGAGTTTCAATAATTATGCTGAGGGTAAACAAATGGAAGTATCTAAAATAATAGAAGATATGATTAAAGAATCTAACAAAATGTCTAAGAGTTGGAAAAGGGCTACAGCTAATACTCTCGATTATGAACCTGAGAATAGATTTGATTGGAAAAAGTCTATAGGTATGGGTACAGATGACGGTGTGTGGCAAAGTGGTATGAAATCACCATGGCAAGGTGGAGATGGTACTGGTTTATCGATTTCACCATATTTAGCTGCTGACCGATTTTTATCTAAAGATTATCCTTCATTATTCTCTAAAAGAAAAGTTCCTGCATTTATACGTAAACAACAACGTGCAAAACGTTTCTTTAGATAGTGTTTAGCAAAAGCTTTAAATACTATTCATGTTTAATTTAATTATAGTGTAACGTAGTGTATTTGTCTAGACAACAAAAGAGGTATAAAAAATGACATATTTCCTAGGTAGAGACGTAGACGTGTTCTTGACACTCGAATCGAAGGTCACCGCAAGCGGCCTTGCTGTAGATTCAAACGAAAGAGTTGTATTAGCAGCAGACGCTAGCTCAACGATTCCAAGTATGATTAACGGTGCAACAGTGGCAACAGCAGCAGTCTTAGATTTGACAGGAGTTGACCTGTCTATAGGCGTTAGTGATGAAGACGTCGGTCCTTTCTTTGGTCAAGAGACCACTCAGAAAATTGAGTTAAGAAAAGAGACTACACTAACACTTACAAGAAAAAAGAGCGACAGTACGTTCGATATTATATTTAACGGACCCTGTTCAGGAACTCAGTTTATGGGTGGTACATCCAATGCTGATTTATTACAAGCCAAAAGGCAAGGTGCAAGATTCGGTATCAAATTCGAATCCGCTGAGACAAGAATAAACGATGGATTAGAAAATCCAAAGTTAGTCACAGAAAGTGGTGCAACCACTGCATCATGTTACGGATATAGACTTCACGTCATGTTTAAAGATGGTGGAGAAATATTTACGTTGAGAAACGCAGCTTTTAGTGCACACACTACAGCTTTGAATGCAGATGGAGCACAAGAGGAAACATTAGAATTTATGTCTATGACACCTCCTTATGTACACGTGCCATCATCAGCTGGTTCAAACGATTTCTATACAACACTAACACCAACGGAGGAGATGTAAACATGGCTTATTTTTTGGGTAGAGATGTTAACGTATTTATTACAACAGAAGCAGTAAACGGAACAAACGCAAGTGGTGTGTTTGTAGACGATGCTGGAGATTTAGCAGTTGTTAGCGGTTCTGGAGACAACACTTTTGCATTACCATTAACCAGTGGTATGGTTGCAGGCAACGAAGTACAAAACATGACTGGTGTCGATTTATCTATCGGTGCAGTTGATGAAGATATAACATACTTCGGTGAACGCTCAGTTACAAAAGCTGAAATCAAAAAAGAAACTGTATTAACAATAACTAAAAAGAAATCGAATAACGTTTTCGATGGTGTATACAACAACGGTGGTAGGTACGGAGTATCTGGAAGCAGTGTAGGAAATTCCTTTTCTGATGGACTTGGACAACCAAGCCAACAAAAGGTATCAACTAGCATATCTTACGGATACAGAATACACGTACAAATGAAGGACCAATCGGAAACCTTCAGTATACCAAACGCATGTGTACAAGCGCACACTACTAGTCTAAACGCAGATGGAACTACAGAAGAGACAATTGAATTTATGTCCTATGTAACTCCACTAGTTACAACTGGTAATGTTGCTACAGCAGCTACTACAGCTGCAAATATCTAAGCAGGTTAGGGGCATGAGCCCCTCCTCTTAGAGGAGAACTAATAATGA
>Ga0208666_1000696_pt1 | contig 15344 bp, 8 predicted proteins | sample 5B_taG_FD_184078 | JGI IMG/M metagenome (GOLD analysis project Ga0208666, IMG submission 184078) | Marine viral communities from the Subarctic Pacific Ocean - 5B_ETSP_OMZ_AT15132_CsCl metaG (SPAdes) (version 2) | ecosystem: Environmental > Aquatic > Marine > Oceanic | place: Pacific Ocean...
GGGATTTTCTATGGGATATAATGGTGGTGGTCTTGTTCAAGGATTTGCTGGTGGTGGTATAGTAGGAAGATTGAAGAATGCTGGTGCAAAAGTTTTAGGTAAAGCAAAGGCACAGATATCTAAGTTGCAAAAACCTAGAGTAGATCATATACATCCTCCTGCAGATCCAATGTTGGATACCTCTTCAGCACAAGTAGCACAGAGTTCAGGTGATGCTGCAAGTGTAAGTATGACACCAGCATCTGACATTCCTAATTTTAATGCTGGAATGATGAGATCGCAGAGTAAGATTAGAACACTAGGAGTATCAGTATAATGCCAGCACCATTGCTAGGAACTTTAGGTAAAGTAGCACTAGGTGCAGTAAAAGGAGGTGCAAAGAAGATTGCCACTGATAAGTTAATGAATAGGAAGAAGAAGACTGATGCAAGAAGAGCAGCAGCACAGAAGGTGATGGGTGGAGAAGAAGGTGGTGAAGAGAAAGGAGGAGCAATTGTAGTCAGACCAAAAGCAGCATTAGTTCAGAGTCCTGCTGGTGCTATTGAAAAGTATAGTGGTGGGGATCAGCAACAGTCTGGTGGAGGTGAAGATCTACAAGGACTTGTTCTACAAATAAAGACAAGTGTTATATCAGTAGAGAGTCTTCTAGGAAACTCTGTTGCTTTACAGAAGAAAAAATTAGATGATGAAAGGAAAGCAAGAGAAGCAGCAGAATTAGGAAAAGCAGAAAAAGATTTAGAGAAGAAGAAACCAAAAACAGCATCCAAAGGTCCAAAGTTAAATCTACCAGGTAAGGGATTGCTTTCCAGTATCATGGACTTTGTTATTAATATTGCACTTGGTTGGATAGCAGTGAGATTGGTTAAGTTTGCCCCACAATTAGCAAAGATCCTTCCAGCAATAGGTGCAGTAGCAGATTTCTTTGTTAATAGTGCGTTATTTATTGTTAAAGGTTTAGGAACTCTTATACATTGGGGATATAAGTTGGTTGAGATGGGTAAGGGTTTAGTTAAGAATGTATTTGGAGAAGAGGGTGCGAAGAAGTTTGATAACTTTATGAGTAGTTTAAAGAATCTTATTTCAGGGTTCTTGATATGGAAGTTGATAGGTGAGAAGATATTTAAAGCAATAGTTCAGAATATAAAGAATACTTTTAATGTTATTAAATCAGTCTTTGCAAAGGCGGGTAAATTCCTTAATTGGATGACGGGTGGACGGGCAGGTAATCTAGCAAAGAATGTATTGGGTAAGGGTAAGAATCTTATAGGTAATATTGGAAGAAGACTTGGTGTTGGTGCTAAACGATTTGCTGGTAAAGGTGTTAGATCATTAGTAAAAGGTGTTGGTAAGGGTGCAAAGAGTATAATGAAGAAGGGTCTTGGAAAAGCCGCACAGAGAGCAGTGATAAAGATGTTTGGTAAGACTGCTGGAAAAATCTTTGGTAAGATCCCAATCATTGGTCCTGTTATTGTTGGTATTGTTTCATTGATGTCTGGTGAACCAATTGGACAGGCAATCTTTAAGACAATGGGTGCTGCTGTTGGTGGATTATTAGGAACCTTTATTCCTATTCCTGTTGTAGGAACTCTTCTTGGTGAAGCAATAGGTGTGTTTGTTGGTGACTTACTTTATCATTTGATAGTTAAGAGAGATCCTAAAGCAGCATTTAAAATGCTTAAGGATACTGTGATGGGAATCTTTAAAGGTGGTAAGGCAATTTTCAATTGGGTTGTTGGTGGATTTGGTAGATTCTATGAAGGAATACCTAAGATTAAGATACCTGATTTTCCTGAAGAACCTCCTGGTATTATGAAACGTGTACCTTTTGCAGAAAAGGTTTGGAAAGGATTGAGGATTGCAATGAAAGTGATGATGGGTCCATTGTCTCTTTTAATGGGTAGAGAGATACCCAATCTTTTCTGGATGATGGATGCAATGAATACAGCACCATTATTATTCAAGTCATTCTTCCCACCAGGTGGAGCAAAGGAGGATAGTGGTACTCCTCCTAGTCTTGGTGCTGCTACTACTAGCAGTTCTTCTTCTGGTGATAGTGCAGAGGATTTAAAAGCAAAAGAAAAAGCAAGAAAGGAAGAAGAGAAAGTAAGGAAAAAGGAAGAGGGAGCAAAGAAAAGATCAGAAATGAAAGCAAAGGTAGGTAAAACTATTGGTAATGTAAAGGATAAAGTTGGTGGATTCTTTAAAAATGTTGGAAAGGGAATTAAAAATAGAGCATCTAATGTTGCTCAATCAGGGGAGTCTATGGGTAATAAGATATCATCTGTAAGTAAGAAAGCAAGTTATGAAAAACATCATCACAAAGTAATACAAGTTCCTATAGTAGTAAAATCCAAAGGGATGGAACAAATTTCTTCTACTCAACCTGTAGGATCTTCATCTAGCGGTGGAGGAGATGATCCATATGAAGTGCTTGATTTCCAAGGTTAAATAGTAATATGACAGAACCAATTACTACAAGGCAATCGACCCCTGCATTTATCGAAGGTGTTAGTGTTGCATCTAATTCAGATCAAGGAAGGACTGTTGATCTTTCAACGGGAGTTATTCGTCTGCAGTATTGGGAGAGTATACTACAAGATTCTGTAAGAGCAACTGTTATATATGGTGATAGCGGATTTAGTATTGATGAGAAGAGTGCTGTTGATGGATTGCCTATTGTTGGTCAAGAGAAAGTTCAGTTAAAATTTACTGATAATAATGAAGAGACTTTAGACTTAACAATGTATGTTAATAAGGTGACTCCTTTCTATGATGACTCTACTAAGTCTGCTGTTCTATTAGATTTGGTTTCTAAAGAGTTTATTATGAATCAAAAGGTTAGAGTGTCAGAAAGATATGATGGAAAAGTATCTGATCATGTTAAAAAGATTCTAAAAGATGTTCTTAAGGTAGATGGAGAAAAGATAACTGATGAGAATATTGAAGAGACACAAAACAATTACAATATTTTAGGATTGAATAAGAAACCATATTACATCTTGAATTATCTTTCTAAAGCATCTGTTCCATCAACTCAAAATTCGGATGGTAATACTGCAGGTTTCTTTTTTTATGAAACATCTAAGGGATATAACTTTAAGTCTATTGATTCCTTGTTGGGACAGGAGAAGAAGAAATCAATTATCTTCAACCAGACTCCTGACAATGGAGGAAAGGATATACCTGCAGGATATGATATGAAAGCATTGCAGTTTGATAAAGAAAATGCTGTTAATGTTGAAAACAAATTAAGAATGGGTGCATACTCTACAAGGACTGTTGTATTCAATCCTTTTAATTGTAAGTATGAAGTGTTAGGTAAAGAAGCAAAGGAAGTTGAAGAAAAGGAAGGAATTCAAACTGCAGGAGAACGTCTTCCTGTTTTTAATCCAGAGTTTAGTCCTGAAGGTGAGAAGATAGATTTTTCTAGGACAATGTATATGCTTTTAGATACAGGGTCTTTACCGACAGGAAACGCAGAGAAACCTGTTGCTGCTACTGAGGAGCAACTTAAAAAAGTAGAGTCTCAAAATTATCAACCTGCAAAGGTTCTTGCACAATCTGTGATGAGATACAATCAGTTATTTGCTGCAATGAACACAATTACTATAGCGGGGGACTTTTCATTACATGCAGGAGATGCTATATTTGTAGATGCACCAGACTTACAAGCTGATACTAAAAATGATGAGGTAAACAAGGAAAGTGGGGGTCTATATATTATAGCAGATTTATGTCACTACGTTACCCCAAAAGAAACTTATACCAAATTAAATTTAGTAAGAGATACTTTTGGTCGCAAAGGTAAACCTACTTCTTCTCAACAGAGTGGAAGTGGTTCTCAATCCGAAGACGTTCTACTCTTTTAGAAATTATGACTACTCCAAAACACGATTTAGAACATGAGGTCTATCTTGACCCTAAAGATGGTAAAGAACATATCAATCATGGTATGTTAGAGTATAGTGAGGCAGATCTTAAGGATGTTCATGCAGAGTATGATGAATACCATAAAGGTGATGAGGTAAATACTAATGAAGGTAAGATTAATGATTATCACACAAGGCATGAGGATCAGCATCTAGAAGTCTACTGTGACAATCATCCAGATGCATTTGAGTGCAGAGTATACGACGAATAACCTATGGAAGGAGGAGCATTATTTAATCCAGGATTTATAGGTGGAAGTTTTATTTGGTGGTTGGGACAGATCGCTGATAATTCTTCTTGGAGAAATAATGAGGAGCCTGGTAAATTTGATAATCCCAATGATATTCCTGGATTTGGTAAGAGATATAAGGTAAGAATTATAGGTGTCCATGATAAAGAAGAGGAGAAGATTAAGTCTGATCAACTTCCTTGGGCAACTATAATGTATCCAGTTACTGCTGGAGGTGGGCAGGGAAGTTCATTCCAAACTGCTAACCTTCGTCAGGGGATGTTTGTCTTTGGATTCTGGATGGATGGTCAGGACATGCAAGTCCCTATCATCATGGGTGTGTTAGGTAATAATGCACTAACGTCATTAAACACCAAGATAGGAAATAGTGAGACAAATTTTGGACCAACCAGTGCATTTTCTCAAGGTAAAGAAGATATAATAGGAACAGCAAAGTCAGAACCGAAGGATTCTGATAAGAGTATTGTAAAACCAAAAGATCCAGAGACTTCTAAAGAAGAAACAATTTTATCGGGTAATCGAACACTTGATAAGTTTGGATTGCCTGAAGGTGAATCAAGAACACGAGAGCAGTTAAGAGATATAGAAAGTGCTAAAGCAGATATTGAACTAAAGGGGAATACAGAATTAATTAAATTATTTGGAACTGACAATCCAACTCAGATACAGAAGGATGATTATGTTAAAAATTTAGTAACACAGGGGATAAAGAAGAGAGTTCAGTTTGCAAATTCTCCTGGATCACCTGCAAAACCAGGTGCAACTCTTGAAGGCACTGGATCATTGATGCAAGTAGCAGCCGCAGATGTTAAGCAAGAAGATAAGTATCAAGAAAAAACTGTTGTAGTAGTTCCAGATAAAGTAGTTGAATCATCTATCAAAGCGATGCAAACTATTTCAGATAATTTAACTAAAAAAGTTGAGAAGCATATGGGTGCTATAGGAAATTATGCAGATGCTGTTTCTGGTGCTCCTACAACTGGGGATTTGCAGAAAATCCTTAAAGATTCGGCATGTGGGATGTCAAAATATATGAAAGTTGTTATGGATAAGATGATGGAGTATACAAATAAAACATTGAATGAAGAATTGTCAGAGACTGTATCTGCTATGCCAGCATGTATGAGAAGTCAGATGGGTGATATGATGAATGTGATGAATGAAAAAAGTTTGGAACAATACAATAAAATTACCGATAAAGTATGCGGAAAACTTGAGAATATTTTATCCAATGCATTGAACTTAGGAACTCCTGAATTAGATTATGATGATGGTATAATAGGAGAAAGAAAGAAAGAAGTTGAATCGTTTGTAGGTATCACTACTACAGTTAATGTTATTGATAGGTCAACAGGTAATCTTGTAGAAAGAGTAGTGACTGAAGATATTATACCAACTCATCCAGATGTTCCTATATGTTCTGCGGAATCTATTGTAGGAACAGCTATTGCAGAAGTTAAAGATGAGATTGATGATTTAAATAATTTAAGTGTAAGAGGAGTCAGTAGTTATATTGAGGATATTACTTCACAGTTAGAAAGGATGGATGGAGATCTTAAGGAGAGAGCACCTGATGAGAGTACAGCAGGTGCTGTTTTAACAATAACAGATGAAGAAGTATTGGATGAAGTAAGAGGTGGAACCAAATATAAAACTATGGTTCAGGTTGGAACTGAATGGAGTTCAAGTGTTGATCCTGTAAGAGCAGGACTTTCTACATCCGAGGTTGCTGGTCAAGGATTGCTTGTTGATATTATTGTTCCTACTGGTGGACTTGGTGGAACTGGATCGGGATCAATAGACTTTACATTTATAAATCAGGGAACTGGATATACAAATCAAAATGCAGTTAATGTTACTGGTGGAACAGGGACAGGTATGAAAGTTAATTTAGTAACATCAGCAGGAGCTATTACTAATATGTTTACTCATACGACAGGAACAGGATATAAACTATTGGATGATAATAATCAACCATTCGAGTATACAATACAGAGTGGTAATTTTGATGCCAAGTTTAAATTAGATGCTGTATGGGGTAAGATTCAGAATGGTGGTATAACTGTAAATAAAAGGGGAGTTGGATATGTTGAAGGCGATGTTTATACTGTGTTGAATGGTAGTGGAGATGCTACCTTTATGATCATTGCTGTTGATGATCCAGGTGATGGTAAAGCAAAATCTGTTTCACCTAAACCTCAACAGTTGGGAAGTATGATTCCTAAACTTCCTAGTTTGGGTGGTAATCTTACATCAGCACTTAATTTTAAAAACATTACAGCAAACATATTTCCATTTGAACTTCCTCCTAATGCTTCACCTGTAGATTATGTGACACTAGCAAACGGTGGAGAAGGACAACCTGATAGACAAACACCAAGTATGGATAGTATAAGAAAAGTAGTTTCTGAAAAAGTAAAAACTGGTTTGGGAAGTAAAACTAAACCATTCCTTACTCCTACTCAAAAAGGAGTAGTAGATTTGGTTAGAAACAAAGTTGATTTGCAGGACATATAGGTGGGTAATAAATATTAATTATGGCAGAGAGTACTCCTACATTTAATATCTTTGGCGATCCTTCTAGGGATAATATTCGAGTTGGCTACATATCAACCGATAGAGGATATGTATCGTCTATTTCTATTTGTGAGGCAAATGATTATGCTAAATTAAATCCAGGAACTGTTTTTATTACTAAAAATAGAAAAGAGATAAAGTATATTGATATTAATGAAGTTAATAAATTAACAACTGATGATTTATTTGATGAATCTAGTGATAGTTGTAGTGGTATTGAAATCGCTGCAGAATGTAAACCAAATAGTGTTACGCTTGATTTCTTTGGTGGAGGTGGTGTAGGTGCTCTAGGAAATCCTGTTATTGGAAAGGATGGTGGAGTGATTGCTATTGATATGGAGAGTGGGGGATTTGGGTATCAATATTCACCAGCAGCAAGAATTCAAGATCCTTGTGGTATAGGAGCAGGTGCAGATTTAAGAGTTATTATGGTTGATGGTGAGAGTTCTCAGTTAATTGAGTATGATGATGAGGAGGATTTTGAAGAATATAAAATATGTAATGAAAATGATGTAGGTTTTGGTAGATTGTATGATGTTAAGGGTAAAGATATTGGTGAATGGAATCCAAATAAGTATTTTGATGGAGGAGTTCTTTCTTTTGATGAACAACTGCAAAAGTATACAGACTTTCTTTTAAAAGCACCAAATCCTTTTTGGACTACTAGAACTGAACCACCTTTAAAAATCACTTCTGATAATACAATTAGCAGAGCAACTTTTGATGTGTATCATTGGGCATGGGGTGCTAATCCTAATCCAGATGGAACTGGTACTATAATAGGTGATCTTTATTTGGAATTATTAGGAAGAAAACCTGATGGAGGTGGATTTAAATTTTGGCAAGGATTATTAGACAGTGGTAAGAGTATTGGTGAGATTAGGCAGGGAATTATAAACAGTGAGGAATATAAAAATATTGTATTAACTGGAAATAAACCAGTTATGTCAGAGGAGGCTTTTATTGGAGGTGCTTTTTATAAAGTAGATAAAAATAACTTTATGAATAAGTATGCTATCTCTCCAGTTCCAATGTCAAATGCTATACCATCTGACTTTGCTGATAAGCAATATTATTTTGAATGGGATGTAGATTTTCCTCATTCAGGTGATTATATTTTTAAATTTCAATGTGATAATCAAGGAGCTCTTTATATTGATGGTGAAAAGAAAGGAGAATATAAATTAGGATCTGGTGGAGCAGGAGGAAATGTTTTATCGCCTCCTGAAAGCCTTAAAGTAGGAATTACTACAGGACTTCATAATATTAGGGTTGATATTTTTAATGGTGCTATGATGAAGAAGGTAGCAGAGCAACAGAAGTTAAATGCTCTAGCAACAAGTGATGAGGTTAAGTTTGATGTTCAAGTATCAACTATGTATGGGGCAAGTGCAACTATTGAAGGATTAGATATTAGTTTTGCAAAGACTTATGGTATTGGTAAAGATATTTCTGAATCAGTTACTAAAAAAGTTGAGTATGGAAAAGTATATGATGTTAAAATAACTAGTGATAATAAAAGAACTGGTAATCTACCTGCTACAAATAAAGCACTTATCATAGATGGAAAGGGAGTTGAAGCAGTAAATAGGAGAAGATCAAACCCTAAACGATTAGAGTTTGATGATAATGGAGATAATGGTTTTGATATAAATGCAACCTTTACGATTGATAGTGGTAACGCAACCTTTGCTGAAGATGGATTGAGTGTTAAAGGAACAGGAGAACAAACAATAACTTTATGGTGGAATGATAGAAGAACATCAGGTCGTGCTATCAACAGTATTAAATTAGGTAATACTATATGGCAAAGGACAGGCAGTGGAGGTAGTGTAACACGTACTCTTACTTTAGGTGGTGGAGTAGGTCAATTGGGTGGTGCTAATAATAAAGCAGTGTTGAGAACGAAGGGTGCAAAAGTTATCCAGATGGAAGACATACCTCACGATGTTTCAGCAGGTAGTGGTGGTACTGGTAATGAGTCTGACCTTTATAATGATGTTATCATTGCTGTAGATCAAGGAAGATTTTTTGATATTAATGGATTAACATGTAAGTATACTTTAGGAGATAGACCTGCTGAAAGTGGTGTGTCTTCTACTGAAAGTGCTGGTGAAGTTAAGACGATATTTAATACTGCTGATTTTATTAATGATGCAAATAGAGAATTGTGGAGAACTAATCCTGTTGTAGATAAAGATTCACCATTTACAAATAGATATGGAATAACACCTTTAGATCCAAGTTTAACTTATACTGGTTCAGAATCAGGGACGTATGAAATTAAATGGCACAGTGTTAATTTCCCTGTAAGTGGAGAGTATGATATTGGAATTGGTGTAGATGATAATGTTAGATTAAGAATTGGTAGTGATGTTAATATCTTCAAAGAAGGATTTGTTCCTGGCACTTCTATTAGCACAGGAACCAGTTCTTATCGTAAATTTATTAAAGCAGGCACTTACACTATCATAGTTGATTTAGAACAAATTGATGGAGGAAAATATGGTTCTAAGGGTAAAAACCCAATGTCTCTTGCTATTAATATTGCCACTGTATTTACAGAGAAAGAAGTTAAATCAGATAAATCTTGGAATCAAAATCCTTTTGGTGTTGCTTTAGCAATTGAGGCTCCTGACCCTCCTATTCCTCAAGAACCTTTACCAGTTAAAGAAGGAAGATGTCCTCCTAATCCTTTCTGGTCTACTCGTTATCCTAATGCAGATGAACAGTGGTTCCCTTTTTCAGATAGTAGATATCGTTATGGAATGTCTCCTATTAAACCTTATGGTGAAGAAGATAGTTCAGGTGGTGGACAGACCTTTAGTAATTCATGGGAGATTGATGCTCCTTATGAAGGATTTTATAAGTTAAAGGCAATTGCTGATGATGTTGCTGTAATTAAAATTGATGGTATAGAAGTTTTAAGAACTGCGGGTGTGTCAATAGGATCAACCGAGATGGTTGGTATTAGTAGTGGAAAACATGACATAACGGTTGAGGTAAGTAATATTGCTGTAGAAACTTTTGATTCAATAGATCAAAGAGTATTTACTACACAAGGATGGTCAGCACTTGGTACAGAAGTAGAAGAAACAGTGAATACTAATGAGGTTGATTTTAAATTTTCTACATCTTCATTGTATGGTGCTACGGCATCTATTCCAGAGTTGGATATGTTTATTGAGAAAAGATATGGTGAGGACAATGTATCAGAAACTTTTAGTAAAAAGATTGAGTTTGATAAAGTATATGATGTAAAATTAACTAGTAATACTATAAGAACTGAAGAATCTACATCTACAATAGGTGGTTCATATCCTCTTGTATATACTAAATTAAAGGCTGGAAATCCACGTAGAAAGAGTGATAGACGATTAGAATATGATGATAATCCAGGCAATGGATTTGATGTTAATGCTGCTTTTACTATCGATAACGTAACGGGAGGTACTGCTAAATTCTCTGCTGATGGTAGTAGTATTGAGGTGCAAGGAGATGAAGTAAAGGTTACTTTAACTTATAATTGGAATGATAATCCTAGAAGAAGTGGAAGAGCACTTGAAACAATTGCAATTAAAGATACTGTTTGGAGGCAATTAAATTGGAGAGCAAGGGAGAATAGATGGGTTGTAGAAAGTGTTGGTAGTCATACTTATACGGTAACTTTAGCAGGGAAAACTACAACATCAACAACTAAAACAATTGGTGGAGCAAATAATGGTGCAGTATTGAGAACTAAAGGTGAGAATGTTCTTCAGATGGAAGACATTCCTCATGTATCTATAGAACAACAAAAAGTTCTTTATGATGATGTAATTATTTCTGCAAATAAAGGTAGATTCTTTGATATAAATGGTTTGAACGCCAAATATGTTTTAGAAAAGGAAACTAGAACTGTTATGGAAGGGGGAATTTCTAGTGGCACAGTAAAGGATGGTGTTATATATACTGGTCCTCAATTATTCCATAAGAATTTTAGTGGATGGGGATCATTCATGAATAAGGCTTCGGTTTCACAAGATCCTACAGTAGCAAACACGCAAGTTGTAAATTATAAGTGGAGTAATGTTAATTTTCCCGAAACTGGTAAATATAAGGTTAAATTTTCAAATGATGCCCATGCATCTCTTTATCTAGATGGTAAGGAAATTGTAAGAGGAAATTTTGATAATGAACCAGCAGTTTCTGAGCAGGATGAGTCTAATTGGAGTGGGTCTGGTAAGTTTAAAACAGTATTGATAGAAAAGGGTACTCATACTCTCAGTGTTGGACCATCATCACCTGATATTATAGATACTCTTTTCAAACAACCTGCAGGATATAAGTGGCATGTAAATCCAAGTGGATTTGCTATTGAAATTAGGAAGAAGATGAAGGTATTAAGAACAGGTGCTGATGGTAAACCAATTACTAAATCTTGGAAAGAAAATCCAGTATTAGTTTCTGCTCATCTTATTCCACCTCCTTGTCCTAGAGTAGTTGAAGGTATAGGTGCTGTGGAAGACGTAATACCTATTGATCCTGGTAATGGTTATCCTCCACCAACGGATCCTGATGATAATAGTAAATATAATGTTACATTAGAATTGACTAATATTATAATAGAAGATGGTGGTATAAATTATTCTCCTGAAGATGAGGTTGTGATTACAGGAGGACCAGGAGATCCTGTCATTCCTCCTTTCCCACCAAAACTGGGTCGTTTTGGTGCTATAATAGATATTCCTGTTCCTCCAGGATATGGTTCTGGATGGACGACTTGGCCTGATATATCCATAACAACTTCTACTGGAATACCTGGAACATTCACACCTGTATTTACTCCTAGAAGAACTCCAGTAGATGTAGATCCTGATAGATTACTTCAGGTTACTGATCTTGTTGGTCTCAAGCAGACGGGATACTATGATGGTAAACCATACTATGGTTCTATCTTCTATAAAAATGGTATTAAATATGCTGGATGGTATGAAACAGCTGGACAATTAGTTCAGATATATGATACACTACAAGAGAGTATTGATGCTGAAGTCACTACACCTTCATCTGCAATTCAGAGACAGGGTTCTGATATTAGGAGCAATGATCCTCGTCTTAATATTCCAGGCACACCTGACAATCTTACTTATTAGGGGTAATTAAGAATGCAAAGAGGTTTAACATCAAAAAATAAAAGGGGAGGAGATACTCCTGCAAAGCAAAATTTCACAGAGGTAGGTTTAGGTAATGATAAAGGATCCATTTTAATGGGTCATGTTCACAAGCAAGGTGATGTAACTGCTGGTGTTGGATTGTATACTCCTGACGGTGAGCACCAACTAAGTTTAGATGTTGATGGTAAGAGAAAGGGATGGACAGTATCAACTAGTCCAGGTGCTTTTCAGGTCGAGTGTGGAAGTACAATGGAGGAGGCAGAGAATAGTGTTATAATAACTGCGGTGAATGGTGATGTTTCCATTGTTGCTACGAATGGTAAGATAAGAATGCAAGGAACTGATATTGAGTTGGTTGCAGTTGGTGAGGGTCAGACCAAAGGTAATATAAAATTAGATGCTACTGAAAATGTTTTCATTCAATCTAAGAAAGTATTGATTACTACGAAGACAATGTATAAACTTTGTAGTGCTGGTGCTGCTGAAGTAGTTGCTAATGGTACGCTAGAATTATATGGTAATGTAATTAAAGGAATCACTGCTGCAGTTAAGATCAAAGATTCTAAAGTCGGAGGACAAAAGATCTATGATAAAAACAATCCAAATGAAGCAGCAAAGAGAGCACAAAGAGATGCTCAAGCTGAAGACAGAAATTTTAATTAAGAGGTAAACACATGCAATTTGATGACGTACAAATAGGTGGACAACTTCGAGTAGGGACTGGAGTTTACCGTGCTATTAAAGAAGGGTGGCAAAGGATCAATGGATCGGCAGCGATTGAGGGTCCAGTTGTCATAGGAGAACAAATAGCATTTCCTGAAAATGAAGCTACTTTAATGGTTGGTCCTACGACTAATGAGGATGATGAATGTTTTCCTGCAACAAGTAGTCTAGGAACATCAGGTAGATTACCTACAGCATTAAAGACCAAAGGTAATATGTTTATTACTGGTGATTTATATGTCACTGGTTCAGTTGATTGTCAGTCTACAGGTAGATTAGAGAAAAGACATAAGGCAGCAGATGCCTCTCCAAAGAAGTTTGATATAGTTCACCCTTCACAAGAGGGAATGCGTCTTGCACACGCCTGTATAGAGGGTGCAGAGGTTGCTATATATCATCGAGGTAGAGTTAGAAACGAGAAAGAGATAATACTACCAGACTATTGGAAGGATTTGGTTCATATCAATAGTATCAGTGTTCAGTTACAACCAATCGGTGCTCATCAAGATATTATCATAAAGAGATGGGATTCTGAAAAGATATATCTTCAGTCTAAAAGCGGAATACCTATTGATTGCTTCTTCCATGTGTATGCAGAGAGGAAGGACATTAATCCACTAGTGGTAGAGTATGATGGTGAAACATGGGAGGATTATCCTGATCCAGATTCAAATGATCCTAAGTATTCAGGTCAGAATACAAGGACGCTTTGACAATCTGTTATAGTATGCTATACTACATAGAGTAAGCCACCCTTGACTCTATGGAAGATGAATATTTGACTAAGTGTGTGGTGGACACATTGAAAAGAACTTTTTATCTTTATTCCAGCGATGGTGATAAAAAAGTAGTGAAGTGTGATACGGTAGATGAATTCATGAGTGTGCTAGATGTTGTAAGAAATACTGCACCTGATGATGTCGTATCCTATACAAATCCTCTCTGAGGGAAATTCGACTTTTAATTCCAAAAATGTCGGATAAAAATCCCGCCAATTTTTTGCTCACGTAGGGTTTTGCATGGATTTGTCTTATGAATAAATAATCCATAACAAGAACTATAGTGCAAATAAGATGGGTCTCTCCAGATTAGATAATTTTCTTAAGTCGGCACGAGGAACTATTCTCTATGTCAATCCAAATGATTTGGATGCAACGGATAGTATTGAGAATCGTGGTAATTCACTGACTCGTCCATTTAAGACAATTCAACGTGCGTTAATCGAATCAGCAAGATTTTCATATCAGAAAGGATTGGATAATGATAGATTTGGTAAAACTACAATTTTAATATATCCTGGAGATCATACTGTAGATAATAGACCTGGTTATATTCCTGATGGTGCAAATAATTATAGATTAAGAAATGGTCAGTCAACTAATGCGTTACCTCCTTTTGATTTAACTAGTAATTTTGATTTAGAATCATCTGATAATGAACTCTTTAAGTTGAATAGTGTCTATGGTGGTGTTATTATACCTAGAGGAACATCTCTTGTAGGTCTTGATTTAAGAAAAACTAAGATTAGACCAAAATATGTTCCAAATCCTGAAAATGATAATATTGAAAGAAGTGCATTATTCCGTGTAACTGGTGGTTGCTATTTTTGGCAATTTTCCATGTTTGACGCAAATCCAAATGGAAAGTGCTATGTTGATTATACAGCAAATGAGTTTGTTCCTAATTTTTCACACCATAAGTTAACTTCTTTTGAATATGCTGATGGTGTAAATGGTGTTAATATCAATGACACATTTATGACCTTCTCTACAAGTCGTACTGACTTGGATATGTATTATGAGAAAGTTAGTCTTGTTTATGGGCAATCTTCTGGTCGTGCAATTGAACCAGATTACCCAAGTAGTGGTTTAGATATACAACCAAAAATTGACGAATATCGTATTGTTGGTTCTACAGGTAAATCTGTTGGAATTAGTAGTATTTTCTCTGGTGACGGTTCAACTCCCACAACTCAGATTACAGCAATTATTGATAATCCTACATTTACTGGATTAGACGTAGATACTCCATTCCGTATAGAAGGTGTTCCTGCTTCAGGTTATGATGGTAAGTTTGTTGTAGCAGAAAGACCTAGCAATGATAGAGTAGTTTATAGTGTTCAAAATTCACCAGCAGTTGTTCATCCAACAGTAACTGGTGCTACTTTAACTCTTTCTTCTGACACTGTTACATCATCTTCTCCATATATCTTCAACGTATCATTGAGATCTGTTTATGGTATGTGTGGTCTATTTGCTGATGGTAAGAAAGCAACTGGATTCAAGAGTATGGTTGTTGCCCAGTTTACTGGTATTGGTCTTCAGAAGGATGATAATGCTTTTGTTATCTACAACAACGACAGTCCTGCTACTGGTCAGTATGATGACAGCACACAACCAGGAAATGAGAATTTAAGCACGAATTCCAAAGCAATTTATAAGCCATCATATAGAAACTACCATATTAAGTGTTCTAATGATGCAGTATTACAGGTTGTTTCTGTATTTGCTATTGGATATGCAGAGCACTTTTTAGTAGAGAGTGGTGGTGATCAATCTATTACTAACTCTAACTCAAACTTCGGTGCTTCTGCTCTTAATGCTGTAGGATTTAAAGATAATGCATTCAAGCAAGATGACAAAGGATATATTACTCATATTATTCCACCAAAAGAGATTCCTCTTACAGAAAGTTCAGTAGAATTTGAG
>Ga0208666_1000697_pt1 | contig 15341 bp, 9 predicted proteins | sample 5B_taG_FD_184078 | JGI IMG/M metagenome (GOLD analysis project Ga0208666, IMG submission 184078) | Marine viral communities from the Subarctic Pacific Ocean - 5B_ETSP_OMZ_AT15132_CsCl metaG (SPAdes) (version 2) | ecosystem: Environmental > Aquatic > Marine > Oceanic | place: Pacific Ocean...
AACTCCTATATACGCATTTCTTGCCGCATCAGTTCCATAAAATCCCATGTACGCCCAATCATTAGCTTCTCCACTTGGGGCTACAAGTTTTAATTTTTCATGTGCTGTATCTTGAAGCGTTACGATTCCAGCAAACGTGGCGTTTTGTGAGCCGTCTAGTCTTAAAGCTTCGGTATCAGTTGATCCACCACCACCACCAGTTTTAAAAGATAATATTCCAGATCCAGAAGTTGCTCCATATGCTCTAATAGCTGATTCATTACTCAGATATTGAAGAACTATTGCATTACTTGTATGAGCATTGATATAACTTTTGGCAATTATTGGGCCAGCAGCTTGAATTGATCCATCTTGTGCGCTTACACCAGAGGTCAGGCCAACAAATAGCTTTCCCGAACTATCAAGCTGCATCCGTTCCAGACCAGCAGTCGCAAAACGCATAGGTGTACTTTCTTTGTTAAAAAGCAAAGCATCGTTTGACCCGTTGAATCCAACAATGAAACCATCACTGTTGGCTACTCCTGAATCTGTGTTAGTTATATGTAGGTACGCAGTTGCAGAACTTGAAGCTTTATGGAGGTGAAGTAGAGGTGTTAATCCACTTGTAGTTGTAGTTCCAATATTTACTGAATTATTCGCAGCGTCAACGTGAAGTGTATTTGTATCGACTGTTAGGTCTCCACTAATACCAAGTGAAGTCAAAGTCCCCAAACTTGTGATCGCAGATTGAGCAGCACCCGTAACCGTCGCAGCACTTCCACTCGCATTACCCGTAACATTTCCAGTCAAAGCACCAACAAAGCTTGTAGCTGTTAACGCTCCAGAACTAGAATTAAAGGTTAAATTACTTCCTGATTTAGCTCCTAGATCACCTGTTGCAGCAGTCGCAAATAATGGGAAGCAAGTCGTATCAGATGATTCATCAGCAATTGTGATTGCCGTCGCTACGGCTGCTGTTCCTGAAGTGTTTTGGTTGCCAGCAGTGTTAACACCAGGAAGATTTATATTTGCTGATCCATCAAAGCTAATTCCACCAATCGTTCTAGCAGTTGCCAATGTCTTAGCAGTAGAAGCAATATTGCTATTTGTTTGAACGCTATTACCCATTGACGCATGAGATGAGCATTGATAATGCAATATTTGTGGAGTCGTATCTGAAACAACTATCTGCGTGTAAGCACCAGCCGAACCAGCAGTACCATTAGTCGTAACGCCTGTTGTATAAGCAGTTGTCTTATCTGCTTCTAAGTAAAAACGTAGTGGATGACCTGAGTTAGAGTTATCTGCTTGATCAAATACATAAGTACGTCCAGGTGTCAGCGTTAAAAACGGTGCTTCTTTACCACCAATCTTGTATCCAGAACTAGATCCAGTTCCGTTGTATCTATGAGCACCAGTTTTAGTTGCAACAGTAACCGTTAATGTTTTTGAGTTGCCTGTATAAGTTGCATTTAAATTTGAAAATCCAACTAAAGCTCCATCATTAGTTAGTGTTGCATCTCCTGTAAATGTTGGTGATGAACTTGAACCTGGATCGACCCAAGATAAAGTTCCTGATCCATCACTAGCTAAGACATAACCAGAAACAGCAGCATCAGTAGCAGGAAGAGTAAGAGTAAAGCTACTAGCAATCGTGCCAGGTGATTGAAGAGCTACATAATGTGAGCTATCAGCATCAGCAAATCTGACATCAGATTGAGCATTAAGAATTAGATTTCCAGTTAACGTTCCACCTGTTAAAGGAAGTTTGCTTGAGTCAGTGGCAGAGTCAGTTGCCCATTCAAGTGTTGTAGCTGTAGAACTACTTTTGAGCACTTGACCAGTTGTAGGTGCAACAGCAGGAAGAGTTAAAACAATATCTGCTGATTGTGCTTGTGCTTTTAATCCTGTGTAATTAGCTCCGTCACCATCTGCTTCACTTAGCCTTATTTCTTTTGCATTATCAATAACTAAATTACCTGTCATTGTTCCACCAGCTTTCGGTAGAGCAGCATTAGCAGTAGAAGCAGCAGCGTCAGCAGCATCTTTCGCTGTCTTTACAGCAGCAGGAGTAGCAGCAGTCGTAGCAGAAGTTGATGTTGCACTATCAGTTAATTGAAGAACACCAACTGCACTTGTCGTTCCAGTAGCAATCTTTGATCCTGTAATTGCAGCCGAACCAGATATATCACCATCAACAATTACTCCACTTGCAATTGCTGTCAGGCCAGCATTATTTATGCTTATATCTCCTGTAACTGCGACTGCTGTTGGGACGTTTGATCCATTACCAACAATAATTTGAGCAGCAGTGACATTTTCTAATTTGGTAAGTGCAATTGCAGCAGAAGCATTTATATCGGCATTAAGTATTGCTCCGTCAGCAATCATGGCTGAACTAACAGTACCTGAATCGTTAGTTGTTATTAAAGTTCCAGAAGTATTAGGTAAAAGTATTGTTTTATCTGCTGTAGTTGGGTTGACAACTCCTAAAGTAGTTTGAAATGCGTCTGTACTAGAACCTTCAAAAACAAGCGTTGCAGTATTACCAAATAAAATCTGACCTGTAACAGTACCACCAGCTTTTGCTAACTTTTCTGTTTCTAATTCTTCAACAGCATCTTGCAAATTTGTACTTTGAATTTGACCAAATGGTGTAAAAGTAATATTACTTGCAACTTGACCAGCTACTGTTTGCGATAAATCAATTTCTTCCCATGAACTTCCAGATGTATTTGTAACACCTAATATATAATCTGGTGGTGCAAGAGCAACTATCGGTGCTGGAGCACTTGGCGTACCAGCATTTTCTACTACTAAATAAATTCCATCAGTAGTTGCACTAGGGGTAGGAACATTAGATCCAACCGTCAAACCTGCTGCTGCACCTGCGGTTGTGACACTTGCTACTTTACTTGTTGAAGCGTTATATGTTCCTCCAAATACTAAGCTTCCTTTTGTTAAAGTTGTTACTGGTTGATAAGCATTTCCATCATATATATATAAATCTTCTGATACTGAATCAAAGAAGAATTGCCCTGTAAACTCACTCGTGGGAAAACCTGTTTGAGCTACAGATCCAAATAATGTTGTAGACGCATTTGCAAGTTTTGTTCCTGATATTGTTGAGTTACCAATTCTTGCTGCATCTAAACTTCCACTTGTTATTTTAGTAGCAGGAATATCAGGTACTAATGAAGCTGTTAATGCTGCACCTGCTGTAATTACACCTTTAGTATTAACAGTGACTGACTGATATGTACCAGCACTCACTCCACTCGTTGAAGTAGTTAAATTTCCCGATCCATCAACAGTTAAACCGCCTCCAGATGTTATTTGTACTGCACCTTTGGCTGATGTAGTGGCTACAGGAAGATTTGCTGCTGTCAATCCAGTAGCAGCCGTAATCATTCCCTGATTATTGAAAGTTATTCCGCTAACTGTTGCTCCAGTAACACTATTAGTAAGTGATAAAGCACCTGCACCACTAACACTTAAACCCGTTCCAACAGATACACCACCAACAGCAGATGTAGTTGCAAGAGGAAGGTCAGAAGCACCTAAAGCAGCACTTCCAGTAATTAAACCTTGTGCGTTATATGTAATTCCTGAACGTGTAGCAGCTCCTCCTGTAACAGCATTATTTATTCCAAGATTTCCACTAGCTACATTTAACGATCTATCGATATTTCCAGTTGCTAATTTTGCTGCTGTAATTGTTCCATCAGCAATCTTGGCATTAACAACAGCGTTTGCAGCTATCTTTGCTTCTATAACAGCATTACTAGCTAACGCTCCAGAATCAACAGCATTATCAGCTAAAGCAGTTGCATCAACAGCGTTTGCTGCAAGCTTTGCACTTGTAACTGCATCATCAAGAATCTTGGCAGTTGTTACCGCATCATCAGCAATTGAAGTAGCAGCTAACGTGCCAGAAAGCTTTGCAGCAGTTACAGCTCCATCTGCTATTTGGCTCGTCGTAACACTATTTGCTGCTAACTCACTACTTGTTATTGCACCTGCACCTATATTTCCAGCAACAATTGTATTGCTCGCTATCTTTGCACTTGTTACAGCTCCACTAGCAATAGCAGCCGTATCAACAGCATTGTCAGCTAACTCTGTAGATGTAACTGCGTTAGTTGCTATTTGAGTAGCAGTAACACTTGCACTTGTAAGTTTTGCACCAGGAATATCTCCATCACTTAAATTTAACTTTGCAAAAGTAACACTAGAGTCTGTAATCTTTACAGTTGTTACTGCATTACTAGCAAGCTTATCTGTTGTTATATTAAGGTCAGTTATCTTTGCTGTTGTAACAGAATTAGCTGCTAAAGCTCCTGTGTCAACTGCGTTGTCTGCTAATTCACTCGTACCAATAGCATCAGCAGCTATTTGTGTTGCAGTAATAGTATTATTTGCTATCTTTGCAGCCGTTACATTTAAATCAGTAATAGAAGCAGTAACAACAGCGTTAGTTCCTAACGTGCCAATCTTTGACCCAGGTATTGCTCCAGCTCCTAAGAAACTGGTTCCAGAATCAGTAACAACTGCGTTAACTAAATCCTTAACTGTAACTTTTTTAGTTTCACTTGCACTTAAATCGGCAAGTGCTAATACGTCAGAAGGTTGAATACCAGCTTCCGCTAAGGCACTTAAACCCGTTATCTGGAGATCTGCCATTTCCTCTTAACTAAAAACCATTAGCAATAGTTTAAACCTGTTCGAGCAATATGGGACTAAGATTTTCTTGAAGAATCTTATCTGCGTTCTCTTGTAGTAAATATCCAGGGGTATCTCCTGTCTTTAATGCAACAACTCCATTCGTTACAAATTCAATTCTTGTCTCTATAACTTCAGACGCACTAACGGTTACAGCAACATTAGTAATAACACAATTAGCTTCGTAATATACGTTTTTCTTTGCGTTTGACCCATCTTTATGAATATACAACAAAGCATCAAAATCTGCTCCTTGTTGTGTTCGTAAAACTAATTGAGCTAAATAAAACGGAAATTCAGGGTCTGTTCCAAATTCATTTGCTCGATCTCCATCGTAATAATCATGTTGCCAAAGACAATTCAAGCTACCTTGACCGCTAATTAAACCAGCTTCATATTGATTTCTAAATTGATCTCCTAAATTTGTTAAATCAACTTGTTCTCTGGTCGTTGTCATTTCAAAATCTTTTACACCTGCTACGTGTCTATATCTTTCATTTCTGGTACGAATCAATATATCTTTAGCAGCACTAGGAGTAACAAGTGTTAAAGCACTTGATTGTAACCCTTCTATTGCAAGAGCAAAAGAATTATATAAACGAATACCTCCTACTGGATCAACATTTATAAACTTTTTTATATCTGGATAATTATGACCACTAACAAGTTCAAGCGTAGATTTATCAACAGTTTCTATTTCTACTTCATCTCCAGTTATTAACGAACCAGAACTATGGTCAACACTAAATCGTTTTGTTGATGTATTTACGTCAAAAGGATCTAACTGCGTTTTTAAAGCAGCTTGCAACGAATCTCTTTTAAGGGCTATTTCCCCTGCTTGACCAAAATAAACACCCATGATTTAGATAGATACTTCTGTAGGTGCTCCATTTGCTTCAAAACTAATGTCAGCACTTAATACTTCACCAACTGAACTGTTCATTGACAAGCTTGTTATAAAAGCAGAAAAAGTAATAAATCGACCATTAGCTGATCCATCATCAATTTTTAACTTTAAAGTAACAGAACTAGAATCAGCAGCCGTTCCATCACCAGCCCCACTTCCAGCCTTAATACATTTATTAATTAGCGTTGTTACATCTCCACCAGATCCAGCAGAAGCTTGATAGTAAAACAGTCTTGCACTACCTGAGTAGCTTCTGACACCAGCAATTAGAGTACGATCTGTATCTTCTAAAGATGTAGTTTCAAGAACTGCTTGTGAACTAGAAAAAGAAAAAGACTGAACTTTTGCGGCTTTTGTGCCGTCAATTAATAGTTGTCCGTCTTGACCGCTATAAAAAGCCACGACCTAAAAATTAAACATTGCGTTTATTCTACGGTGAATCTAGGCAAGCAACAAAACTACAACTAACATTGCTTTGCCCAGGAAAGACACTTGTTACGTTTGGAGGCCCAGAATATCTCCATAATAAACCTGATCCAGACTCTTCTAAAAAAGCAGAAAGACTTGTGCTATCTACACCTGCTGTAGCATTTGTCGATCCAAACGATACATAATTCCAATCAGAATTTACATTTTCATAGTTACTTAAAATTAAAGCAGCGTCAGCATCAGAAATATTTGAAAAACCCAAAGTCAATGTTGCATTAACTCTTTTATTGCCATAACGCAAATGTGTTTTGGTTCCATCCAATGATTCAAATGTGGTGCTTGGATACGTTCCAGGGTTATATCTTCTGGACGTTGGTTTTATAGTTGGAAAGGCTACAGAGCTAGTCATTCGTTTTCAGAAACAATGAAAATGGAAGCATCATTATTTAGACCCCAGTTCTGCATAACAGAAAGTTGTCCTGCTGTTGGATTAGGATTACCGTTTGGCAATGTTAAGGGTTCAACAGGAGCATAGCTACCAGACACCTCTAATAAACCATTTTCTCCATAAGAAATCGTTTCGCATTTATAAATTTTATTTTCTGTTGTTGTGTTCTTAACAGTAAATAACGTACCAAAAAATGCTGATGATACATTTGCTGTGTTCAATGTTCCTTCTTTTACTTCAGTTGTTCCTGGCTTCCAATAGTAAACAGACAACGATCCAGATAAATCATCTTTACTTACAATATCTCCAGTTGGTGTAATTGCTCCATTCCTAAACCTACTGGTATGAGTAACTTCTGAGACAAGTTTAAAATAATCTCCAGGGGCTAAATTTTCTACATATTGAGGTGCAGTCTTAAATGTTAAGCCATGATCAATTAAACGTCTTGATCTAATAGCAAAGAAAGCAAAATACTCTGCTTGTTGCCTTGAAGTACAGAAACCAGACAAATCAAATGTTTCTATAGGGTCAGAGTCAGAACCATGTGGATCGTTTTCTCTAATTAATAAAGATCTAGTTTCAGGGAAACCATTTTCTTTTTCATTTCTAAAAAGAACAGCAGCTTTAAAAGTTTGTCTTTCTTCTGGAGCTAAGAAACTAACTTGTAAATCATTAATATTGCCGTCAGTAAATAAAGCTTTTACTTCTGGTAATACTCGTTTATCAATCTCATTATCTCCATTAACAGGAACAGAAGGTTTAAGACTAAACTTACCTCCAATAATTGTAAAATCTAATAAACAATAACCAGCGTGTTCAAAGATAAAATCTCTTAAATTTAATTTAGATGAAATTGTTCCATCCCAAAAGAATTTATTTTTTTTACAATAATCAGCAGCATTAGCCATTGCTGGTCGATCAACAGAACTTGATCCAACAAGTCTTCCAGCTCCTATTTCTGAACTTGTTAATAAGGCATAAGTGATTTCTGGAAATAAATTAGAAGCTCCATTTGATTGATGTGGCCCCATCCCGTAAAAATTTAATTTTTCTACTTTTACTCCTTGTTTAAAGTAAGCAGAAAACTGACTAAAGTTTGTCCACTCTTTTGAACTATTAATTCTTATACCAGCAAAAGCTAAATCACTATACTTAGCAGCTCCAATTTCATTACCGTTATTATCTGTCTTTGGTTTTAGTATTTCATTTACATATACAATTTCATGTTCGGGTTCGTTTCTATTACTATTTTCATCTCCTTCATATACGTTCCAATCAGCTAAAGCGTCAAATGGACTAAAGTTTTGGGCTGCTCTAGTAGTAATTGTAACTGCACCTACGTTTAATACTATTTGTATTCTTTGAGGTAAACCAACACCTGCTTGATCTGATTCACTAGGGATATAAACAACATCACCGTTGATGTAACCAGTGCCTAAGTTATTAGGATCTAATGACCAATTTGCTTTGTAGTAAAACGATCCAGATGTATATTCATATCTTTCAACAGTTAAATTAACTTTTAAACCAGTACCACTTCCTCCAATAAGACTTACAGAGCCACTGAAATGTTGTAGCGCAATAATAGTTGTAGTTGTTGTTATATATCGTTGTTCAGCAACCCAAAAAGTATGATCATCATTATTGGGATGGAAATAAACATTAGGACTTAAAACAACATATCGACTACCGCCAAATTCAAAATAAACATTAGGCCAATCACCATTTCCATCTGCAAAGTTATAACTAATTTTTTCCGTTCCAAATCCATACAAAGACCATTGATGCCCTACATATCCTGTATATGGAGAATTTGTTGCTGCACTAAATAAAACTATTACTTTAGAAGGATCACCATTAAATCTATTTACAGTTTGCCATCTCTGATCTGTAATTGTTCCGTTAAAACTAGGATTTTCAACCCAACTTGTTAAACCAGTTGATGTCCTTACATTTTTAACAATGCCTGTTGTACTAACAGTAGATTCACCTAATTGCCACTCTGGATTAGAAGCTTCGCTTTCATCAATTGTGTATCCTTCATCTCCAGAAAATGCAACATCAAAACTACCAAAAGAAGTACTTGCTGAAAAATGAGATACTTGTGCAGTACCACTTCCATCAGTTGCTAATAAATTAAATCTTCTATTCCATTTTTCGTTTCTAGTTATATAATTACCAGGGTAAGGTTTAAATCTAAATTCATATTGTTCTTGATCAGGATGGGAAATAGTAATAGCATTATATTGTGCTTCTGGTGTGTTTCCTTTTACAGCAAATAAACCAGTATGGTTAGACAATCCATTAATTAAATCTTGCCAATTAGAATCTCCTACTTGCCTTGCTTGCAACATAAATAACGAAATTCTTTTTGCATATTTATTAACTTGACCTAATTGTATTTGTGTTCGATCTTCAAATGCTTTCTTTAATGCTTCTTCATTAGGTTGTGTTCCTACATTTGCAAAGTTGATACGTTTAAATACAGTTGATTTAATTCCTATTTCTGTTACATCACATTTTCTATTGTTAGATACAGTTCCTAATGCAACTCTTTGAGCTGTATAAATATCATGTCCATAATATAAATCTTTAGTACCTCTTCCATAATTAAATTCAGTACCACTAATAATTTGTTGCCAAAAAATAGGTGCTAAATCACTTAAACTATAAACAGGATCAGTATCTTTACTACCACCAAAACTAAAGCCTAAATGATTTGGATCGTACCATTCAGGGTTATCACAATGAACACCTAAATCTTGACCGTTAACAGGTAAATCAACTTCTCCTGCTTCTATTACTTTAAACGTATAATTTTTACCTTCTTCAATTCTGTAAGGAACTGGATCATTAGTTTCAGTACAAATAACAACAGCCGTTCCAAATAAATATTGTTCTCCTACTGTCAAAGTGCTATCTGTAGTTTCTCTAATTGATGTAGTAAAACCATCAACATCATCTACACCGTGAGGTCTATAGTTAAAAGCATCTGCATTTCCTTCTCCTTCAATTACTTGATAACCAGCCGTACTTTGATCACTGTCATATTTACGTTGTAAAGCATTACTTTCACCACTTGGATTAATACCAACAATTTGATAAGTAATTAAATCTCCTTCATTAACAGAACGTAGTCCTTTTGTTGTGCTACCTCCTACTTTTATAATTCCAGCTCTTGTAGGCCATCTTGCAAATTCAACTTTTTTTCTTTTTCTCATCATGTCCTTAATTGATTCTTTTGAAGAACCTCTAGGATCACGAATTAAGTCATAAGGTAATCTGCAAATTTGAGCATTAGGAACAGGAGCATAAACACCAAAAGCTGTTTGTGTTGTAGGGTTTCTTGCTCCACTAAAAGATTTACTGGTTAATGTTGGAACGCTTGTACCAGCTTTATTTGGTACACCAACAACAAAAGGATCATTAGCGTTAAAAGTTAATTCAGATTCGTTATATCTATCTGCTTCAATAATTCTGTTATCTCCAGAATTACTTCCATCTCTAAAATAAAGACCAACTTTATAAGCGTTATAAGTATTTAATAACGTATCTCCTACTGCATAACCTTCATAATCAGGTTCAGCTCCTATCGTTCCATGAGAAAACAAAGTAAGTGCTTTTAATTGCTGGTATCTGCCAAGGCTGACAAATTGTGACCATAACAATTGACTATTAACTCTTACCCCACCAAAACCACTTTGTTCTAATGAATTGGCAAAGATTAAAGGAATTGAATCACCTATATTTGCTAACTCTTGTATTGAATTAAAAGAAGCTTGTGGAGCAAATCTTGTATTACCAATTGCATCAGCAGTTCTTCTAGAACCACCTTGCTTTAATGCTTTTGGTTTAGGTGTTAACAGGTAAGAAACAGTTGCAGCAGCAACAGCTATTCCTATCTGAATTAAAACTTGTTGAACGCCTTCTCTTGCTAAAAACAATGAAACTGCTTCATTCCTAATATCAGGAATTAATTCATATCCTTTTGGTCTTTGTCCATTGTATTTAGCTGTTGAATCTACAAAATACCAATACTCATCTTCACATAAACCTAAAAGCTTACATAGTTCTACTTCTGCTGGTAATAGCAGCCTTCTACCATGAGGCTGTTTTGAGGACACCAAATCACCACCTGGCCTCCTAATGTTTTTTGGTAACTCAGCCATCCTTCCTCGTAAAAAGCTGCCATGCCATAACCATCATCTGATTTGCAAAGACCAATTGTTCCTAGTTTAGGGGGTGATTCAACTCCCCACCTATTTAATTCTTCAAAAAACACGCTGTAATCTTTTTTTCTTAACCTTCGATACCAATCACGCTCTCCTTTTGGAACAGTAAAACCATAATTTGCTAACACCGTACGAACCAAAGATAAACAATCACCAGCTTTATGTTTCTCTGGATCAGCACCTAAACGATAAGGCAACCCAATTAATTGATGTGGCTTCATCTATTTTGAAGCGATCCAGTAATAGGTAAGGCTCCAACCATGTCTCTTGTTAATACTTTATCTGGAGCGTTTGCACCAACAGCATCAATAGCACTACTAAGAATTAATTCGATGCTTGATGGGTCGTATGACATAGAAGAAGCTAACCAATTTTCTTCTGTTAAAATTCTACTTTTTTCAAACGCCTCAGTCATTAAATAAGTTTCTACTTTTACATGATATTTATTTAATACAATTTGTTGTGAATAATTCATACTTAACTCACTATTAGCAAGCAACAAAGATGAAGTCATATTATCTCCAGATCTATTGCGAGTAGCACCTTGATAGATAAACGAAAGGTATTGAAAACCATCAATATTAGGAGACTGTCTGCCGTTTTGAAACTTGTCAGGAATATTTGCTACTGATCCATTGGGATTAGTAATAGTAATAAAATTAGTTAAAGCAACAAGACTCATAATCCTAAAGTAGCTCTACGACTGCGTGAATTTTGTAAGCTAGTTAATGTTCTAGTTTCACCAGCCCTTGCACCTCTAGCAGTAGCAGTTGCAATAATTTCACCAATAGCAGACTTAGGAACAAATTCTTCAGAGTTGAAGTTAAGAATAGGCCCAGAATAAGAAACTGTTGTAGAACTTCCACCGCCTCCACCTGCATAAGACGAACCACCTCCAGCTACTACAGCATTACCTCTAGCACCTGATGAGTAGCGTTGCATACTTGAAGCCATCTTTGATGCAGGAATTACATATTCGTTCTCTCCAGCTTCTCCTACAAGTCCTACAGTTGGTCTGGTTACATATCCTCCTGAAGCAAATTCTACTCCTTTTGGCATACCAAAAGCAGGACTATCAAAATCTCTTCCAAACTTATCTGTTCCACCTGTGTTTGCACCTCTGGATGGAGCCAAACCTGCTGAAAAGAAGTTTAAACCTATATTTAAAGCCATCATTTGTATTTGTTTTGCAATTATTTGTGCTGCCATATCTGCAAAATGATCTGCAATACGACTAAACATATTTTTTAATGCCTCTTGAGCACTCATTGATCCACTAATAATTCCTTTAAACGAACTAGAAAAAGCATTGCCTAATGCCTCTGATGCTGAAAGCAATTGATTTAAAGGATCTAATAATTCAGTTAAAGCTTCTTTTGGCCCTGCTAATTTTTCTACTATTTCTCTAGAAGCTAGTCTTCTAAGTTCTTCATTAAATTCTCTCATTGCAGCAGCTTGTTTACCTAGCGTTTCTTCAACTGCTTCATCAATATTTTCATTTTGTAATCTTGCTATAAATGTATTTCTTTTTCCACCTTGCCCTAACAAAGTTTGAACCATAGAAGAAGCAGTAGCTTTAAATTTATCCATACCTGTTAACTTATTACCTTCTTTTTTTGCTTCTTCAGTTTGCAACCTAAACATTTCTTCTAATATTAATTTTTGAGCTTCTAATCCTCCTGCGGCTAAAGCAACATTTACCGCTTGATCTGCTCTTGTTTTGCCAATTTTCTTTTCTATAAAATCTATATTATTTAAAACATCAGTTGTTTTTTGTAAGTTTTTTAAAGTATTAAATGTACTTTCATCACCAAAAGTCTGTATAAGATTTACTCTTGCAGAAGCACCAAAAGCTTCAAAAGCTTGTGCTGCTTGCAATGCTTCTTGTTTATTTAAACCTAAGTCTTTCCCTAATTGTTTAATACTCTGAGCAGAAAATTCTGATTCACCACCTGTAATTCTTATAGCTTTATTTAATTTATTTAATTCTTTTTCAAAATCTTTTGCTTCTTGAATTTTAGAACCAATAACTGTACCAACAAGAGATAATCCAAATCCTAATCCTCCTCCTAACGCACCACCAGCTAGCCCACCTAAACCACCACCAATAGAAGCAGCTCCTCCTTGCCCAAATAAAGCAGGAAACGCTCCACCAATTAACGCACTACTTCCAGCTCCTCTTATGCGACCTCCAATTCCTCCTCTACTTGCAAATACTCCTTTAGGATTAGCGTTTTTACCAAAACCTAAATTATTAGCCATCACTCCTGCACGTTGACCTAACGTAGGTGCAACTGGGCCAATAGGAGCACCATATTGATCTAAACCTGCCATTGCTTGTTGATTAGCAAGAAGAGAAGCAATTTTGTCTGTGTGTTTACTAATTTTTGCTAAGCGTTTTGTATGTCTAGCAATAGATTTTTGCGTTGCATTATCAAACTGCCCCATATAAGGATTTGATTGCAAAGCATAATGTTGAGTAGCGTGTATTGGCCCAATTTTTCCTGCTCCGTATCTAGGAGTAGGTGATGCTATTTGATAAGGATTGTACTCACCTATACCTTGACTAAAATCACCAAATCCTGTTCCTGCTCTACCTGCTTGACTTCTTAATGTATTACGAAGAAGCGAACCAGGTAAACTTTTTTGTTGGGCTAATGCGGTGTTTTTAGCTAATGCAAAAGCCGTATTTTGCATCTTTATACCCAACACCATTTTATTTAAAAAATTCTCAGCTTTAGTTGCGTTGGTATCTAATATTGTTCCTAAGTTTGTAAGATTTGTTCTTGCTGCAACACCAAGATTCTTAACATTTACAATTAATGCTCCTAGTCCTGAAACTAATCCAACAATATCTTTTCCTCCTTTACTAAGAATTTCAAGAAAAGTACGAGTATCTTGAAAACTTCTTTTTACTACATAAGGAACTTTAGATATTTCATCTACTAATCCTTTTATTGGTTGAAGAGTAATTCCTTTCCCTATTGTTTTAAAACGATTCCCAACTAAATCTAAAGCTACTCCTCCTTCTCGTTTTAATCCTTTAAGTCTGCCTGTTAAAGCTTCAATACTATCTGTTGTTGTGAGAACTCCTTTAGAAGCTTTTTTTGATCCTCTTTCTAATTCACCTAAACCTGATTTACTTATATTTTTAAAAGTAGTATCTAACTTATTAATGCTTGTGACTAATTTCTTATTAACTAGAATTAACTTATTTAATTTTGTAGATAAATTATCTAACGCTCTAACATTTTTTATAGCAATTTCTATCTGAGCCTGTGCCGATGCCACAACTTTCCTCCTAACTCATTCCATATTACCTACGTCTTCGAGCTTTTTGCATTTCTTTCTCTTGATCTTCGTTTAACACTTGGAAATAAGCTGACCATCCAACAATCTCTTCTACCGTCATTTGCCGTATCTCAGATAAAGATTTACCTAGCTCTTTTGCTATCCCAAACTGAAGCATTAATAAATTATCTTTTCTTATCTCTTCGCTTAGTCTTTTGGGTCTAAAGCATCCTCATCATCTGTTAAAACTGCCAACATTAACTTTTGTAAATCAGCATCCTTTACCTCATTCTTTAAAACATCTATTTCTCCCATTTGAAATAATCTTGTTCCATTTTCATCTTGTGCTTTAGAAATTAACAGTCTTAACGCAAACTCATTTGCGTCATCATTTTTAGCTCCTCTTTGTGCTCTTTCTCTTTCTGCCATCGTTAGTGGTGCGACCCACATCTCAAAAATAGATCCATCAGAAAGTTCTACTTCTTTTTTTGTAGCTTCTAAATTTGCTGCTTTCTTTAAACGATCTATCGCTCGCAGTGTTGATCTTGCAGATCTAGAACTTGTTGACATAGTAAAAAATTATATGAAATTATTCTAGCGTAATAAACAATAAAAAACCCTGCTAAAGAGCAGGGTTCTTGGAACATTCCAATTCCGTTCTTATTATGAACGACTAAAATCGAATGTTGGCACTCCAGCAGGACGGAAAGCAACTGTTACTGCTTGTGCATCATCAGGAGTAACACCTAAAGAAGCAGAAGTTAATGTTGCGTCAAAACTGATAAAACGACTAAGAGTGTCACTAACTGAACCACCGCTATAAACACGGTCAATGTAAAGCTTAAATCCAGCTCCTACTTGCTGACGTTGAAGAACATCTTCAATCATTCTGTTAGATAAAGCTGCATCTTCATTAGTCATGTAAGCAGTTGCACTACCTGAACCATCGCCAAAACCAGCAATATAGTTTCTAAATGGAACATACTGACCAGGATCAGCACCAATAGTAGTTACATCAATTTCAGCTCTTTCGATTTCAAAAGACCATTCTCTGACTTGACTAACAGATTCAAAGGCAGCGTAAGCAACTTGAAACTCATTAGGAGCTGCTGCTGTCCCAACGTCAGTTAGGTTTACAGCAGAACCACCAGCAGATGCAGATACAATCAATGCTCCTGTTGCTGCTGTGTAAGTAATAACGTAATAAGTTGTACCAGCACTTAATCCAGCAGGTAAAGTTCCTGTTCCTGATCCACCTGTAGAAGAATCAACAACACTAAACTTAACTGGATCTCCAACTTTAAGATTCAAGTAAGTTTCAACAACCATTGTC
>Ga0208666_1000699_pt1 | contig 15316 bp, 12 predicted proteins | sample 5B_taG_FD_184078 | JGI IMG/M metagenome (GOLD analysis project Ga0208666, IMG submission 184078) | Marine viral communities from the Subarctic Pacific Ocean - 5B_ETSP_OMZ_AT15132_CsCl metaG (SPAdes) (version 2) | ecosystem: Environmental > Aquatic > Marine > Oceanic | place: Pacific Ocean...
ATTAGAGTTATTACAAAATGGCAACAACTTACCTAACACTGACAAATAGAGTTCTTAGAGAACTTAACGAAACAGAATTAACTTCAAGTACGTTTGCCTCTAGCAGAGGAATACAAACTGCTATTAAAGATTTTGTAAATAAAAGTATTCATGACATTTATAATGAAGCAAGTGAAATACCTTTATTATACTCTAGAACTACACAAAATTTAACAACTGGAGATGGTGAGTATGATTTTCCAGATGATTTTAGAAAAATAGATAGAGACTCATTTACTGTAGGCCCAAGAGAATTAGTTACTAATGGTGAATTTGCATCTAATATAAACAGTTGGACAACTGGAGATGGCTCACCTTCTCATACAACTAGTGGTAATGGTAGATTAAATTTAAATGATGCAGCAGCATATCAATCTGTTGAAACTATAGTAAACAAAGAATATAAATTACAAGTTAGAGTATTAAGTCCTAACAGTTCATCAAGTGCATTAATTGTTAGAGTTGGTACATCAGCAGGTGGAACACAAAATTTAAATACTACAATAGGCGTAACTGATTTTGGGCAAGGTGCTATATTAAATACTACGTTTACAGCTACAGCAAAATCTTCTTTTATCTATGTAGAGTCAGATGGTGTACAGTTAGATGTAGATTATATTAGATGTTCTAGAAGTGATACTACTAGACAAAAAGTTTTATATATATCTTACGATGACTATTTACAAAATTATAAATCTATAGATGATAGAAATGATAGTGATGTATATGGAACACCAGCTAAAGTTTATATACTTCCAAACTTTACAGCATTTGGTGTGACACCAATACCAAGTAGTGATGAAATAGCATTGGCATATAATTATTATACTACACATACAGACTTATCTGCACATGGAGATAATATGGCATTACCTGACAGATTTAGTGGTTTAATAACTGATAGATCAAAGTATTATACATACATGTTAAGATCAGATCCACAGCATGCACAATTAGCAGATAGAGATTACCAAAGAAAATTAAGATTATTAAAAACAGATTATTCTACTAAAGCTGATTATATGAGATCAGATGTTAGAATATATAATGTAATGTCGGATAGATAGTATGCCAACTACAGATTTAATATCACCATTTGTAGTTAGTTGTGCAGGAGGTTTAACACTTAATAAGGATGTGTTTTCAATGGCTCCTGGTGAAGCACTTATATTACAAAATTTTGAACCTGATATTAAAGGTGGATATAGACGTGTTAGTGGAACAGCTCAGTATAATACTACAATTGTACCACAAGGATCTAGTACAACTAGTCTAGTAGTAGATTGTTCTATAGTATTTAATGGACAAGTAATAGTTGCTAGAGGTGGTGATATACACAGAGGTACAACTAGTGGTAGTTGGACAAGTTTAACAACTGGATTAGGTACAGCAACTAGGGCGTATGATTTTGAAAAATTTAATTTTGATGGAACAGATAAAATTATTATTGCAACAGGACACTCACCTGCACAAATAATTAATTCTAGTTTTGCAGTTGATGTTGTAAATGCAACAGGTGGTGGAACTGCACCTACAAATCCTAAGTTCGTAAAAGCATTTCAAAACCATATGTTTTATGCTGGTGCAACTAATTCACAAGAAGTTATATTTAGTGTACCATTTGCAGAAGATAATTTTACTACAGCTAGTGGAGCAGGATCATTTAAAGTTGACTCTACTGTAGTTGGTATGAAAGTATTTAGAAATGAATTGATTATATTTTGTGAAGATAGAATATATAAATTAACAGGTACAACATCTAGTAATTTTGCAGTACAAGAAGTTACAAGAAATATTGGATGTAGAGATGGTGGTAGTATTCAAGAGATTGGTGGTGACGTTATATTTTTAGCACCTGATGGTTTAAGAACTATTGCTGGTACAGCTAGAATTGGTGACGTTGAACTAGGATCTATTTCTAGACAAATACAATCTAGAATTGATGACATAGGATTAGATAGAATAACATCTCTAGTTATTAGAGATAAATCACAATATAGATTATTCTATCCAGTAAATGCTACAGGTCAATTGTCAACTAAAGGAATTATAGGTGTATTAAAAAATAATCCAAATACAGGTGCTATAGGATTTGAATATGCAGATATAGTTGGTGTTAAACCAGCTTGTACAGATTCAGATTTTATTAGTAGTGTTGAGACACAAGTATTTGGGGGTTATGATGGATTCATCTATAAAATGGAAACAGGAAATACTTTTGCTACAGGTGCAACTACAACTACTATTCAAGCAGTATATAGATCACCTGATATGGTAATGGGAGATCCAGGTGTTAGAAAATATATGCAAAGAGTTAACTTAAACTACGAGGGTGAAGGTACATCTATTGATGCGAACTTAGCTCTTAGATATAATTATGATGACCAGAATAGTCCACAACCAGCAAAGATTGCACTACCAACAGTAGGTGGTGCTGGACAATATGGTGCTGCAGTTTATGGTAGTTCATTATATGATGCATCAGGTGTTCCATTAGTAAGACAAACAGTAGAAGGATCTGGATTTGCAGTAGCATTACAAATAGATGATCAAAATAGTGCAGACTCATTTTCAGTTAAAGGATTTCAATTAGAATTTACCCCAGGAGGAAGAAGATAATGGCAGGCTATTCGGCACGACAGTCTAGTTTCACAACAGGTGATACTATACTTGCAGCTCATTCTAACGATGAGTTTAACCAGGTATTGGCTGCGTTTAATGCAACAACAGGACACTCACATGACGGCACAGCTGGTGAAGGTGGGCCTGTAGGTGTACTTAGAGATGCAGATTCATTAAATAAAATACTTGTAGACACAAGTAACAATCACTTAGAATTTTATGTAGAAGTATCATCAGCTGCTGTACAGCAGTTAAGAATACAAGATGGTGCTATTGTACCTATTACAGATAATGATGTAGACTTAGGAACTTCCTCTCTTGAGTTTAAAGATTTATTTATAGATGGTACAGCAAATATTGATAGTTTAGTAGCTGATGCTATGAGTTTAGGTGGCACTACTATTACTGCAACTGGTGCAGAAATTAATTTAATAGATGGTGGAGCCACTGTTGGAACTACAGCAATTGCTGATGGTGATGGTATTATACATAATGATGGTGGTACAATGCGAGTTACAAGTGCTACTACATTTAAAACTTATTTTCAAGAAGGTATATCTACAGCATTTGACGATTTAAGTGCAGGTGATGCAGCTGTTAATGTTACTACAACGGCAGGTGATATTACTATTGATGCACAAGGTAATGATACAGACATTATACTTAAAGGAACAGATGGTAGTGCAGATACAACATTTTTAACTATTGATGGTAGTGCTGCAGGTAAAGCAACATTTAATAGTGATGTAGTTGTAGGTGGAGATCTTACAGTAACTGGTGATGATATTATTATGGGCACTAACACTGCAGGTAATTTATTAATTGCAGATGGTACAAATTTTAATTCAATAGCTGCAGGTAGTCTATCTGAAATATCTACAGTTGCAAATGATGATGTTTTTATAGCAGTAGACACTTCAGGTGGTGGACTTAAAAAAATTGCAAGATCAACAATCGTAGCAGGACTTGCTACATCAAGTGCTATATCAAATATAGTAGAAGATACTACACCACAATTAGGTGGTAATCTTGATATGAATGGTGCAGATATTGTAACTACTTCTAATGCAGATTTAGAATTAGCCCCTAATGGTACAGGTCATGTAACTGTTAAAGGTAATACAAATTCAGGTGCTATACAATTTAATTGTGAATCTAATTCACATGGTCAGATACTAAAATCACAACCTCACTCAGCAGCTGTTACTAATGTTATGTTATTACCTGCTGGTGCTGATTCAACTTTAGTATCATTAGTATCTACAGATACTTTAACAAACAAAACTTTAACATCACCTAAAATAAATGAAGATGTAGCAGTAACTTCAACAGCTACAGAATTAAATTTATTAGATGGTGTAACAGCAACTACAACTGAATTAAATTTAATTGATGGTGGTTCTTCAATAGGAACTGATGCAATTGCAGATGGTGATGGTATAATTCACAATGATGGTGGTACTATGAAAGTTACTAGTGCTGCAACATTTAAAACATATTTTACGAGTGGTGTTTCTTCAGCAGCAGATGATTTAACAGCTGGAGATGCAGCAGTTAATATTTCAACTTCATCTGGAAATATTACAATTGACGCTACAGCAAATGATACAGATATTATATTTAAAGGAACTGATGCTACTGCTGATATTACAATGCTTACTCTTGATGGTAGTGATGCTGGTTCAGCTACATTTAACGATAAAGTTATTGTTGGCGATGGTAAACTAGTTCTTAACTCAACAGCAGTTACATCAACTGCAGCAGAACTTAATTTACTAGACGGTGTTTCAGGTTTAGTACAAGCAGATTTAACAAAATTAGCAGCTGTAGATTCTACAGCAGCAGAATTAAATATAGTTGATGGTGGAACATCAGCTACTTCAACAACAGTTGCAGATGCAGACAGAGTTGTACTAAATGATAATGGTACAATGGTTCAAGTTGCAATGACTGATATAAAAGATTATATTGGTGGTGGTACATCATGGCAAGCAGTTAAGACTTCAAACTTTACAGCAGCAGCAGGTCAAGGTGTATTTTGTAATACATCAGGTGGAGCATTTACTTTAACTTTACCTGCAGGAACTATTGGTGATGAGGTTTCATTTATAGATTACGCAGGAACTTTTGATAGTAATAACTTAACAATTGCTTCTAATGGTTCAGAGAAAATTCATGGATCTACAGACAATTTAACAGTTGCAGTAGAAAGAGCATCTAATACATTAGTGTTCACAGATTCTACACAAGGTTGGCTGTTAAAGAATAAATAATAATGGCTGAATATAAGGAAATTATAGGAACAGCAGTTCAAACTGTTGCTGGTGATCCAGACAATCCTGTTAAAGGACAGCTTTGGTATAACAGCACAACTGCAGAGTTTAATTATCAAGAACAGGCTTATGGTAATTCTTGGTCAGCTGCTGCAAATTTAAATACTGCAAAAACAGCAGGGGGAGGTACTCCAGCTGGAACAAAAAATGCTGCTTTATGTTATGGTGGTGTTGACACTTCAACTTACACAGATACAAATGAATTATATAATGGGTCAAGTTGGACTGAAGTTAATGATATGGCTTCAGCTAAAAGACAATTTGCGTGTGCTGGATCATCAACATCGGCTTTAAGTTTTGGTGGTGAAGATGGTAGTAATGCTTATGTAGATACAAATCAATCTTGGGATGGAACTAATTGGACAGAGGTTGGAGATTTAAATACTGCAAAAAAAGATAATGCTGGAATGGGAGCAAGCAATACTTCAGCTTTAATTGCAGCTGGGTTAGCTAGTACAGGTTTTGTAAATGAAACTGAAACATGGAACGGAAGTAGTTGGACAGAGGTAAACAATGTAAATACAGCAAGATCAGATCTTGCAGGAGCAGGAATTGTAACAGCAGGATTAATTTTTGGAGGACAAAAACCTGGTGGTAGAGTTGGTAATACAGAATCTTGGAATGGTACAAGTTGGACAGAATTAGGCGATTTAAACACAGGTAGAGATGATCTTGGAGGAATTGGAACATCAACATCGGCTCTTGCTTTTTCAGGTGAAACACCTCCAGCAACTGCAGTTACAGAAACTTGGAATGGAACAAGCTGGACTGAAGTTAATGATATGAGCGTAGGAAGAACTAATATTATGGGATCAGGCATAAGCACTTCAGGTTTAGCATTTGGAGGAGATCCTGGGCCAGAAGCATCAACATTAACAGAAGAATGGAACGCAGGTGTAGCTATTGGATCTTGGGTTACGAGTACAGCTATGAACACTTCTAGACAAGGTGGAAGAACTGCTGGTACTCAAACATCAGCTATTATAGCTGGAGGACAAACACCAAGTTATACTACTAATTCAGAAACATGGGATGGAACATCTTGGACGGAAGTAAATAATATAAATTTAGCTAGATCAGAGCATGAGGCAATTGGAACTCAGACTGCAGCTTTAATTTTTTGTGGATACACAGGCCCTCCAGGAACTACAAATAGAGATGAAACAGAAACTTGGAATGGAACTAATTGGACTGAAGTTGGAGATACAAATACAGCTAGAAGAAATTTAGGTGGTGCAGGAACATCAACAGCTGGATTAGCATTTGGAGGTCTTGGCCCTGCTCCAGGAAGAATAACTAACAATGAAAGTTGGAATGGATCATCTTGGACAGAACTTGCTGATATGAATACTGCAAGAGCTGGAATAGGATCTTTTGGAACACAAACAGCTGCTTTAGGTTGTGGTGGAGATCCTGATGGTAGTTTTACAGAATTATGGAATGGAAGTTCTTGGACTGAAGTTAATAATTTAAATACTACTAGAGAAGGAATGGGATCAGCTGGACTACAACCTTCTGGATTAGTTTTTGGAGGAAATCAAAATTCTGTTGAAGAATGGAATGGAACTAATTGGAGCCAACAAGAAAAATTAAATACTAATAGAAATGGTTTAGGTGGATGTGGAACTACAACTTTAGCATTAGCTTCAGCTGGTGGGCCACCAATAACAAATATCGTTGAAGAATGGAATGGAACAGGTTTACATATAAAAACATTAACAACAACAGAAGATTAAGGAGATAAAATGGCAAAAACATATCAATACTGTGTAGCAGAAAACTGGGGAAAGGGATTTATTGATCACGTTGAATCAGTAAAAATTACTTTCGTAGGTTTTCCTGGTGATGTTTGGCAAGTTCCTGCTTACAATAAACATGCAAATCTTTGGATTGCAAAAGTAGGTGGAACTGTTAAAACATTATCTGAAGCTCAAACTATTGTTAGTGCTGAAGTTACCAAAGCTCAAGATGCATGGGATGCTAATAATGTTAGTGGTGAAAGTGCAGATGAAAAAATTGAAAGATTAGGTACAAAACCAGCAGATATAACATTAACTGAATAACAAAAAAATTAATGGCTGAATACAAAGAGATACAGGGTAACAAAGTAAAAAATTACGAAACTGATCCCGATAATCCGTATGTAGGACAGCTATGGTATAATGAAGAATTAAGTAATCTTCGTGTTTATGCAACTACTTTAAGCACTGCTTGGGCTAGTGGAGGTAGTTTAAATACAGGTAAAGAAGGTGTATCTGGTTGTGGAACTCAAACAGCTGGTATAGCTTTTGGAGGATTTCCTCCTACTTCAGATACTACAGAATTATATGATGGTACTAGTTGGACAGAAGTAAATAATTTAAATACTGCAAGAGGTAGATCAGCAGGAAGTGGAACTCAAACATCTGCATTAGCTTATGGAGGTGCTGACCCATCAATATCAGATCAAACCGAAAGTTGGGATGGAACTAACTGGACAGAAGTAGGTGATCTAAATAGTGCTAGACAACAATTAGCAGGAGCTGGAGCTGATAACACATCTGGTTTAGCTTTTGGTGGACAAAATCCACCTACTACATATGATATTACAGAATCATGGAATGGTTCTAGTTGGACTGAAGTAGGTGATTTAAATACTGCTAGAAGACTTTTAACAGGGGCAGGAACAGCAACAGCAGCTTTAGCTATTGGAGGTAATGGGGCAAATGACGAAACAGAAGTTTGGAATGGCTCTGCTTGGACTGAAGTAAATGATTTAAATACTGCTAGAGGTGCTTTAGCAGGTACTGGTACTCAAACAGCAGCTTTAGCATTTGGTGGGGAATCACCAGATACTGGAAAAACAGAAACTTGGAATGGGGTTTCCTGGGCTGAAACAAGTGATATGATTACTGGAAGAGCAAAACATGGATCGGCAGGAATAAAAACTTCTGCTTTAGCGTTTGGTGGAGAAAATGGTGGTAGTAACGCAACAAACACAGAAGAATGGAATATAGATTTTGCACATGGTGCGTGGGGTACTGGTAACACTATGAACACAACTAGATTTAGACCAAGTGGAGCAGGGAGTTCAACTTCAGCATTAGCTTTTGGTGGTAGCGAACCAGCTACATCAGCAAAAACAGAATTATGGAATGGTATTTCTTGGGGTGGGGTTAATGATATGAACTTAACAAGAAAATCTGCAGGTGGAACAGGAGCCAACAATACAGCAGCATTAGCATTTGGTGGAGAAAATCCTGATACTTCATCACTTGACAGCAATGAATTATGGAATGGAACTAGTTGGACAGAAGTAGGAGATTTAAATACTGGAAGAGAAGCAATGGGCACAGCAGGAACTTCAACTTCAGCATTAAGTTTTGGTGGACTAACTGGCCCTTCAACACTTCATGCTATAAATGAAAGTTGGAATGGTTCTAGTTGGACAGAAGTTGGAAACTTAAATACTGCAAGAAGAGGACTTGGAGGAGCAGGGGCTAGTAATACTTCTGCTTTAGCTTTTGCAGGATTAATACCACCAAATGTTTCAGCTACTAATGAAAGTTGGAATGGAAGCAGTTGGACAGAATTAAATGATGTAAATGTAGCTAGATCAAATTTAGGGGGAGTAGGTATACAAACTTCAGCTTTAGCTTTTGGAGGACAAACATCAACAGCAGAACTTGCTAGCACAGAATCTTGGAATGGATCTGTTTGGATTAATGAAAATAATTTAAATATAGTACAAACAGATATTGCAGGAGCAGGAAATATTAATACTTCTGCTATAGCTTTTGGTGGTTTTGCACCTTCAGTTCCAGGTGGAAGTGATGCAACTGAAATTTGGTATGGAAATTCAATTTTTACAAGAACAGTAGCAGAAGATTAACATGACAACATACAAAGAAGTTATTGGAACTAATATTGAAGTAGTATCTTCAGATCCATCTAATCCTGTAGTAGGACAAGTTTGGTATAATACTACAACAGATCAACTTAAATCTAGACAGCAATTTGTTGGTACTGCTTGGGCTACAGGTGGTGCTTTAAATCAAGCAAGACAGGGCTTGATGGGAGCAGGAACACAAACTGCAGCTTTAGCATTTAGTGGAAGCACACCTGTTGGTTCTGGCTTTACTAATACCGAAGAATATGATGGAACATCTTGGACTGAAGTAAATGACATGAACACTGGTAGAACTTTAGGGGGTGATGCTGGAACACAAACATCAGCTTTATTATTTGGAGGTAGTGCACCTGATTTAGGTCTTACTGAAAGTTGGAATGGAACTAGTTGGACAGAAGTAGCTGATTTGAATACACCTAGAAGAAGTTTAGGTGGTGCTGGTGCAGATAATACACAAGCATTAGCTTTTGGTGGTTGGAACCCTCCCGATATTTATGATAACACAGAATCATGGAATGGCAGTAGTTGGACAGAAGTTAGTGATTTAAACACAGGTAGAAGAAATGGATCAGGAACTGGATTTTACACAGAGGCACTTGCTGTTGGTGGTTATGATGGAACAAATACTATAGACAGCGTAGAATCTTGGAACGGATCTTCATGGACAGAAGTTAATGATTTCAATGTTGCTAGACTTAATATGGGTGTAAATGGAACAACGTCTAGTGCGTTAATTTATGGAGGCCCTTCAAATTCAACTGCAACAGAATCTTGGAACGGATCTAGTTGGACACAGGTTAATAATTTAAATGTTGGTAGACAAACCCTTGCAGCAGCAGGAGCTAATAATACTTCAGCTTTAGCTTTTGGTGGTGAAAAAGATCCAGCTTCTTCACAATCATCAACAGAAGAATGGAGAGGTAATGTTACCATAGGTGCATGGGTTACTGATGCTAATATAAATGGCACTAGGATTCACCTTAAAGGAGCAGGAACTACAACATCAACTATAGCTGCAGCAGGAGAAACTTCACCAGGCAGTGCAAGATCTACACTAACAGAAATATATGATGGAACATCTTGGACTGAAGTAAATGACTTAAACCAAGCCAAGTATCAAGTAGGTATGGCAGGAGTTAGTAACACATCAGCTTTAGTATTTGGTGGAAATACTGGTGATCCTAATACTGCAAATACAGAATCTTGGGATGGTAGCAGTTGGACTGAAGTTGCAAATTTAAATTCAGCAAGAAGCGTTATGGGTGGAGCAGGAACACAAACAGCAGCTTTAGCTTTTGGTGGTTCAACGCCATCATCACCCGTAGATGAAACAAACAAAACAGAATCTTGGAATGGTAGCGGTTGGACTGAAGTAGGTGATTTAAATACAGCAAGAATGTTTTTAGATGGATGTGGAACTACAACAGCAGCTTTAGCATTTGGCGGAGAAAGCACGCCTACCCCAGCTCATGCAAACACAGAATTATGGAATGGATCTGCTTGGACTGAAGTAAATGATTTAAATACTGCTACTCAACAACTTGCAGGAGCAGGTACATCAACAGCAGCTTTAGCATTTGGCGGAGAAACTCCAAGTGCAGCATATTCAGCTAAAACAGAATCGTGGAATGGAACAAGTTGGACAAATGAAAATAATTTAAATTCAACAATAGTTGAACACGGAGGTTCAGGATCATCAACAGCTGCTTTATCATTTGGTGGAAGCCAACCACCTGCAACAAATCAAACAGAATTATGGAATGGTGATGGTTTATTAACACTTAATATTACTACATCTGTATAATGGCTAAAAAATTTAAATCGTTTGAAGAAAGACCAAAACCTAGAAGACGACCACGAGTACATAAAAAATCAAAAAATAAACAGGAGAAGCGTAGCTTCAAGAAATATAATAGACAGGGGAGATAAATATGGCATTAACAGACGCACCTAATACTATGACTTTACCAGAAGGTGCATTACAACCAACTACAACAGAACAGGCTGGTAGTCGTTTAGTTATTAATACTATTGATACTTTATTAAATACACCAGAAAAAGCTATACCTACACAGGCTCTAGTTAAACCAGTAACACAGCAAGTGCAAACTGGTGAAGCTATGGATACAGAAGGATTAAAAGGTCAAGTAGTAGCTGCTACCCCAACAGCTGGAACTGTACCTACGATTACTCCTACAACTGTACCAGGATCTACAGCAGCAACGGAACAAACTACTGCTACACCTGCAAGCATGGCAGCAGCACAAGTAGCTGGAGCAACTCCAACTATGACAGCTGAACAAATGTCAGGACTTACTGCACCTGCAGTAGCTGCAACAGGAACAGTAGATGCAGATGCAACTATTAGAGGGCAACTAGCAAAAATTAATCAAGATATTGAAACATCAGTATCATCTGGTTCAGCTTTACCTGCATATTTAAGAGGTGTGGCTAAAGCTACCCAAACAGCTATGGCTGATAGAGGACTAAGTTCTAGTTCTATGATGGCTGAAGCATTAGCTGAAGGGTTATTAACTGCTTCTATACCTATCGCAAAAGCAGATGCTGATACTTATAAGCAGATGATATTTGAAAATCTTAGTAATAGGCAACAAGCTAATATAGCAAATGCTAATAGTTATTTCCAAATGGATATGACTAACTTGTCTAATAGACAGCAAGCATCATTACAGAATTTAAACGTAAGACAATCGTTCTTACTATCAGATCAAGCAGCGGCAAATGCTGCAGCACAATTTAATGCTAACAGTAAAAATCAAGTAGATCAATTTTATTCTAATTTATCACAACAAATAAAATTACAAAATGCTGCAAGGGAAGATGCTATGAATCAATTTGCAGCAGTAGAAAAAAATAAAATATCAGGTATAAACGCAGGTAATACAATTGCAGTAGAAAAAGCAAATGCAGATAGAGCACAGGTATTAAATCAATTTAATGCACAAGTAGAAAATCAAAGACAGCAGTTTAATCAACAAAACCAAAGAGTTATTGATCAATCAAATGTTGAGTGGAGAAGAACTATTAATACTGCTAATACTACAGTTACTAATGCAACTAACCAATTAAATGCTCAAAACCTTTTAAATTTATCTAATTTTGCACTATCAGCATTATGGCAACAATGGAGAGATGAAGCAGCTTGGGTTAATACTTCATCAGAGAGTGAATTAAATAGAGCACATAATACTGCTATAGCTGCACTAGAAAGATCTACAGATTTAGATTTAGCAGATGCTGATAAGACATCTAAGCTATTACAATTACTTGGTAGATTTGGAATATCAATTATAAACGATTTAGATTAGGAGGATTATGAGTATTATAGATACAATGACAAACATAGGTAGAGGTGTTAGCGATTTTTTTTCAAGTGACACAGTTACAACTATTGCTAAAGGTGCTAAAACAGTTTTAGATTATATGAAAGAAAGGTCTGCTGATGCAAAAGCAATGGGCCCTTTAAAAAGTTTAGGAGATCCTAAAACAAATCTTGGAGGTGAAGTTCCTATAAGATTTGCTAGATCTACAGCAAAGCAACCATCGTTTAATGATATACAAGAAGCATCATTTTATAAGTACGCACAACTACAAAATACAGTAAGATATCTATATAGTCAAAAATCTAGATACAAGAGTATTGCAAAGGATAGAGCATAATGGAACTAAATAAATTAATAGAGCAATTTAAAAATCAAACAATGCAAGAGCAAGGTGATTATATTGAACCTGAAGATAATGCTTTTGATGCACCAATACCAGGACAATCATTAACAGATGAACCTGGAAATTATCCATGGGAACATGCACCACAAACAGCATCAATAGAAGAAGCAACTGATTATGTTTATGAAAGTATAATGAAACCAAAAAACATGGAAAGAATGTTTACTATGCTAAGAATGGGCATACCTATTGAAGCACTTGTTAAAGTAATTACATTCTCTGGATTCTTAGAAGGTAAGTGGACAGTTGATGTTGCAAAATTATTAGAACCAATTGTTGCTATGATGATAACTGGTGAAGCATCATTAGCAAATATACCAGCTAAAGTTAATTTAGGTGATGCAGGTGATGAAGATTTCTTTAAGGATATGTCTGAAAGAAAATATGATATGAAACAAAAAGAAAAACAAATGGAAAAAGAATTAGAAATGCCAGGAAATAATACTCCAGATGTAAAAGGTTTAATGGCAAAATTAGGAGAATAGTATGGGAATATTTAAAGACTTTGCAACTAGTGCAGCAGGAGATTTAACGATAGGTGCATTTCAAGGTATTGAAGATGCAGCACAAAAAGATGTAGTAGTAAATGCTACAGCATCAAATAATGCATTGCAAAAAGAAAATGACGCATTTGCAGTAACAGAAAGAGCATTTAAAAATAGACAAGAAATAGCAAACACTTTTGCATCAAATTCAGAAATATTTAATTTAAGTCCACAAGAAGGTTTAAGTATAGAGCAAGTAGCAGATAGATTTGCTAATTATATATTTTTACAAAATAGAAGTATCTTTGAAAATAAAGATATGGATAAAGTAAAAGCAGGTGTTGCTAAGTTTATGGCACAAGACTTAGGGGAAGGCTTTACTATATATGACCCATACATAGCTGGTGAAGATAGATTTAAACGAGAACAAGAATTACATCAAGCTAGAATATCAGAAATAAGTAAAATGCCTAAAGCAGATAAATTGTTAATGAAATTACAAAAGGCTGAAGAAGGTGTAGCTACACCAGCATCTATTACAAATGAACTTACAAAAGTTGGTGCTTTAAATGCTCAAGCATATGGTTTGTTAAAAACATTCCCTTCATCAGAAGCAGGCATGAAAAATAGAGAATTTATGATGATTCATATTATAACTGCAAATGCACAAAAAGAATTTCCAGATGATGCTGCAGCAAGAGCACAATTTATAAATGAAAGAATGTATGACAATAATATTGATCCTACTGATGGTATTATGTATAGTAATAATATGAATTTTAAAATTATATCTGATGTTATGTCTAATGTAGGTTCTGGTAATGCTAATAAAATAAATGAAATAAATATGAGAATTGCTGCAGGTAATCTTGATGCAAAAGAAGGACAAGAACAAATAAGTATGATATTATTAGAGTCACATAAGTTAGTAGATGAGTATAGTAAATCAGCAGGAGCATTGATAGCTGGTCAAAATAGAAGTGATATATTCCCTAGTGAAAAAGAAACAGGAGCAGTACCATTACCATTAGCTGCAGAAGGATATGTACCTACTATAAATAACGAAGGTGATTTAGTTATTGATTTAGCTAATGGAAATAGACAAACACTTCCATTAGAAGTATTAATTGACTCCCCAGAAAGTATCAAATTATTACCTATAGAAGCACAAAATTATGTAAATACAATTAAAAATACATTATTTGTAGATGGTGAAATGACCAAACCAACTAGACAAATGTTTGAAGATGGTGCAGCAGGAGATAAAGCATTTAGAGATTTCTTAGGAATATATAATTCTTTAAATTTAGAAAAAATAGATATGGGAGATTCAACTTTAGATTATATGCAAGAAAAATCAGGTATAGATCCTGATGAAGAAAAAGAAAGACTTAAAAAAGAGTTTGAAAAAGAAAAAGCATCCTTCAAAGATGCAGATATTACTAAATTAAAAAAGGATACACAAACTGGTGACGATATAAAAATAAAAGAGTTAGCACCAGCAAATACTGTAATACCTAAAAAGAAACCAGATCAACCAGAGGAACCTAAAGAAAAATCTTTATCAGATAAGCTACAGGAAGATTTTGGTAAACCTAATGTAGGTATGGGTGCAGGAACAGAGTTTGGTTTATCAGCTTCTAAAGATATGGATTTCCAATCTGCTTTAAAAAAAGCAGAAAGTTCTGATAATTACATGGTAGTAAATAAAGAAGGTTATATGGGTGCTTATCAATTTGGTGATGCAAGACTTAAAGATTATAAGCGTGAAACTAAAGAAAAATTTACTAACGAAGAATTTTTAAATGATGAAGACTTACAAGAAAAAGTGTATAGCTGGCATGTTAATGATATAGTTAAGTATATACAAAAAAATAATTTAGATGAGTCAATCGGTAAAGAAGTAAATGGTGTAATTATAACATTAAATGGGTTAATAGCTGCCGCACATTTAGGTGGTAGACTTGGAATGAGACAATATGTTGAATCTGGATTTGACAAAAAGTTTAATAAAGAAGATAGTAATGGTACATCATTATTTGATTACATTAAAAGATTTCAATTAACTAAATAGATGGATATACAAACTGTTAATCAGGAAGAGTTTGATAAACTTCATCCTGCGATGAAGGAGTATCTTAAAGCTGGCATAGACACTAACCGATATGGTAGTGAACTTGTCACAGAAAAGAACTTCTTTA
>Ga0208666_1000703_pt1 | contig 15292 bp, 26 predicted proteins | sample 5B_taG_FD_184078 | JGI IMG/M metagenome (GOLD analysis project Ga0208666, IMG submission 184078) | Marine viral communities from the Subarctic Pacific Ocean - 5B_ETSP_OMZ_AT15132_CsCl metaG (SPAdes) (version 2) | ecosystem: Environmental > Aquatic > Marine > Oceanic | place: Pacific Ocean...
TGACCAAACCACTCATTCTTTTCAGCCCAGTCTTTAGCTTTTGGATCAGGCTTTGCTTGTTGTTGTGGAGCCGCTTGTTGTGGCGCAACTTGTTGCTGTTGAGGTTGTTGCTGTACTGCAACACGTTCATCAGCTTTTTTCTTAGCAAGCTCGTATCGATCAGATTCTGCTGTTGCCCTGGCAAGAGCTTCTTGCGCAGCGGTAATTGCATCAGCGTCTCCTGACTCGTATGCTTCTTTGAAGACACGTCGTGCAGCCTCCAGTTGGCTTTCTACTCTTGCACCTTGTTCATTCAAATACCCAGAGTCTAAACTTTGAACACGAGTTTTTAGTTTTTGATTTTCTTGCATCAACTGTTCAGCCATACGCACAGCTTCTTCACGTTGAAGTTGCTCGTTTCTGTAACGATCATTCAGTTGTTTGATGCGTTTTTGAACGCCCTTAGAATAAGTTTCTAACTCTTCTTCTTGCGTTTGTTCTTTAGGTTTTTCTTCTTCGACTGTTTCTTCTACAGCCTCCTCAGTTGCAGCTTTAGCCTCTGGTTCAGGATCTGTTTCAATAAAAACTTCCTGTCCTTCTTCCTCTACTTCTACTTCTGGTTTTTCTTCTTCATACGTGTTTGACATCTGTTGGCTCCAAAATTGTAGCAATTACCTCGTCGTCATTTATGATGCGGACTTCTCCGCCATCAATCTTGAAACGAGAACCTGAATAACGACCAATGCATACCCACTGGCCTTGTTCACACCAAGGTTGTCCCTCTGGTCCAAACTTATCTGGGTCTTTGTAAGCTAACGGTCCTAATTTAAGAACGTAGGCAACGACAGTTGCTACTGCCTCACGTTCACGTACTTCGTCTGGTACAAACAAACCACCCGCTGTTTTAGATGAACCCTGATACGGCATAACTAAAAGTCTCCAACCAGTGGGTTGAGGAAGCCGTTCAAGTAATGATTTATCTAAAAGAGAAGGATCTAGTTCACGTTTGCCAGATTCCACGAATGCATTTTCAACAGAGGGACTGTCCGCATTAGCGTCTTGTCTTTCTTTGTTTACTTGTTTTGCAACGTGGTCAGGAAGATATAAAGTCTTCGACATCGTCTGCATTTTTCTCCAACAGGGTCTTGATTTCTTCTCGAGCGAAAGAGAGACCCCGTATCTCTCCCACTGTCATTTTGTATTGCTCCCAGTTCTGAACTGAACCATGAGAAAGAGCGGAACTCAAATCTTTTTCACGCTCTTCTAATTTTTTATACATATATTTACATATGTCAACAATATCCATTAATATGTTTTTCCTCGACTAGGATCGTCCCTAACGTCAGCAATACGACCACCTTTTTCAAAATTTTGCGTGGCTAAATCTTGGGCTGTTCGTTTAGCTGCACGATTTCCGCGCTCAATAGCACCTACATCTGGTCGTGGTTTTGGCTTTATCTGCTTTTTCTCGCTTGGCATTTTATATTCAGAACGTTGAATGCGATCACCTTCACGCTCACTCAAATTTATTCTAGTCTGATCCTCTGAGGAACCCTCTGTACCAACAGTAATGCCTACACGATATGGTCCCCCTTTTCCAGTTCTTGATATAAAACGATTCTCATCATCAACCTCATTCATAGTTGGATTCATATTTGAAGGAACTGGTTCTTTTGGAAGTTTTGGAGTCTTTAAAGTTATCTTAGGTATATCTCTTTTTGCTCTAGCCATGGTATTCTCCTTTAATTTAGCCACTCATAAATTTTATGGGTTTCTTTTTGACGATGTTTCAACCCGTTATACCCACCGTTTACTCTTTTCGTAATCGTTTTAATAACCTCATCGTTAACACCTTCGTCACATATTTCCCACAGTTTGTTTCTGTGAAAAAACCAAATGGCACTTTCCATCGGATACTTAGACGCCATGAGATCTGGGTCTTTCATGACCTCTGGTAAATCCATGTCCGCTGCGAACTGAGAGTAGTTGTTTTTGCCTGTGCACTGGAGAAAGCCACGCCCTCGCCACAAATACCCTTGTCCGTCGTTACCCATTCTACCGCCGTATACTTTATCCGCCAGTGCTTGGGGGTTACGTTTACAACTCTCAGCCTCACCTTCTGTTGGAAAATATTTACCAAACACTTTGAGAATAGCTTCCGTAGAGTAGTTCAGGTTTTCTTCAGTGTATTTAAACGTACCGCTTTCATGTACCAACTGACCAAGAAAGTGTGCTCCGCGCTCTGGATTCAGAGCATAGTGGTGACAAATCTTCTTTGCAGTGTTGGGGCCAAACGCACCATCAGGTGTGGCTCCAATCTTTTCTTGTAGATTTTTTAGTGCTTCACTCATTTACAACCTCTTTTGATCCACAAACACGTTCATACACCATATCATCTATATAAGCTTCTGCCCATTTATTTTCAGTGAAGGTACAGAACGCCCACAAATCATTCACATCAGCATTTAGAAGATCTATGATGTCTTGTTGTGCTGATACTTGACCCTGAAGGTGTTCTATGTCGTGAACGATGTTGCTGATATACCACACCAAACCGACTAATTGCACCGCCATGGCAAAAACCAGAGCTACTGGTATCTTTAAATCACCCATGATTACCTCTTAAAAAACTTTTGTATTCCTCTGACACCAAACGATGCAGAGATTGCTATGCCCAAGCTGTAAAAATACCAGTCTGGTGCTTTTGAAAGCTGTTCAAACCCACGATCAACCCAACCCTCTGCACCCGGAATAAACGCCAAAACAAGCGGGATAGACAAAACAATGACGAACCATTCGTCTTTCCAACTCGATTGAGAACCCTGTGCCATTATGCGTTCCCAGTCAGCAACTGAAGTCTCTTTACTAAGCATGATCTTAGCTTTTGCTTCTGCTTCTGTGAGTTTTAACTTTGCACTTGCAGCTTGTGCCTGTGACTTTGCATCAAGCCAACTACCTGCCAGACCTGCGATAGGTCCAATTATAGACTGTAACATTAGTTTTCCTCCATCTGTATACTGGTCTTCTTGCTCTCAGCTTTTGCGCTATAAGCATTAAAACCCATAAAAGCTGCAACCACCCCAGAGGCAGCTATGACGTACACACTTGCTATATCTGTTATTAAACTTGCTGCTTTGTCAAATCCAAGCACCGAAGCAAGCAATATGATAAACGGGTAAATCAACATTCCAGCTAGTGCAAAACCAGTAAACCGTCTTTCCGCATTTCGTTTGAGATCTCTATCAATCATCTCAAGTCGTCTGTCTTCCAGAGCAATCTTGTTCCACTCTGCTTTCTCTATAACACCGTTGTTATTTAGATCTGCTTTCTCAAACTCTGTCATTTCTTTGACCTCGCATGTGCAATCGCAACGTTTTTGTCACGGGTGATTATAACAACCTTTCCTTGTTTGTCATATACAATGTATTTTCCACGACGCTCCATTAGTATCACCGTTCAATTTTTATACACACCACTTTAGAATTTTGATTAGTTACCAATACTTTAGCTTCTTTTTGTGAAACTTTACAGGCTTCTTCACTAGAGTAACTACCTACGTGGTAATGGTCAAAACTACCGCTAATTACCTGCAACCAGAGCAATACCCACATCTACCACCTACCTTGCCACTTGCCTAAATAGTAAAAGATAACAAACAAGATACCTCCACTCACTACAAATATTGTAGCTCCTATAGCAAAGTTTATCATGGCATCTATCTGTTCTTGCTTTCGGTATAGCTCTTGTTTTCTTTTTCGGCGCATATCTGCTTCTATTTGCAGGACTTCCTTCCAAGCACTCGGTCCGTAATTCCAAGAGATATGATCTTTGATCTCTGCCCTCATCTGTTCCATTTTCTTTTTGTTTGCAAAGATTTCCAGAGCAGTTTCTTCATCCGATCCCTTGAACGTCTTTTTCCAAAACGGAGGGTTCTTTTCTCTTTCTTCTAGGTTAGAGAAATCAGAAAAAGCCTTGCCCCACTGAGACAAAGTTCCCGTCATATCTTGAAGATCCTTGCCCGTAGAAATAGCAGCTTTGAGCGTTTTGTACGCCCCTGTCGCTAATGCAACGCAGCTAACGGGGTCCATCAGCCGCCTCGTTGCATCTTCTGACGTTGTACGTCGATACGCTCACGGTTGGTTGCGTCTCGTTGATCCGCAATCTCTTCCTGAGTTTCTAATCGAGCAGCGTCTGCTGCGGCTTGCTGTTGTAGTTTAGCAACCTCAACTTGAATTTTATTCTGATCGCTTTGTACATCTGCCTGTAGCTCTGCTTGTTTCAATCCAAGCTCTTGCATACGAAGTTGTACTAACGGATCAGCCGCCGGATTTGGTGGTGGAGGTGTGATCATCTGAGCAACCTGTTGAACTATAACTTGTTCTATCTGAGCTATCGCACGACTCATGGCAGCTTCATCTTGCATCTGCATCTGTAGTTGCTGCATCTGCATCTGACCCTCTTCTGGAGTAATACCTCCAGTTTGAACCAGTAGATCCACTTGTTGCATCTGTTGTTGTATTTGTTGCATTGCCTGCTCTTGCGCTAACAAAGATACGTGCTCTTGTAAGTGACCATACAAAGCTCCTTGAGCCGGAGCAGTTGCTATGATCAAAGGAGTTTTTAAGAATGCCACATGTGACATGATATGTGCGTTGTGCTCTTGCCCAGGGAACGCTTGTATAAGCTTGCCTTTAAGAACTAATGAGTTCTCTAAAGCTGGACCCGTAGGTTGAGGTTGAGGTTGTGGCGGTAGTATTTCGTCAATGTTTTGAATCTCCAGAGCTTGATACATACGACGATACGCTGCGTGTAAGTTGTGCATCTGTGGATTAGATTGAGCAAGCTGTAGTTGACTTTGTGCCAAAGACACACGTTGTGCCATAGAAAAGATGTTTGGGTCACTGACGGGCAGTATATCGACCCGTCCGTCGAAGTCTGTGACCTTTATAGCAGAGTCTGCATTTGCTACTGGATATGGATACGCCTCTGGTAAATTCTCTGCAATGATCCGTGCAAGAATACGAAACTCGTTTTTCTGTGCATAGTGCAGCCGTTTGTGAATCGCTGACATAACTTTCATGCCGCGCTCCAACATAGCCACTGTAGTCCCTACAGGCATCTCCTGATTCATGTTACTTACGGCATTGTCCGCAACTGACACAAACCTTCTTCCGCCCTCTACAAGTGCTCCTAGAAGCTGTGCGAGTGTACCCGATGGTTCTTTGTACGGTAACGGAATAATTGAATCCCGTATGTTCCCCCCAGGTGCATCAATATCCCGCCACTCACCCGGCTGCAAAGGTTCATCATCGTTGCGAACCCTTACGCCTCTAGCCTTAAATCCTGCTGGGAGGTTTGCAAGAGTTCCTGCATCGATCAATTGTCGGAGGAGACTCGTTGCTGCACGACCAAGGCCACCAATCATGTGGGTCAAACCAAAGCCATAGAAACCTAGACCTGGCATGAACTTGTAGTGAACAAAGTATTGAATTTTTTGTTTGAATGAATCGCCCTCCATATAGTTCCTACGAATGGCAAGAATCTTAGAACTATCCCGATCCAGTGTTACGATGTATGGTAGTTTAATCCCTGTTGGCTCTCCGCTTTCGTCAACGTCCTCAAAACCCTCAAGATCCAAGTCAATGTGCATCTCTAGAATTGTTCGAACGTCGTCGGTGTAAGACTTTGATGTGCCCTGTAGTTCGTCAACTTTCTGACGTACAGGGTTTTCCTCTTGATCCCCTGAGTTAGAAAGCTCCACATCCCTGTACATTCCCATGACTTGCTGCTTACGCAAATCGTTATCTGACATCTTCAGAACATGCGTGATCCGTGGTGCAGTGGCTAAATCACTAGCAGAATACGGCACAACTACGTCTTGCGCCGGAACAAACTTAGCAACAGGGCGGTTACGAACCGTGTCATAATACACTTTCTTAAACGTAGAACCAGACAACGGTAGATAGAATAGCAACTGATCCATGTCTGGATCGAACTCTTCCATCTCCTCCATGATCAAATAGTTCATATAATCTTTGACACGTTTGGCTTGCGCCTCCGTCTCTTGGTTCTGTAAACCAGCAATCCTTGTTTTTACAGGACCGCCAGAAGGAAGCAGCTCCTTGTAAGCCTGCGCTTGGAACTGTGTGACACTCTCCGAAATCAACGGATGCGTTACGCCACTGGCACCCTGAAAAGGTTCGGAACGCTCAATCGTCTTGACGCCCAATAGATCAAGACCCTTGGTGTAAGTTTCTTCCCACTCGTCCCTTGATTCATTGTCATCCTCAAACGAAGCTAACAAATCACTGGCAATCTCACCCATGTCGCTTTCGTTGAGAAACTCAGCGAGGTTGGCATCAAACGGAATCAACTCCTCTGTCACCTCACCAATCAAAGCTTCCGCCAGAGCTTGCACGATTGCCCCGCCCTCACCGTCTGGTATGACTTCCGCTCCGTTCTCAAACATCTCTACCTGTGCCACAGGTACTTCAACCGACACTTCGTCAGCCACCATGTCCTCGGCTCTGATTCCTGAATCTACTAGAGGTGGGATTGCCATTAGTAATACTCCTTAATACGAGGAATCTCCATCTGTTCCTCGCGTTCATTTTGCAGAGATATAAAACCACCCTGCCTAAATCGCATCAACGCTAATGTCATACTATCACAAAAGTCATCGTGATCGCCATTAGGAAATGAAACAACTTCTTCAATAACTTCATCCGCAAACTTTTTGTCTGTTGGTGCCCATACTACACCAGCTTCGAACAATGGCGCAACCATGTGCATACGAGTAATTTTATCTTTACCTTTGCCTGGTGAAAACCCTAACGCCGGAATCCCACGTAACCGCAGCTCGTCAATCAGTGGCATACCCGTCGCTTTTGCCTCCACAAGCACCATGTCTGGCTCCCAATACTCGTGTTCCTCATAGGCAACCTCTTTAAGTTCAGGGAAGTTCCACCTTCCTCGCCGTGCATCCATCAATATAATCTGTTCAGGGCCACCTTCCTCTGGATAGAAGATCCCCCACGTTGTAATCGCACTGTAATCGGCCGTTTCTTTCTTGGAAAACGCCGTATCATACGCCTGAATGATGTAATTTACAGGCGGAATCTTTTCTTTTTCCCATGGTTGCCACCATTCCCGTTTAACTATAGCCGATTCGGACGTAGTCGGCGTTTGTTGCCACTGTGCGTTCCATTTTCCTACAGGCAACGACGCTTTGATGGACAACAATGCGTCTTTTTCCCAAAATTCAGGCCACAATGGCTTGTCTGACGGTAGAATCGCAGGAAATTCTACCACTTCCCACTGATCTGCCATGACATCGCTGCCCTGATTGTTGATCAAACGCCCTGTCAAGTCTTTTTTACCCCATCGAGTCATAACAATTATGATCGCACCACCCGGTTGAAGCCTCTGACGAGGTCCAGAAGTGTACCATTCGTATGCATGATCGAATGCAGTCTCGCTTAACGCATCTTGTTCCGAATGAGGGTCGTCAATGACAAACAAGTCCGCACCACGGCCCGTAACGGCTGCGCCCACACCCGCCGCGAAGTACTCTCCGCCTTTGTTTGTACCCCACTTACCTGCACCTTTGTTGTCTTCCTTGAGAACCGTGTCTGGAAATATCTCTTTATACGCTGGATCATCGATCAAATCCCTCACTTTCCTACCAAAACGCACCGCAAGTTCCGTGTTGTGCGTTGCTTGAATGATTTTTAACTTCGGATTGCGTCCCAAAAACCACGCAGGCATCAAGTAACTCGCAAATTCTGACTTAGAATGACGCGGTGGCATATTAATTATAAGCCTCTTGAGTGTACCTTGTGCAACTCTTTCAAGTTTTTCCGCTATGATCCTATGATGATGCCCTTCAATAAAGTTTTCGTACACATGATGCGCGAACGGCATGAAATGTTCCTGCGCTTCCTCGCGCAGCTCAAGCTTTTTCTTGGCCTCCGTTAGTGCCAAGATTTCTTTTAACGCTTCCTCTGGTAGTGCTTGTAGATTCATATGTCTTTCCGATAAAATCCACCCTGATACTCAAAGTCCATCCGCTCCATAAGCTTGCCAACCCTGTCAGATTTATAATTAGAACCCAACGTCGTGAACACAATGCTCCCACCGTGCATCTTGACCCATGTCTCAAACTGTTTCAAGAGCCGAGGCCCAACCATCGTATTCCGGCAACTAGGGTCTACATACCAAACACAATCGTATCCCGCAACTTCCTCCGTAAAAAACGGTTGCTCCAGATACCCAAACAATATCCCAACAACCTTGCCGTCCTTCAACGCTATGTTCGCAAAGTAATTCGAATTTAACATGCATCGCATCGTCTCCGATGCCGTCCGCTCTACGCTAAACGGGATGTTCGCAAACCCCGTCTCACCATGCATCTTCTCCCCAAGCTCCACTATTCCCTTCAGATCTCGGGGCGCGGCCCTGCGATACTCGGTCTTAGACAAGAGGATATAACTGTCCCTGACCGCCCGTCTGCATCATCATGTTCTGTCGTTGAATGTTCAACAATTGATCCTGCGCTGTCGGTAAAGACATAATCCCTTGAGGAGGTCTAAGCGGTGGTCGAACGTTTCCACCCGGAGGTGGAGGCATCCCCATCACAGCACCCGTCGCCATGTTGTAATTGCTCAATGCACCAGGAACAGACAACACACCCTGATTGTTAATACGATCTCGATACTGCTGCGCAGCCTGCTGTCCCCGAGTCCTACGAATAGAATCCATCGTCGCACGATAATAATCATCCGTCCGATCCCGTAAACCCAAGCCCATCATCAAACTGTTCACAAAACCTACGTCAGCATCACCGTCGTTAGCCTCGTTGGTGCCAGAATTATTAACGTTGGAGGCTGAACCTTGACCCCCGGACCCTGAAAACAAATTCGAAAAGAATGTTGCTATCGGGTTGGATTGTTGCTCTTCTTCGTTCTCCATGTGACACCTCTTCTGTCCTCTTGGGGGTACAATACAATAAACTCAAATGAAAATACAGGGGCAATTTTTTTGGGGGTCTAGGGAACCTACTTGTGTTCTACTTACAAGTGCAATGGAATTACCCCCGAATGAATTTATCAAACCTTGTATATATGTCGTATATAACAGTATTGCCCCCCGAAAAGGGGGGATGGGGGCGCGGATCTCGGCAAAAAACCAAAAACGATTTGTTAAAGTTACCCCGATTGATAAATAAAAAAGTTTAGTTGATAGGTAAAAAAGTTTAAATTAATTGTAATTAATTGCATTTTTTATCTTTACATTTATGAAAAAATGGTTCACGGTTATTTTATCGGATCAATACTGATTCGTTTTAATTAGAGAAAGAGAGAAAGATAATGAGTATGATGAAACTACTTGATGAGATAGTCGAAGACTTTGAACAAAGCTTAGACGATTGTAATATCAAAGTTGATAAAGGTTTCAATCTTCGTGAAGAGGTCGAAGGTCTTGAAAGAGAGATTGAAGTAATCAGAGGCCAGATAGAAGATAAAAAGAAAGAGGCTCTTGATCTAGGTTATGCCGAGATAGTAATTGGCACTCCCTCACAATTAGCGCCTACTTCCAAAATGTACATTGAGTTGCACGGGCAGGAAGCATTCGACGCGGTAAAGCGCATCGGTAAAGCGCCAGAAAAGTTTACTTGGATAGACTAATCAATCGGGAGGCTTCGGCCTCCCTTCAACAAAAGAAAGAGAGAAAGATAATGAATAGATCAATATCAACAATAGCAAAAGAAATAAGCGCAACATGGCCTAAAGTAAATTACGCAGCTAAGCCATATCTCGAAGCAATGTATTCCCTCGATAAGATTAGTGATGATTATTACTATGATACTGGCAAAGAGATTGTATTACGTTTTTTATCCAATGCGGGAGGGTGGCGCGGAGATGATGCCAAGCGCATCAAAGCTGAACTAAAGTCCATGATCTAAGCATATCAGAGATGAGCCACGCAGCTGGCTCATCCGTGATGCGCTTGGCATCGGTTAACGAGAGAGGAAGTAAAATGGATAATATGAAAGCAATTGATATAGTTGAAGGCGTTTATGATGACGCCGAAGATCACGAAGTAATTGCCGCATGGCAACATTTAATTGACACTGGTTTAGTGTGGCAGCTGCAAGGCTTCTTTGGTCGCCAAGCTGCAAGGCTAATAGAAGACGGAGTATGCACACCATGATAAGAGAACTAATGAAAGGGATTCTAATATTCCTAATACTATTCGCCGGAATCATTTTACTATACGGAGCTGCGGTACTATGAGATACGAAGAATTTATTAAAAGGCTAACCAAGTTAATGGACAATTATGATAATGATCCTTGGGCAAAAGCTGAGATTAACGGAGTATGTAATTTAATATATGACATTAGAAATATGCTAGAGGAATACAAAATAAAATAACCAATCCCTTGCCCAGGGTTACAGGGCTTTCTTTCTCTTTACACCAGGGACTTGTTCCCTGGTGTTTTGTTTTAAGGGGCGCAGGAAAGGCGCAAGGCGCAGGAAAGAGAGCCGGAAAGGCGCAGGATCGAGGCTCCGGCCTGGGAGCTGCGTTCCTGGGATCATCTAAAATAATTGTGTATAACTTGAAATTTTTATTTGCGTTTAGAACTAAATTGGTATAGGCTTTTTATAGGTTAGCAAGGGGCTAACCATTAACGAAAGAGAGAGTAATATGAAAAAATCATATGTTCAGGAAGCGACCTTAAATATAAAGGTCGATATGGATCTTGGTTTGATGGGTCGATTGATCCAGCGTTATGAAAACGACGAGGGCAAGGTTCTAGATAATTTAAGTTGGGTTGAGAAAGAAGATCTCGCAAATCTCAAGAATGCCAAGAGAGACGCGATATCAGAAGCCGCTCAAGCTTTTGAACGTTTAACCAGAGAAGAAACTTAGGAGGGGAGGGGCGAAAGCCCCTCTATTTTTTATGGAAAATAGAATAGCACAAAAAGATAATGAACTATGCCCCTCAATCCGGTTAACGGAATGTAGTTATCCTGACGGACCTTTAGTCAAAAAATATACTGGCGCAGGGGCTGCTTTAATTTCCTGTAGTGGAAACGATATAATAGATCTGGAGTATCTAAGCGCAGATCCCTACTCAAACCTAAAGTTCTTAATGAAAGCATGGCGAGATAAGCGTCAAGTATTTGTTGGAATGTGTAGCTGCGCAACGTTCTGCGATCCACAGGAAATTATTTTCGCGAAGAAATTTAAGTTTCCAGATCTGATTGATCAGATCGACACAGCCTGTGTCAAAAAACAACTCACAATATTTGCTTAGAGGGGAGGGGCTTTCGCCCCTCTTTTTTTGCCTTTGTCCCTGGGGAATAGTAAAGCTTGGGCAACCAAGCCCAGATTAAAAGGCGCAGGAAAGGCGCAAGATAAAAGGCGCAGGAAAGGCGCAAGATAAAAAATAACTTGTATAAAACTTTAAATTTTAATAAACTGTATCTATCAACTAAAGAAAGAGAGAAAATGAAATCAGCTATCATTTACAACGGGCAAAGCTTATTGGATGGTAAACCGATTGTAGTTATTGCCACCTATTCCAATCGAAATACTAAAACGGGAAAGGTCGTGCAAACTTACATATTGCGCTCGGATATAAACCCATTGGAAGCAAGTAAAACTGGCGCGGATTATTCTATTTGTGGCGACTGTCCAATGCGTGGCGAAGTAACAACAGATCCTAATCGCAAGATTGCCAAAGGTCGAAAGTGTTACGTCAATCTAGGGCAAGGCGTTTTGATTGTATGGAAAGCATACAAGCGCGGAGTTTATCAAACTGGCGACGCGGCAACAATGGGTCGCGGTCGTTTCGTCCGCGTCGGTACATACGGCGACCCCGCCGCAGTCCCGTCTCACGTTTGGGATCAATTGCTTTCCGAGTGTGAAACGTGGACGGCGTACACGCATCAAAAACCATGGCGACCAGATATTGCAATGCAGTCCGCCGATAGTTACGCGGAAGCAGTTATGCATTGGAAGCAAGGTCGTCGGACGTTCCGAGTTGTCGCGGATCTAGGACAAATCGACAAAGCAAACGAAGCACTTTGTCCTGCATCCAAGGAAGCAGGGCGGCGCGTCCAATGTACCGCGTGTAAATTATGCAAGGGATCGAGCCTTGCAAAATCAATTGCCATAGTTGAGCACTAAATCCTGGGGGAGCCAGTGGCTCCCTTTTTTATGGTAAATCTTTTCAAAAAACTTTACCCTCTTTCCATGACAATCCAAGCTGCGGACCTGCAAGGGCGCAGGATCAAGGCGCAAGGCGCAAGACAGGGCGCAGGATCAAGGCGCAAGATGCTCCCACAAGGGCGCAAGGTTCTTGAACCTCGCACCTTCGGTTTCAAAGATACCTTTTTCCAGTAAATCGACCCCTTTTTCACCCTCAAATAAAAATATGTCGCTTGTAGAGAGGTGCTTTACTAAGTAAAAACTTTTACCACCTCGTGCCCAATATGCAGTGTGCCATGCGATTTGATGAGGAGAGATTTTTACTTTGCTGTTTTTCGCTGTTTTGAGTTCAATCCAAAACGCAAACCCATTCCAAACAATATGGACATCGGGAACACCGCCCCCATGTTTGTTTTCTATTCTTGTTGCGAACGCTTTAGTCGGTAGACTTTTCCGAATTGTGCTCCAAAAGTTCGCCTCTGGACCTCTGCTCATCTGGGGTTATATCCTTTGCTGTTCCATCTATGACAAAGGCTTGAGGGTATTGCTCTTGAAGTCGTGCCAGTCTGGCAACAATCTCATCTCTTGACAGTTGATCCATCGTGTTGATGTTCTCTCTTCTATCGATAGTTAAACCTCCCAATGCAGACCGTATTTTCTCAGCGTTTATTGCCGCAGAAAAATGACCTGCATCTTCAGCGCCCACAGAAAGTTTATGTAATCTTTCCAATTGACCTAACGTGGTCACGCCATACCTTCGCTCTCTCTCTTCTCTTAGTTCTTGGATGTATACCAAAACGTGTGGGTAATCCCTACCGTTCAGTAATCTTGACGCATAATCTTTTGCTTGATCTGGAGAAAATCCAGCTTTTCGTGCGCACTCAGCATTTGAGTATATTCCCTCCACAATGTGCCTAGCAAAAGTTTTCTGTCTGTTTGTCAGTTCTTGTGCCATGTCTGCCTTTCTTTGCCTGATTTGCAAACTATTCCTATATAGGCAGATTTTCCAGAGAAATCAGAAAAACTTTCAAGCAAAATGTTAGCTCTGGGCTGTGTTTACACTTTAACTGTAAACAGCAAGTAGTAAGTGTAAACAGAAATATCTCTTGAAACATTTTATTTATATGACTGTGTTTACAGTATTTACAGTATTTACACCTGATCTAAATGAAAAAAAAAAAAAAAAAAAATTTTTTCTGGGAAACCCCCTATAGTGTAAATTTTGCATTTGACACCAGTTGCCAGTCGTGTATTACTTGTAATTATTAACAATTTAATCAAAGAGAGAAGGAACTAAATAATGAACTTAGAAATGAAATCAATCAAGCACTTTGCATCTGGCAGTGAAGAAACATATTGCTACACCGCAGTCGTATATCTGGACGGCAAACCATTTGCTGATGTCAGCAACGATGGTCACGGTGGATCAGACCGTGTGCACCCTCATGACAAGACACCATTTACCAAGGTTCAAGGTGCATGGCGCGAGAAATTCCAAGAGATAGAAGAGTATTTCGCATCCTTACCTAAAAATGATGTTGGCAAGTACGAGTGGTGTCCTGAAGGTTTTGATCAGAAGTTTGAGTACTGGTGCGCGGATCAAGTAACTAATTTCTTGTACAAGAAAGACATGAAGAGACGTTTGAACAGATGTGTCGTTGCTCAAATCAAAGAGGATGGAGACTTTAAGGTTGTTGAGTGGAACAAACCGAAGGGTAAACCTGATTGGCTTTTGAAAGAACATATTAAGAAAGAGTACTCAGACGCTACCATCTTAAATGATCTATCCGAGGCGGACGCATTAGACATTTGGAGGACAGTGTAATGCCTAACTGGTGTATGCAAGACGTTTATCTTCACGGTGAGACGAGCATGGTTACTCATCTTTACTGGGAACTCAAAGAGCGCAAGCGTTTTTGTGATGTGGTTCTCCCGATACCTTTAGAGGTTATCGGGCAACCGCACGATGGCAATAGCACATCTCCACAATGGAACTGGAGGTGTGACAACTGGAACACGAAGTGGGAGGTCACGAACATTATTCTTCATGACCCTCACCCTCTTCCATCCGATCATTATTCAGTACCAACATCTTATTTTAACTTCTCTTGTTGGACGGCATGGGATGCACCTATTCCTGTGTGGGAGAAACTGCATGAGATGGGCATCGAAGTTCAGGCAGAATACGAGGTCGAAGGTATGGATGTCGTTGGTGAGTTCACGTTGGGTGAGCACCATTGTCGGACGCTCACGGATGAAGAGATCAAGGAACGAGAAGCAAGATGGGAGGAAGAAGATGCACAAGGTTGATCCGATGGAGATTATGTTGAGCGATATCTTTGACAAGGTATTCTATAAAATAAACCCGAATGCAAAACCGTGTAACTTTTGTGACGGTGAAGGGGAGGTGGAGATCGAAGTCTTTATGCCTCAGAATTTTGACCGAGACGTAGGGTACATCGACCACAAAAAAGTGGAGTGCCCCGAGTGCTATGGCACTGGAGAGATGGAGGTCGAAGATGAATAAGCGGATACACGAACTACCAATGGGGGGCACATATCTTGTGCTCCCGAATGGAGCGGCTGCTCAACTCAACTACATGGACGTGAACACGTTGCAAGTTGCGTTGGATCATTTGCAAGAGCATCTGCATGATCTGGATGTGTCACGCGATCCGAGAGAAAAGGAAATGCGTAGGGCAGAATTGGACAGCGTGTACTTTCTCAAAGAACTGGTGGGGGACGTGAAAGAATGAGCGCATACTACAACGAAATAGATCCCTATGCTGCGGCATGGTTACGAAACTTAATTAGAGATGGTCACATTGCCGATGGTGTGGTCGATGAAAGGAGTATATCGGATGTCAAACCAGAAGAGCTTTATGAATTTACTCAATGTCACTTCTTCGCAGGGATCGGGGTCTGGAGCCATGCGCTCCGCTCCGCAGGATGGGAAGACGACAGACCCGTCTGGACAGGATCGTGTCCTTGCCAACCTTTCAGCGGTGCAGGCACTAGAAAAGGGATGGCTGACGAGCGGCACCTCTGGCCTCACTGGTTTCACCTCATCGAAGAGTGCCGACCTCCAACAGTCT
>Ga0208666_1000704_pt1 | contig 15262 bp, 27 predicted proteins | sample 5B_taG_FD_184078 | JGI IMG/M metagenome (GOLD analysis project Ga0208666, IMG submission 184078) | Marine viral communities from the Subarctic Pacific Ocean - 5B_ETSP_OMZ_AT15132_CsCl metaG (SPAdes) (version 2) | ecosystem: Environmental > Aquatic > Marine > Oceanic | place: Pacific Ocean...
AGAGCTTACAGTGATTGGTTCTGTTATAGATTGTAGCACATCTCATACGGGAGCAAGATTTATACAATTCCATCACACCTTAGACACTCAGCAGTTATTGGATGCAGATGAGGCAGGGGATGATGATTTGCGACTTACAAAGCCAGCACTAGACAATTCACACGAGTTGCAGACAGGATAACTATTTATATAAGTAAGATATAACAAAAATATGGATGAATCGATTAAGCACAAAATAAAACAATCGTACAACAGGTTGAGTGCCTTGTTAGTTTTCATAGCTAACGCATTCACTTTGATGTATGTTGGTGGTATGGCATATAACGATGCTCTTTGGTTTGGTTCGGTAAGTGGTGCGTTCACATATACGATATTATCTACAATAGCAGACTCTCAAGATTTAGAAGAATTTGCCGAGAGAAAGCGTAAACCTTCGGGCTATCAAAACCAAGGAATGTTCAGCAATGCGATGAACTATATGGAAAACAAAACAGGATGGGACATGAACAGAGATGGTCATGTAGGGCAACAGCCTATGCCACCTAACATGGTTCCATACCAACAATATCAACAACAACAGCAACAACCAATGCCTATGCCAGCACAAGCTGGCGGATATATTAATCCAAACACTGGCGAGTTGTTAGAAGCGGAACAAGGGCCGCACATTGATAAGATGGCTAAGAAGGGTAAAAAATAGTGGATGAGGGTCTAATTTTTGCATGGTTTATCGCAGTAGCGTTATGCGTTTCAGCAGCGATTAAGAGAGCAAAAAAGTCAGCCTTTAGCGATTATAAAATAAGAAGTTTACAAGGAAAGGCAGCAGCGCAAGTATTTGGTGTTTTAGGACTTATAGTATTTGGAGTAGGCTTGATGATGTACAGTGGCTTACTGGCCCGTACAGAGTACATTGTGGGCATATCTGCATTGACATACGCAGCCTTTTCACAGTACAGTCCAATTAATGGAGCGTTATCATTTCTAACAGTGGCATATCGTACTGAGTTTGCTATTGACGATTGGGTTAAGATATCTAATACCTCTGGAACAATAAAAGGAAAAGTTAAGGATTTTAGTTTGAAAGGAGTAAGGCTTAAGACTTTTGACATGAGTGAATGTATTGTTGGTTGTGATGAGCTTATGCATTCTGTTGTTGAGAATCTTACACCTTCAGATATATTTAGATGGGAAACTGCTTTGTCAGTATCTAAGATGATGAAAGTTAAGATTATAGAAAATACAGTTAATGCCGTACTTATGGAACACAGTTTAGATTCTTTGACAGATGAAGAAGGATTTCCACAGAAAGCTTACATTGAGTATCATGATGACAAGCTAGATTTTAAACCTAACTTTCGCAGGATAACAATTTATACTTATCACCCTAAGTGGATTCCAATGCCTGAAGGTGCGGAACCTATTGGGTATGAGGTTGCGTATCAACTCTCTAGGGAGTTTAAGCGTGACATCTACGAAAAGATAGATTCGCACAAGAATGCATACGCAGATATGGTGACACAATGAGATTTATAAGAAATATGTTGTTTAGCACAGGTCGGTATCCTAGCACAATGGGCGCAGGAGGTCAACAAGACGTGGAGTTTTGTAGATACATAGAATGGGTTTGGTTCAAGAGATGTGTATGGCTTATGGGTACGGCCTTTGCATTTGGTGGAATTGGACTTTATGTAGGTTATTATTATGATTCAGTAGTTACAGAATACGGTATGGCAATCTGGGGAGTTGCTTGGTTATACAATGGATTCCTTATGTTTGTTATGGCTGTAAGTATTTTGCTGTCAATGATTAAAGCATTGGTAGTTAAGGCGTTTGTCAGCCCTGAAGTTCAGGTAGGACAAGCTGCGACAAGAACAGCACAGATGATGAGAAAAGGTGGGCTATAATGTGTAAGTATTGCTTTAGTGGATATGAATATGTTTGGGAGTGTTGCGATGAGTAAGAAAGGCAAATGGTTTGCTGATATGCTTAAGTTAACAAGCGAATGTAAAAATTTTAGAAGAAACTTAGATGAGTTAAAGGAGGAAAGTTAATCTTATGGCTGGACCACCTCAAATGACTACCCTAGCACGCAAGTCACCTCAACATACACAACCAGAGGAATCAAATAGTAGAGAAGTGGCTCCAGCCCCTAATGTACTTACAAGACAACCAGTACAACAACAGATGATGCCAAGTGCAGAAGCAATGTCTGATGATGAATTGGGCTTGTATGTACAACGTCTCAAAATGAGACACAAAAGGCTATCACGAAAGTGGTGGGGGTTAAGGCGAAAACATGGCAAAGACGAGTGTCCTTATTGTGGGATGAATACAGGAGGCGGCTTCTGTAAATTACACCAGCGTGACTATGATGAGTATCTCTCTGCTTTGTCAACTCGCCAGAATAGGAGCTTTGGATTATGAAGCCTACATTACTTAAATTTACATTGCACTGTGATGGTGTAAAACAAGATATTAAATGGAGAAAACTATGAAACAAAGTAAGATTAAAACACCTTATGAGAATTATGAATTGCCAGCTTCATCTAAACAAGGTGGCAAGTTTATTGATTTTAACACTGTTATTGCTAGAAAAACAGTTAAACGAATAAAAATAAAGAGGAAATTATGAGCGGATATGCAGGAAGCCCATCAGGATATTTAAATCCTGTAGCGGTAGATAAGATACAGCATCCAGATTACGATGCGAAGGCAGCAGAAAATACTACAATGAGATTGGTTCAGTACTTATTTCCAATATTGAAGAACTGTAGTGAAATGCTAGAAGGATTATGTAAGGAGACTGATGTACAAGTTCCTACCGACCTAAAAGATAACATGGAGTTTTTGAAAACAGTTTACAATACACAGATAGACTGGCATCCAAGAACTATGTACGGTGATGAGGCTGCGGAGGAGCTTAATGCTCGTCTCACCTTGCATGAGGAGTGGGCTACAGAGGACAATGCACATCATAGCGTCTTAAATTGGCAGAATCCTTACGGAAGCGATGGCCAACTCCAACAAGCTCCTGCCGTAACACAGCCACAAATGAATCCATATCAACAACAACAAATGAATCCATATGGACAACAAATGCCTATGCAAGGTAACGCAAGTATGTTTAAGCCTTGGACATGGTTTGGAGTAGGAACTGGTGCCGCAGCAGCACCACAGCCTTGGCAAATGCCACCTCCACAGATAGACCAGTTGGCTAACGGAGAACAATATTATACAGCAAATGGCGGAGGGCCTCCACCATTGGCAACACAACAAGGATACACCACATTACCAGTCGGAGCAATCGGCTGGAATATGGCAGGACAACCTATCGACATGAACGGTATGGTTGTAGCAACTACAAGCGAAAAGTTGATGAATACGGCATTGAGTAGGATACTGTAATGGTAGCTTACTGTACTGCAAATCAAGTAGCTGCTTTTTTACAAGTTGATAATTTTAGTGGCTCTTCTACGCCAACTACTACTGATGTAGAGGCTCTTATTGAGATGGCTGAAGAAAGAGTAGACCAAATGACGGAACACGCTTGGGCTACAGCAAGAGCAAGAAGTGTAACTGAAGAAAGAGTTAGGATTCAAAAAGTTAGGTCTAATGTTGTAAACACAAGAGGCAGAATACAGCTTGAACATTTTCCAATCCTTAGTTTTTCACAGAATGCAACTCCAAGCTTTGCTAATACAAACGGCAATGTTAAGGTATGGAACGGTAGCAAATATCAAGATTACTTAGATTCAGGTGAAGGTAAAGCTCTAGGCACTTCAGTTACTGATGTTGTTGGTAAAGATATGTGGGCCGACACAGAGAGAGGATTAATATACGTTGAGAATTACTCAACATTTAATATGGTCAACAGCAGTCCAGCAGGTGTAGACGGATACGTTAGTTACAAATACGCAACAGCTAGCACTCCTGATGATATAAAACTAGCAACAATATATTTTACATCCGCTATGATTGCTATGAATGACGACTTAAATTTAATGCAAGAAGGTGATGATTCAATGGACAATGCATCTAGGTCTCAAAAGTTTGAAGATATGGGTGTTAAAATTCTTAAAGACAATAAAAGAGTCGGTCGTAAATTAATCATGGCTACTGGTATCGGTGGTTTTGGTATTGGGAGGGTATCAGCAGATTACTAATGGCTGTTACTTACGCAACCTTAAACGACCCTGTGTCTACAGTAGTATCTGTGTTATCAGATAACTGGGCGCAAGTTGCATCAAGTGTTGATTCGACTACGCCAATTATAGACGAGTCATGGGATTTAGGAAAAAGAAATTTAAAAAACGGAGACTTAATACGCTGTTATGAAGTAGCAGCAAATCACGACTTTTTAGGTATAGGAGATGGAGTAGACAAAGGAACTGCAAGAGTTTCTATTGATATCTCCACAGCGGTTAGTAGGTCAAGACTTAGAAAACTATATTCTGGAGTTGTAAGTATAATAAGAGGTGCAAGAGCAGGCAACAGTTCTACGGCCTTAAGCACTGATTATGCAGATGTAAAACTGCTTTCTAGAGTAGACCAGTCAGACAAGAATAGACGCTGGTTTCGTTACGTTCTCGATTGTGAAATCACAAGTTACGAGGCGGTGGTATAATGGTAAAACTAACACAGAACATAGAAGCAGCATTCCAAGCTGAAAGAACAGCAGGTGCAGGAGATTCATACGGAGACCCAACACCTAACGCAGCATTGGTACACTTAGGATTATTGGATACATTTGACCCAAGGTCTGTAGAGATGAATATAACTCCTGTAGCATCCATTGGACAATCTACAGAGAGCTTTCATGCAGGCGGACCGATTGCAGTCAATGTACCAATAAAAGTAGCCTGTCAAGGTACTGGCACAGGATGGCAGGAACTAATTGGCAGAGCGATTGGCGGTACAACAGGCACAGGAGTAAGTCCACCTGTTCCACACGCATTAACAAGTACTATAGACAGTATGGCATTACTTGTTAGAGATAATTCAAACAATGAATTTACGGCAGTATCTGGAGTAGTTCCAAATGAAGTTACTTTAGAAGCAGATTACACAACTGGCGGTTATATTACTGTAGATGCATTATGCACTGGTTTCTTTACAGAAGACGGTGATGGTGATGCAAATCTAACAGAATCTGATGAATTTATTAATGTTAATTATTCATCTTCTACTTTCCCATCTGCACCAAGTACTGACCCATTATTACCTACTGACTTAACAGTATCTGTTGGGTTGGCTGCTGCTACAAACAAGTTAACTATAGACGGTCCTGCTGGAAGTTATATTGAAGTAGGCGAAAAGTTTATGAGAGTATTCTCAGCAGAAGACACTTTATCAGATGCACATTCTGATGGTGTTATTGAATTAGCTTCGGCAACAAATACCCAAAATACAACAGAAGGTGTAAAAGATTTAATAGAGGCAGCATCAGGATTTACTTGCACTCGTGGCGGTAGCTCAGTAAGTTCTGTGGATTTGTTAAAAGGTATTTACAATGTTGAAAATGCATCATCTGAAATCTTTGCAGTAGATAATATGACTACATCTTTTGATAATCTTAAAACAGTTAAGCTAATGATTAAGAATAATAACGTTCCTATTTCTGGAACAAGTACTAGAAACTCAGTTACTAAGTTTTTAGCAAACAATAAAATTAGCAGAGGATTGGCAGACATAACATTAGAAATATCTATGACTGCTGAAAATGAAACATTCTATGACAAATATGTAAAAGGAGAAACTATACCTTTAATCAGGTTAGACTTCGGTGCATCTAACGGTTCTATCGCTTTAACTAACGGAACTATCACAGCTTTCTCTAGGCCAATGTCTGGAGCAGGTGAGATAGTAGATACAATGACTATCAAGTTCCGAGGAGCAGGCGATTACAAGAACTTCAGTGCATTTGCAATATCGGCAGATTGGACACTTAACACAACTTAGGTAGGTAAATGGTAAAGGTCAAAGGTCAAATCGACACGCCCCTAATTGACATGAGTCATATCCGAGAGGAGTATTGGCAGCGTAAAGAAGTATTCTTACCATCTGTAGCTAAGTTTATGCCTAAGAAGAAGGTGTGGTTTGGTCTTAGAGAAGTAGAGCAGAAGCCCATGATTGTGTTGCGTAGATTATCTGAAGAAGAGTGGAGAAGTATAAACGAAAGGTTTTGGCAAACTAAGGAAGGCATGGCTAAAGATTTACCAATGCTTCGTAAGTTGTATGATAAAAATGACAAAGGTTTAACTTTAAGTGCAAAAGAAATGCGTGTGTTAAATAACGCTCATAGTAAATCTATGCCAATCTATACTGCTATGTTAGAGCTTATGATTGAAGAACCTAAATTAAATTACGAGGATGTTAGATTATTAATTGACGCTTTAGACGATTATGACAGAGATACTTTACTTTCTTATGTAAGCACTTTGACCTCTGAGAAAGCTACAATAGCTCATAAGATAAATCGAGAAAGGTTAGAAGAATTAAATCAAATGCAAAAAGAAGTTAAAATGGAAATGGGAGTATAATGGCAGTAGTAGATGAATTAGGTATTGTGTTAGAAGCATACACTAGAGGTCTTGAAGAAGGCTTAGAAAAGGCAACTAAGAAAACTAAAGAGTTTGAAGAGCAGACTGAACAATCAAGTTTAAAAACTTTAGAATCTCTTGCAGCTCAGGAAGCTCTAGTTAGTAGTTTAAATCAAATATCTGGCGGTTATGCTAAGACTATTACAGCAGCTCAAGAATTAAATATAATTAATGAAGAACAAGCTAAGTCATATATGCAACTAAGATTTGCTTTTGAACTTCTTGCTGGGCCAATGGAAGTATTTATAGCAATACAAAAAATAATGACTGTAGTAAGTTTAGCAGATATTAAAGCTAAGATTGGTCAAATAAGTGTAACTGGTATGTTGACAACTGCACAGAAAAAATTAAATTTAGCAATGAAAGCAAATCCAGTTGCTATGATAGTTATGGGTGTAATTTTACTTGTACTGGCGTTAATAGCATTAGAAGCTAAGTTTGGTTTGGTAACTAAAGCGGTTGAAGGCTTAAGAGGTGGTTTTGAAATGTTAGCAGATTTAATAGAAAGAGTAGACGGTTCACTTAAGGGTGCAACTGCATCTGCCGCAGAGTTAGGCGATGCTTTAGCGTTTGGGCCAGTTAGTGGTGTATTGAATACATTAGGAGGTAGATAATGACGGTAAGCACTTCATTAGATGTTCAGCTTGCTCATGCAAATAGTGCTTCTGCTGACACAAACGTTAATGGTGCATTTGGCTCAGGTTCGGGTGTTCAACAATTAATTGGTTCAACAACCAATACAAAGTGTTTATTTTTAAAAATAAAGTTACCTGATAGAGACACTTTATCTATTTCTAATAAAGCATACATTCATAAGATTAGATTAACTGTAAATGTATCTGTAGCAGGAAGCAGCATTTTTTGTTATCCAATGAACTCAACTTTTAATAGTAGCATTGAGTTTGAAGAGCTTACATATTCTACACCTAATCGGGAAGGAGATGCATCTAATATTAAATGGAATCCAGCTAATCCTGCACACATAGACCCTGCACACGCAGTTCCTATTTGTGTAGGTGGAGATAGATTTGATGATTTTTTAAGTGGTGGTACAGGCACTGACAATTTAGATATTACTGAAACAGAATGTAAAACACAAGGTTATGATTTTGGTTCTACCATATTTTTAATATTATATGCAACAGGTGCAAGTACAGTTTCTATAAGTCATCCGAATAGCAGTGCTACTTTATTGACTAAAGAAAAAAGACCAGACCAAGCCACTTTGTCTTCTGCAATAACCGCAGACGGTTTATCTGCTAACCTTAGTGTAACGTTACCAAATGATGATTCGATAGACAAGTATTATCTTGAGAGTGCAGGTTCGGCAGGGATAAGTGCAACAGCTAGTGAAGATTTTGGACAATCAAATCCAAACATAGGTGCTACAGAAGTTGTGCCAATGTCATCTGTCGCTACACTTACTCAAGGTGCAAACAAGTTTGTCAGAGTATTTACAGAAAATGACGAATTTACAGATACTTCTGCAACTGCTGGAAATGAGATTGTATTATTTAGACCTGCAATAAACGCAGCAGTACTACACACTGACTCGACTCTTTCTTCTGCTTTAGGTTCAGGAAAAGAGAATGCTACCATTGGACAAAAGCTGTATCTTAAGGTGACTAACTCTGCTGTAGGCACAGCATCAACAGGCAACAAGTTTACTAAGATAAGAGTAAACTGGGACTCAGGCACCAGCGATACGGATGAAGATTATGCAGTTTACGAAATGCAAGACTTAAGTCCCGTGCTTGACAATTCTTCAAACGTTGTTGTTAGTCATGTGTATCACACATCAGGTGCTAAAGTTGTAAAAGTACAAGTGGAAGATGAGAATGGATTTAGGTCTGACAAAGGTAATATTACAGGAGAACAGCCTGATGTAAAAGTCGGGTTACCAACAGCTATACTTTCACCATCTACAACTAAAGTAACTCAAGCAAAATATGGCGATAGAACCACAGCGATTACGTTATCTGGTCAACAATCAAGGACAAGCGGTTCTGATAAACTTATACAACATTATGGGTGGGGATATGCGCCAACTGATTTGACAAATACAATATGTACTTCTAATGCTTTAGACAACGACAATACAGTATTTGACAATGGTAGTAAACAAGTAAAAATTGGAGCATTGTCGGCAGTTGATAATGATGATACTGTATTCAAGATATTTGGTTTAGCTTCTTTTAAAAGTGACGGCGTAGGCATTTCAGACACAGACAACACACTTTTTGACCATTATGCTTACACTTCAGCTACAGCTTCGCCTGCTTCCTTTGATATTGATGCGAGGCCGAACATAGGAGCGGCCGCAGTAGATGCAGCAGGCAACGAAGTATACTTTAAAGAAATTGAATGCGTAGTTTGTACAACAAAAGCAGCAAATGAAGACAACTCTATTTTTAGTTGCAGAAGATATATTTTAGTTACAAACGAAAGTCCAAATCAAAATATTAATACTAATTTGTTTTACACAAGTAATACTACCGCCAGTTTACCAAATGCAAATACTACTGTAAATGAAAGCCCGTTTGCAGCAGATGATGAAATCATGACTCATGCAACAACAGATGATAACGAGCTTAAGCAACCAGACATCATAAAAGTAGGTAGTGAAGATATGTTTATCCATGTTGAAAGCGGTAATGATTTTTTAGTTATGAGAGGGTATAATGGTACAACTCCAATAGAACACGCAAACGGTACTGAGATATTTGAATACAGAACTGCTAACAGATATAAATGGGGTGGATATGCTAGAGTAATTGGCACAAATATAAATTTTACAGCAGCAGGAGTTATTAACATAACAGGAAATATCGACACTTTAAGGTCATCAAGTGACCAGAATTGTTGGATGGATAATGGTTTTTATGTTGGAGATATAATTAAAGTTGCATCATCTACATCAGACAATGGTACATTCTTATCTCCTAAATTTTACAAGATTGCATCATTTAACAGAAGTGGTGATTTTTATAATGAAATAAATATTGAAACAAATCCTGCTAATTTAACTGCGGATGAAAGAAGTTATGTATCTACTACACTAGTTGCAGATACAGATGAAACTAATGTAGAAATTTTAAGACATGACTCTACATCTAAACCAAGTATTACGGCTGCAATTCATAATTCAGCAGGTAATGATGATGCTGTAAGATTTTACATGGCTGTGTTTGACAACGAAACAACACGCTTTAACGCAACTAACAAAGGAACTACAACTAACAATCATTCATTAAGTTTTCATTGGTCAGAAGATGATGTAGAAATACGAGCTGTTGCTCCTGAAACTTTAGATTTGGATACATTGGCTGACGCTAGCAATATTGCAATTGAGAAAGTTGCGATTGCAAGAAGTGGTGGAATAACTGCGCAGATGCCATTAGGAATTAGACGTTATCCTGTTGGCGTTACTAGAACTAAACTAGGTATTCCTAAAGTTACAGTGCAAGCCAAAGCACTTGACCAAACAGGGTACAGAGCATTGTTTAGTTTGGTTGAAGGTAACAGATATGATTATGTTTTTTTAGATAGTAAAAAGTTAGACTCGCCAACTACATCTTATAGAACGTTGCGAATGCGATTAGAATCAGGTAATCTTACAAAAGATACAACAGACCCTAATGTGTATTTAGCAAATCTAAACTTTGTAATTCTTGGTGAGGATGTAACTTAATGGGTTTGACTATTTCAGACCAGCTTGCTGACCAAGTAGAAATAGAAGCTACAATAGATGGCAATCAGTTTCTTACAATTAGTAAAGTATTGTACAAGGCAACAGTAAACGAACCTCGTTCGGTAACTATACAAATCTCAGATAGAGAATCTTTGCAAAAAGCCAGACTTGGCGGGGTTCTTAAGATAAATATTGGTAGAGGAGATACAATACACAATCTAGAATTTGAGGGTATAATTAAAGTCATAAAGCCTAGCAATCAAACACATACGATTGTTGCTATGGATAGGATTACTTCGCTAGCTACATCTGAATTTAGAGACTTCAAACAATCAGATATTGTAGGTCAAGATTTGTATTTCTTAGTAACAGATGCAGCAGACTACAGAGACATTGACATATCTGATGCACTTGGTGGTTCAGGCCTTATAGCTAACGCAGATATGAATTTAGCAGGTTTACAAAAACGCAAAGACTTTATTGATAAATGTATGGACTTTATGATTAGGTCTTATGATGATGACTTTCATGATGCTACAGATTTCTTACGATATAGATATGCAATTCGTTCAGGCAACAAGTTTGATTTGTATTTAGCAGACCATAAGAGCAAAGCCGCACAAGCAGTTCTTAAAATATCAGAAGATGATGCCAATATAACAGGTCAAGGAATTGTAGCACAGATTGACACAACTAGATTATTTAATTCAGTAACTGCTCAAAGTAAAGCTGATGCAAATATTTTTGTTACTCTGAATGATGAAAGCAGTATCAATCAATTCGGTCCAAGTTCTACATTAATTACTTTAGATACTACTAACAGAGGAATCTTAGAAAACACAGCGTATGAAACGTTACAAGCATTTTCTACACCTACAGTAAGCTATGCAATAACTATGCATAACGCAGAATGGCTAGGATTAGGCGATTTAGTGCAGTTAGACGTTCCTATGTTAGAAAAGGATGTCATCCTACCAGTAGTGGCTTACGAGACGGAAATAGGCGATACATTGGTAACTAAGTTAACCCTAGGTGAACCAGAGTTAAATCTAAAAGATTTTGTAAGACAGTTGCAGTTGTAATTATATATGCTTTCGGGATTCTAGATTAAGCTAGGATTTTGACTGTCAAGCTCAAACTGCATGCTAAAAGCTTATATATCCCTTGTAAACTAATATAGTATGAGACAAATGAACTCACCAATAAACAGAACCGAAATAATCAAGCAAGCAAAAAGTGTCGAGATGACAACAAAAGACTTTATGTCAACGAGCTATTACGTTTTTGAAGACCGAAAAGAGAATGGAAACATTCCTGCAAAATCTGGTCAAGTTTTCAAAAACAGAATGAGTTCAATGAACGCAACCAAAGCTGCACAAGAAATCAGCTATTTAGAAGACAGTTTTACATTTGTAAAGTCAGGAAAGACTGGAAAAATAATAGCAGTATACTTGGAAGGAGAGGAGATAGAATAAATGATTACAAAAGGAAAAACCAAGATATGTTCAACTGGAACAGGCTTTGAATGTAAATCTTCATGTGGTTCGTGTGGGACTGATAAATGCCAATCCTACAAAGCATGGTGGTCTAAAAAACTTAAAGCAAACCTTGAATGGGCAACATTTGTAGGTTCTGAGGTAAACTAAATGGCTTGTAACTGCGAAGTAATCAAGGCTTACGACCTTCGTAAGCTACCTATCAGCTATCGTATCTGCGACTGCCCAGAGGTGGACTAATGACTACAAAGGTCTATGATGAATTGCCTGCTGCTAATCTTTTTGTTAAAAAGAAAACTCGCAGTATTGCGGTTTTAGAGGGCTGGTTGGAAAAGATGGATAATTTAGATTCAGGGAAATGGCTACGTTGTAAAATATGGACCTTATCACTTAGAGATAATGCTTATTCGTATGCACTTAGATATAGGAAATTATATCCCGATTATGAGTTTGCTTGTAGGCAAATATCTAGTAATCAAGTTGCATTATTTGGGAGGAGGAAATGATGGATACAATCTTAGTAGACAGAAAGAAGTATCTGTTGATGTGCGTTGAGATTCTTAAGAATCATGCACACAAGGATTTGCAAGTATATGTAGAATCTGAGATATTTAGATTATCAAAAGGAGATAACAAATGAATTGTATGAAGTGCGGAGCTAAACTAAAAGCAGAAGTAATTGAGTCTGAAAGATATGATTGCTGCGTTATACAATGCTCAGGATGTCATACTATTGTTGACAAGACTTGGAAAAAGAAATCACAGGAGGAAGTAGATGGAAACTGAAGGATATACAGTAAAGATGGGAATCACAGTTGCAGGTTCTCAACAGTATGAATCAATCCGTGTTGACGTTAGTGAAACAGTTACCCTAGATGCTAGAGAAAAAGTAGATGACAAGATTCAAGATTACAGTTTTAGACAACTACGAAAGAGTGTCAAACTAAAAGTCTTAGAAGCGGTAGCAGATGCTAAAGAAGCAGCAGCACTTAGCAGGGGTAAGAAATGAGTATTACAGAATACGATGAAGAAGCTTGTCCTGCTTGTGGGGCTTATCTCTTTGAGATGTGTTGTTTAAGGTGTGGTGAGTGTTATGAGTGAAGAATATACACCGAAGCCTTATCAGTGTGATATGTGTACTCATATTGGTTTAAGGCAGCTCTGTAAGGAACACAGTAAGTTTCATGGTCATGGCATGGTTCATTTAGATAAAGTAGATATTGAAAGTGACAGATTAGCATACTGGCTTTGCGATTACTGCTCGGAGAAACATCAATGACTGAAGGCAATCATTGGCGATGCAAGGCTTGTGGATACATAATGTCTACTAATGAATACGAATACACTGGTGGCTTTTGCAGGGAGTGTAGAAATGAGTAGTGTAAAAGATGCTTGGGTTGTTTTACTAAATGACTTAATAGTTCATGCAGGAAACTTTGGAGCTAAGAATGTAATGGAGTATGAAGACAAAGAATTAGAAGCATTTGAAACAGGGTTAGGAATGATGATGATATTAATGAAAAACATGATGAGAGATATACTAGAGGAAAAGAAAGATGAGTAATGTACTAGCTTTATTCTTTTGTATTGTATCTTTTATTGTAGGATTCTGGACTGGTGTTAACTGGCTAAGAGAGAGGATTAACAGTGGATTCAGATAAACTATTAGCTAAATGGGAATCCTATATAGCTAAATTAAAGAAAGAACTAGAGGAGGAACAATAGCCTTTTTTTCTTATATAATATATATAAGATTTTATATATGATATATAACAAATAAGTATTTAATAGGTTATAGTATCCCAAGTTTCCAGAGGTCATAAAATGGGTAGAAAAAGAAAGAATAGTAACGAGGTCAGAATAGTTAGAGGAATCTCAGTATCTCCACAATTATGGGAGAGGTTTAAGAGTTGGTGTAGAGGCAGGTCCATGTCTGAAATGATTGAGATGTCAATTATTAGATTGATGGATGAAAAGAATGATGTAATGTCTTTAACACTACAAACAGAAGAACTTAGAACTAAGATATCTACTAAGAGATTTGAATACAAGAAAATACAAGCTGAATTAGAAAACGAAGAACACAACTTAGCAGTCTTAGAAGATAGACTTGTAGAGGTTAGAACTTCTGACAAAGCAATAGAAGTACAAGCGACTAGAGATAACGATTGGATGTTAGCATACAAGGAAGATAAGTTTAGTTCACTTAAACGTAGTTTTGGTAGATGGGTAGAAGAGGGTGATGATTTCGCTAGACTATTACCTAGTATTGATACAGTTAAAGAAAGAACTAGCTATCTTGACAATATGAACATAACAGAAACTCAGATGGCTTGGATAGCATTGAAGTATCCTGAGAAAGATTGGAGCTTCTGGTTAAAAGAAAGGAGAGTTATATAACCCCTTATCGGATAGATTAATATGGCATACAAGAACAGACCGTATCAGTATCTGCTAACCTTTCCCAAAGGAACTAAGAATAGTTGGGATGAGTTTAGTAAGATAGCTGAACAACAAGGTAGACCTGTATCAGAACTTGCTAGACAAGTTATTAAATCTTATGTTAAAGATTGGAAACACGAAGAGGAATAATGCCTCGTTATGATGATAGCATAAAAGAAGAAGCAAGAGTATTCTTTCTGCAAGGAATGGGATACAAGACTATTGCAAATAAGATTAAAGAGCAATACAATAACTCTATAGCCCATAACACTATCAAAAGTTGGGCATTGAAAGATGATTGGCATTCTTTACTAGATGAACAAAGAGAGGTTGTTAAGCAAGAAACCGCAAGTAATAGCACCCGTTCTACTATAAGGAACATTAAGACGCTGCAATCAATACAGTCTAAATTCACATCACAATTAGATAGCAGCTCGTCAGAGATTAGAGCTTACGAGATGGTTTCTGTAATCAGAGAGCTTCAACGTTTAGAAGGTGCAAAAGACTTGCAAGATACTTTGATTCAGGAGATTGCAGAGAAGATGCCTGAAGCAATGAAGAAGGCTAAACTATCACAAGAGCAGATTAACTTAGTAATTAGAAATTGGGTAGAGTTGGTCAGGGACTTGGAATAATGTTTAGGATTTGTGACAGTGATACTGGAAAAGTAATTTACGAAACAGATAACATTCAAGAGTTATCTGACTATTTGTATGACCAGAATCCTAAGTATCTTACAGTTAGTGTAAATGAGGAACACGTTGAAAAATGGCGGAAATCGAAGGATTAGAACAGTTTACACAACACTTACTTGCTAAGGGTTTAGTACAAGAAGAATTAGAGTTTATGGATTTTGCAAATGCAGTTCTTACAGACTTTATGCGTATGGAACCTAGTGAGTACGTTCCATTAGGAGACATGCATCAGAACTGGTACGATACAATTAATTCTGATAAAAGATACATAGGAATAATGTGTGCGAGAGGTCACTTGAAGACTACGTTTACTTTGACATATTGTGCGTACATGATGTC
>Ga0208666_1000706_pt1 | contig 15243 bp, 33 predicted proteins | sample 5B_taG_FD_184078 | JGI IMG/M metagenome (GOLD analysis project Ga0208666, IMG submission 184078) | Marine viral communities from the Subarctic Pacific Ocean - 5B_ETSP_OMZ_AT15132_CsCl metaG (SPAdes) (version 2) | ecosystem: Environmental > Aquatic > Marine > Oceanic | place: Pacific Ocean...
GTAATTTATTAATATAATATAAAATGGATAAAGAGATTAAACAAAATGTAGTACAGTTTGATTTATTAAGCGTACCTCCTAGAATGATAGTACAGTTTATAGAGAATGATGAAGAAAATCAAATTATAGTTAATTATAGTGATTTAAGTGATGATGAAAAAAATATTTTTGATTTATTTAAAAACCTATCTATAAGTAAGATGTAATGTATTTTGGTAATATATACCCATACTTCACAGAAGAAGAGGTTAAGAATGCTTTATTAAGGCAGATTAACAGTTATAATCTAGGCTTTTTAATGCCTGTATTTAATGAAGCGTGGGATAGTAAATTTTGGAGAGAAAAGGGTTATGATGGTGCTACTTTTATTCAGGATAAAACTCATCCTAGTGTAGATGCTTTCCTTCATGATTGGGGGTATAGAGTTTATGGAGGTAATAAGTATGATGATTATGTGTTTTATAAGCTTCAGAAGATTTTAAAAGACAAGGCAAAAAGAAATTATATAGGGGTTAGATTAGGAGGTTTTGTATTAAGAATTAAAAATAAATATATTCAAAAAAAATCAGGAACTTCAACAGATAGGTTAAAAGAGGTATATAATTATTTAAAAAGTGTTTAAATATTTTAGATTTTAATCACTTATTTTTAAAGTAATTTTTATTTAATATATTTATAAAATGATTAAAATGTATTATAACCGCCTAAAATTAAGATTTTTAACCAGAAATATTTTTATTTAAGGCATGGAGTTCTTAACCGTCGATAATTTACTACAATTAATAGCATTGTTTATTGGGCTTTTGGCTGCTTTTATTAGATTTAATAGTAAAACAGAAAAAAATACATTGTTAATTGTGCAGTTAGAGAAGGATGTTCAAGCCATCAAAGAGGATGTAAAAGAGAATTATACCAAGCTTGAGAATAAGATTAGTGAAGTTGAGGATGATATTAAAAATATTGCAGCTGATATAGGTGAAATAAAAGGATATTTGAAGCAACTGAACAACAGTCTATGAAACTTAGCAATAGTTTTACTTTATCAGAAATGTTAAAAAGCAATACCGCTTCTATGTTAGGTATTGAAGAGCAGTATAGTCCATCAAAAGAAATTATTAGCAATCTTACTAAACTTTGTAAAGAGGTATTACAGCCAATTAGAGATAGTTTAGAGATGCCCGTTAGAGTTACTAGTGGTTATAGATGTGTAAAGCTAAATAAGGCTATCTCAGGAAGTTTACTAAGCCAACATGTAACAGGTGAAGCTGCTGACATTGAATTATGGATAAGAGGAGAAGAGAAAAATGCTATATTATTAGATAAAGTTATTAGTTTATCTTTTAATGGTGTTATTAAGTTTGACCAGTTAATTATAGAGTATCCTGATGCTGATGGAGTACCAAAATGGCTTCATATTAGTTATAGTCATGATAACAGAAATCAGATATTAATAGCTGAAAGGGTTAATGGCAAAACAATTTATAAAAAGGCAAATAGATGAAAAAGTTATTAGGTATTGCAAAAGGATTTTTTTTAAAAGGTGAAGCGGTTAAAAATACTGTTGATGGTATTGAAAAGATTGGAAAAGTAAGAGTTAATAAAAAGAAGATTGCACTTGCTGTTACTATTGTATTAGCTATCTTAGTGCTTTGTGGTGTTATAAGTGAGGAAACATTTATAGAACTGTTTAAAGATATTAACTAAATTTTCCAGCCCTTTCTTTGGGCTATGTTTGTTTGTTTTAAGGGAGGGGAGTTGTTACCCCTCTTTTTTTGTCTAAAAAATAAATATTAAAAAAATATTACTTTTTCTATTGTTGTATTAGAAAATTATTATATATTTGTATTATACAAACAACAAAAACAACAAACATTATGGAAAAGTTTAAAAAAGTATTAGAGGAGATTCAAACAGCAAATAACACTATATTCTCTGTTGAGTTTATTAAGAAAGATGGAAGTGTAAGAACTATGACTGCTAGACTACACGTTAAAAAAGGTGTTAAAGGTACTGGAATGGCTTACAATCCAATAGAAAAGGGTTTGCTTCCTGTATGGGATATGCAAAAGAACGGTTTTAGAATGATTAATCTAAAAACAGTAACTAAATTACAAATCAAAGGAGAAGAGTTAATTTAGGCTCTTCTTTTTAAAACTATAAACAAAATGCAATTATTTTTAACACCAAAAAAACAAGCTCACTACATGATAGATGAATATTATTCAACGATAGACAATTATGCTGCTTTTATACCAGACCATGCTGAATGGACGTTAAGTTATGATGTTTTGATAGATACTTGCACCGAGATAATAAAAGTATGTAAAAGGTTAAATGTTTACGAAGTCCCTTTTTGGGAAAATGTAATTGAAGAACTAGAGTATTTACGAGAAAAAAAGAATTGTTAATATTAAAAACAAACATCATGAGTACATTTGAAAGAGAAAAAAAAGAACATTCAGAAAACTTAGCAGAGAAAAAAGCTGAGTTATATCATGAGCATTTAGACGCTGTAAAAGAAGAAGAACAGATAGCTGAATGTAAAGATACATTAATAGGTTACATGGGCTTAGATGAGTTTAAAAAGCTATCTAAGGATAATTTAAGCATGATAGTAGGAGCAATGCAAGAATACGCTGAAAACAAAGTAAATCAATAACATCTAAATAACAGCTTTTTTAATTGCTGTTATGAAACGTTATAGCCCGTTTTAATGGGCTTTTTTTATTAATTTTAAAATAAAAAGATGAACAAAAAGTCAATTATTATAGTATGTATATTAGTATTTTGGGGATTAATTTTAGGCTCATATTTTATTGATTCGCCAATTTACACAGAAGTAGTATTATGGTTGTTTGTGATACCAGCAATATTAGCAGTCATTTATTTATTAATCATGCTTTATGTGGGGATTAAAAGCTTATTCGATAAAAAAAAATAAACACTATTCAGGGTTTAGATTTAGACCTTTTTTCAGGTGCAGAGAGATAACAATTATTTTTAAGTTTACTGAATCATGTAGATATGTTTCTGATGATGAACAGTTAACAGAACAGATTAATAAATTAGTTGGTTTTGGTGCTTTATGGCATCATAGAAGTAGTGTTAGAATAGGATGGAGATATTCAGCAAAAAAAGATAGAATAAAGCTTTATACATATAAATATGTTGAAGGCGTATGTTTTAAAAAGCATTTTGATACTGTTAAAATAGGTCAATTTAATAAACTAAGAATTAAAGCCCCTCGTACTTACTGGTTAGGAAAGTTTCTATATCCTTATTTCGGTGGTAAAGCTCCAGCTCCTCATAATATTAAAATTTTATTAGATTTTATTTGACAATATGTAATAATTTTTTATTATATTTGTAATAGACAAACAACAAAAAAACAAACAATGGAAAATTTAACAACACAAATTAGAAAGACTTACAAAATAGACTTAGATTTTGATGACTTAACAGGTACTTTAGATTGCCTTTATGGTGGTGATTGTGAATATGTGATTAATTTTGATTTTCATTACAATATTGATGATGTACACCATGATAAAGGAGATTATCATACTCCTGAGTCTATTACTTATGATTTAAGTTGTAATGCTTTTGGTTTAGAAGCTACTAGAATTAAAGATGATAAAAATATTGAAGTAAGTTCTGATATTAGACAAATTATAGACTCACTTTTAGAAGATGAGATTAGACAATACATTGATGAGAATGAGTTGTATAAAGATTAATTAAATCACACACAATGGAGAAAGTAAATTTAGGGGAGTTCTTACACAGGGCTTCCGAAAAAACAAACAAAGAACTGGCTGAAGATATTAGGCAGGTTAAAAAGCTAAGTAATAAACATGATAACGTAGTAGTTCATCAGGAAAAGAAAAGTCTGGATGCTACTGCTGAAAAGTTATCTAAGAGCATTAAGAGCTTTAATGAAGATGCAGAATTAACAATAACTATAAACAATAAACAATGGAAACAGGATTAGAGAAAGCCCTTAAAACGGTTGATATTAAAGGTAAGGCTTATGTAACTGTAAATGAAAGAATAAAATACTTTAGAGAGCATTTTACAGGCTATAAGCTACTTAGTGAAATAGTGTATCACAATCAGGCTACTTTTTTAGAATGGCATGAGTTTGATGCAGAAGGAAACAAACTACATAAGTCTGCATGGACTAAAGGAGAAATATGCTTTAAGGCTTCAATAGTTAATGAGAAAGATGATTTAGTAGCTACTGGTTATGCAATGGAAAAGGCTGATAGTTCATACATCAACAAAACCAGTTATATTGAAAACTGCGAAACTAGTGCCTGGGGTAGAGCTTTAGCCAACTTTGCAATAGGTGTTGATAGTTCGGTTGCTAGTGCTGATGAAGTTGCTAATGCTATTAAAAATCAAAAATAATGGGTTTTGATAATACTACTGAGAATGCTAGCGACTGGCAAATATCAATAATAGAGAGCTTAATACCTTTGTCTTACATACCTCAACAGGAAAAGGATGAGGTAGAAAGAATGATATTTGATACTGAATTAAAGTATGAAGAGGCTAATAGCATTATAACTTATTTAAAAGCTAACAGCATACCAACATTAGAAGATGAATTTAACAGAAAAATAAACGATAAAAACTAAATAACATGGACAACAATTTAGAATTTCCAAAAGGTTTAATATTTAAACTACCTAGAGATAAAGCTCCTGATTTTATAAAGGGTAGCTTATCAATTAAAAGAGCAGAATTAATAGAATGGTTAAACAGTAAATCTGATGAATGGATTAACTTAGATTTAAAAGAAGGTAAATCTGGTAAAGGTTATGCTGCTGTTAATAGTTGGAAACCTGAAGGACAAACTAAAAAACCTATGGGCAACATTGAATCTAACTTTATGGAGGATGCTGTTAACTCAAGTACTCCAGATGATTTACCGTTTTAATTATGGATAGTAAAGAGATAGATAAATTAATTGAAGAAATAGCTCTTATTATTAAGGGCTATTCTTCTTTAGATAAAGATTTTAAAGACATTAACAGATTAATAGTTTGTAAACGTTTATTAGTAGGCTATTCTTTTAGATTTAGTGAGGTTGTAGGTTATGCATTGGATGAGTATAATGTTACCTATGCTAGTAGAAAAACAGAATTAGCAAATAAGAAGTTAAAGTATATTGAAGCTGGTGATAGTGCTGGAAAAGCTGAACTAAAAGCAGAGTTAAAAAACTACCAGCTAAGACTAGCAGAAGGTGAAAATGAAGCTCTTTATAGGAAGGTTAAAAGCTACTTTGATACTATGAGAGATGCGATTACTAGTATTACTCAGGATATTAGTATATTGCGAAAAGAGTATGAAGATTCAAGAGTTCATGATAATGGGTAATTGTCCCTCCAAAAGTAATTGTTATAAGGTTATTAAGTTAGGCTCTAAATGTTCACTAGGCAAACAAAAACATCTTAAAAGCTATGAGAATAGTTTTAAGCTTCAGATGTTACAATATAAGTATGAACTAATAGAAACAGAATTTAAATTTATTATTGATGTCTATTATGATTCACGCAGACCTGATTTAGATAATGCTTTAAAAGTTGTTTTAGATTGCTTGCAAAAAGCTGGAGCTATTAAAAATGATAATAAATGTTTAGAGATAGTTGCAAGAAAACACTTAGATAAAGAGAATCCTAGAGTAAAATTTAGTATATTAAGGATATAAATAATAAGGAGATAATCTAAGCTGTTGAGGTAAAATTAATTTTTTACCTTTTTTTTTGTTGAATAGTTTTGTATTAAATAATTATTATATATATTTGATTAAACAAACTAATTTAAAAACAAACATTATGGAAATTTCAGAATTAAAAGCTTACACTAGAGCAAAACACAAAAACTATATTGATATGTGTAAAGAATCACTAGACAGTTATAAAATAACTCCTGATGATGAAACTGTTATGAAAAACTTTTATCAAAAAAAGGCAACAGAATATATTACTAAAGCAGAAGCTTTATGGGATTTAATCGAAAAATTTTAAAAACAAACAATCATGATAAACTTAGAAAAATTAAAACCAGAAATTAAAAGAAGTTACTATCCATATGTATATGAAAGATTAGCAGATAAACTTTTAATTAAGTTAGGTCTTTTAACAACAGAGGAAAAAGCCACATCATGGCAATCAAGAACTGCTTTAAACTCAGAAACTAGTTATGCTGAAAGAACTTACTCAGATGTTATTAAGAAATATATTAAACAAGTATCTACTGAAGTAGATTATCATAGAGAGCAAATTATGATTTGTGATTGTATAGCTTTAGATGGTTTTCACGAAATAATTAACAATGCTATAAAAGAAAAAGGAATGGATATAGATTGGAATAATCCTACTAATAACCTTTTTAGATTTGATGACATTTGCAGAAGTTTATTAGGAGAATATACAGACCATAGAACTGCACCAGTTAAAAAGAAATTTTACAGATATTAAAACAAACAAAATGAATTTAAGAACAACACAGGATTTAAAACAGGTTGATGAAGATTTAAAACAGATTAACCTAAGAAAGCAAATGATATTAACTAAAATGATAGTTAATAGTATCAATGAGGTAGATGAAAATTTACCTCATGAAGATTTAGCAAACAGCATAGCATTTATTATGCATGAATATTATTCTAAACAAAATAGACTTGATTTTTTGAAAACATTAAAAAATTTATTAACATGAAAGAGTTAGATGAAATAGAAGAAGCTTATATGGTTTTTGAAAATGCTTTGATTAATTTTAAAAACCATTTAAAAGACGGAGGTTTTAAAGAGGATGATATTAAATTATTAGCCTTCCAAACATCAAACAAGCTAACAAAATTAAATAATAATATAACAGAAGATATAAACACACTATACAAAATAAAAAACCTTTAACTAGAATGATTTACTCTGAAAATGACCTTTATAAAGCCTATACACTTTTTAAAAAAGGCTTTAATTTTTATGATGTTACAAATTACTTTAAAAGAAATAATGTAACGCTTTACGACAAACAAAAGATAGAATTAATAGTTGATGCTGTTCTACTGCATTACCAGTTAAAAGAAAAAGAGTTTAGCGGTAAGAGCAGAGTTAGACATTATGTTAATGCTAGAGGTGCTTATTATTATTTAAGCAGAAACTTAACTAAAAACAGTTTACAGTTTATTGGTAGAAGGGTTAACCGCGACCATGCAACCGTATTAAATGGTTATCGTTTAATGGTTGATTTACTGGAGTTTAATACTGAAGGAATTAAAGAAGATATTGAAGAGATTACTAAAATATATAATCAATATGTTCAGGCTAAAAATCAAGAAAATAACTATCTTATTGAGCAGATATGCAATGTGAAGATTTAGACTTTTTAAAGTTGGTAATCTTTGTTTATTTCAACTCTTCTTTAAATCAAAATTTTTATTCTAAATATATTTTTTGTTACTTAGCTCATACCGAATTAAAGGAAAATCAAACAAATATTTCTAAGTATTTAGGTTGTACTATAAGCAAAGTAAGAGCTTATAAAAAGAAGATTACCAGCTTATTAAAGGCTGATGATAAAGTATTGCTTAATGATTTAAAACAAATTAAAAAACTACTAAATAATGGCAAAAGATAAAAAGAGTTTTATACTCTATTGCGACTACCTACATACCTTTTCAAAACTACCTGATGAATTTGCTGGAAAATTAATAAAACACGTTTTAGAATATGTTAATGACATGAATCCAGAATCTGATGACTGGATGTTAAATGCAACTTTTGAGCCTATAAAAAGGCAATTAAAAAGAGATTTAAAGAAATATGAGAAGATTCAAGAACGCAATAAAGTCAATGGGGCATTAGGTGGACGACCTAAGAAAAACCCAGAAAACCCAGTGGGTTTATCTAATAACCCAAAAAACCCAGTGGGTTATTTAGGAAACCCAAAAAACCCAAAAAAACCTGATACTGTTACTGTTAATGATAATGATATATATATAATTAATAAAAAAATAAATTCTGTTTTAAAAAGATTTTCTGAAACAAGTTATCAACAAAATGAGATAATTTATAAAACAAATAAAGAAGAGCTATTAAAACACTTAAAAAGATTTTTAGAAATTAAAAAAGATTCTGAAGAGTTTAGAAACAAACCTTATGGAAATATTATATCTTGGTTCTGGAATTGGTGCAATTCTACAAGCAAACCAAAACAAACAAACAACAACACATCAGCCCCATGGATAGAAGGGAGCAAATAAATGGAAAATTATTACACAAAACCTTTTCATGAGCTTCAGGGCTTAGATGAAATTAGATTAGGAAAAGTTCAGCAAGGTTTAGGAATAGGCGTAGAAGCTTTTGATAATCATATCAAGTGGAAACAAGGACAATTCAACATGATTAACGGGCATGATAACGTAGGTAAAACAGATGTACTGCTTTGGTACTTTGTTTGCATGTCGAAGCTACATGGCAAAAAACATCTTATCTACTCTTCAGAAAATACTGTTAGAAGTCAGGTGTTCAAAATTTTTAACTTTTGGACTGGTAGAAGATTAGACAAAGATTACTCAATTGATGATAAAGGTTTTCAACATACCCTAAATGAGATTAGTGATTACTTTGAGTTTATCCCAAACACAAAAAGATATACAGCTTATGATATTTTAGACATAGCCAGTAAAAAGCATCATGACGGGTTATTGATTGACCCTTTTAATTCGCTAATGGTAGAAACATCTAACAAGCATCAAGAGGATTATGATATTTGTGCTAACCTTAGAATCTTTGGAGAGCAGAATAACACTAATGTTTTTGTAAATGCTCACCTAGTTACTCAGGCTGCTAGAAACAGATACCCTAAAGACCATATTTATGAGGGAAACCTCGCTTCTCCAGAAAAGGCCGATACAGAAGGCGGCCAGAAGTTCGCCAATCGCAGCGATGATTTTTGGACTATTCACAGAATGACACAACATCCAGAAAGATGGAATATAGGAGAGCTTCATGTTAGAAAAGTTAAAGAAACTATCACAGGTGGATGTGTTACTCCTAGAGATAAGCCATTAGAATTGAGATGGGTTAACCATTGTGCTTATTTTATTGACAATCAAAATCCATTAGAAAAAACTTATGATAAACAGCCAGAGCAATTAGAACTGATAAAAACAAAAGAACATCAAAATATGAGCAGAATGAGCTATGGAAATGATGATATTAATGATGATTTACCATTTTAAACAACAAACTATGTTAAGTGAAAAGCCTAAAATCAATTTATTGCCTATTTACGTGATGTTTAAGGACACCAAAAACATTTTTGGCAGTGATGTATACCTTGAGGTAAAACAATCGCTAGAAACGTACGATATTACGTTAAGAAGATTATTTAAAAACTTTGAGGAAAAAAATATGTGTGATAATCCATTAGCAACATTAACAGAATCTGCTATCTATTCAGTAGCAGAATTAGAATTTTATGTTGATACTGTTAGTGATGAGGTTAGCAAATTAAAGCATCATATTGAGCTATTAAAAAGGGAAAATTTAAAGCTTAGAGAAGAGAATTATAAATTAAAATTAGAAAATCAATCTTTAAAGTTTTAGTATTAAAAATTTATTATTATCATTGTAAAAATAAACAACAAACTAAACAATTATGACACAAAAACAAAGGCTGCTCACCTATCTTGAGCAAGGTAACAAAATTAATCCTTTAAAAGCATGGCAAGAGCTAGGGATATACCGCTTAGCATCAAGAATATGCGACCTAAGAAAAGAAGGTAATGAGGTAAAAGATGAATGGTTAGAAGTACCTAACAGGTATGGTGAATTTGTACGAGTAAAACAATATTATTTATGAATTATCAAGAATTTTTAGAAAGCAAAAAGCATACTATCGGTAATTTCGGTTTTGATGCTAATTACATACCAGATATAGCATTCGATTTTCAAAAAGCTATTATTGAAAAAGCTGTTAAAAAAGGTAGAATGGCAATCTTTGCTGATACAGGATTAGGTAAGACCTTGATGCAAGTTTCAATAGCTCAAAACATTGTTAATCATACAGGCGGTAAAGTATTAATATTAACTCCTTTAGCAGTTGCTTTTCAATTTATTTTAGAAGCTGAAAAGTTAGGTATAACAGATATAGAATACTCTAAAGATGGTAAACATACTAAGAGCATTGTAATATGTAATTATGAGAGATTACATTACTTTGATAAAACAGAGTTTCAAGGAGTTATACTTGATGAAAGTTCAATACTTAAAAACTTTGATGGTAAAATTAAGAATCAGGTAACAAGTTTTGTAAAAAAAATACCTTTTAGATTTTTATCTACTGCTACTCCATCACCTAATGATTTTATAGAACTAGGTACAAGCTCAGAGGCTTTAGGTTACATGGGTTACATGGATATGCTTACTAAGTTTTTTAAAAACAACATGGCTAGCATAGCAAAACAATCAAAAAACATAGGGGAAAAATACTACTTAAAACCTCATGCGGAAAAGAGTTTTTTTGCATGGGTTAATCAATGGAGTATGATGGTTAAAATGCCTAGCGATTTAGGATATGATAATACTAGATACAAGTTACCTGAGTTAATTACAAATAAACACGTAGTAGAGAATAAGTCTACTGTTGATGTTGATGGACAAATTAACATGTTTACTTTTGTTGCAAAGTCATTTAGAGAAATTAGGCACGAGCAAAAACAAACATTAAAAGATAGATGTATAAAAGCTGTTGAGTTAGCAAAAGGTAAAACATCTGTATACTGGGTAAATCTTAATGAAGAGAGTTCTTTAATTGCTAGTTTAGATTCTGAAGCTGTTGAGATTACTGGAAGTATGAGTATCGAGAAAAAAGAAAGTATTTTAATGGATTTTGCTAATGGTAAAATTAAGAGATTAATTACTAAGGCTAAGATGACTGGTATGGGTTTAAATTGGCAACATTGTAATCATAGTGTATTTTTTCCTACTTATTCTTATGAGCAATATTATCAAGCTATTAGAAGGTTTTGGAGGTTTGGACAAAAAAATAATGTAACTATTGATTTAGTTATATCTGATGGACAAACAAGAGTACTAGAAGCATTACAACAAAAAACAGAAAAAGCAATACAGTTATATGAAAACCTTACTAAAAATGTAAATACTGTATTTTCAGAAACTATTAAACGATTTGACAACAAAATTATTAAACCTAAATTTTTATAACAAATGAACAACGTAAAAGACCAATTAGTAACAGAAGATTATGCAATCTATAACTCAGATTGTATGTATGTATTACCAACATTAGAGGATAAATCAATTGACTTATCAATATACTCTCCTCCTTTTGCTGGGCTTTATAACTATTCAAGTAGTGATAATGATTTTAGTAATTGTGAAAGTAAAGAGCAGTTTTTAGAGCAATATGAATTTTTAGTTAAAGAGGTTGCAAGAGTTACAAAAGATGGTAGAATAACAGCCGTACACTGTACAGATGTTTTTGATAATATTTGTAGATTATGGGACTTTCCTCATGAGATAATAAAAATACATCAAAAGTACGGTTTTGAATATAGAAATCGTATTACAATATGGAAAGAGCCTTTAAAGGTTCGTATGCGTACAATGGTGCAAAGTTTAATGCATAAGTTTATAGTAGAAGATTCTACAAAGTGCTTTACGGCTATGCCTGATTATGTTTTAATATTTACTAAAAAAGGTATTAATGAAGTACCCGTAACGAATCCAGAAGGATTAAAAAAATATTTCGGTACAACTCCTATTTTACCTAATATTTTACAGGCATGGAATAATGCTAATAAATCAGATTTAAATTCAGCTCAATTGTGGGAATATTTAAATAAAGAATTTAAAAAACATAAAGACCCTAAAACAAATAAATTATCACATTACATATGGCAAAGGTACGCATCTAGTGTATGGGATGATATTAGTATAGATAATGTTTTACCGTTTAGAGATTCAAGAGAAGAGGATGATGAAAAGCATGTACATCCATTACAATTAGATGTTATTGATAGGTTAGTAGAATTATATTCTAATGAGGGTGAGGTTGTTTTTACTCCTTTTATGGGCGTAGGTTCAGAAGTTTATAGCCCTGTTTCATTAGGTAGAAAAGCCATAGGAATAGAGTTAAAAGATTCTTACTTCAAACAAGCTAAGATAAACTTAGGTGATGCTAAATATAGATTTGAAGAGGCAGCAGAGCAAAAAAGTTTATTCTAGTGCAAGATATAATAAGTACCAATTACCAGAGCATAGTAGATAGGGGTTTTATTACTCCTACTACTACGCTTTTTGAGTTCTTAGATAAGCTAGATGAAGAGGTAGAAGAGCTAAACAAAGAAGCTTTAATATCTAAAGAATGGAGTAATTTACCTGAAGAGTTAGCTGATGTTATTTTGGTATGTTTAAACATGGCAAAGCATTTTGATATTGATATTGAACAGGAATTAAAAAACAAGATTAGAATAAATGAGTATCGAGCAAAACAACGAAAATAATTATATTTGTAATCAATTTTTAACTTAAATAAATCGCTATGAAAAAGGTGGATGCCATCATTCGAAAATCTCAATTCGATGATGTGAAATCAGCTCTATTGGCAGTTAAGGTAACTTTTTTTAGTTACTGGGATTGTACAGGAGTTGGTAATGAGAAACTCGGTATAAGCTATCGGGGTGTAGAGTACAGTACTTCTGATATTCAAAGAAGGTACTTATCTATTGTTGTATCTGATGAGTTTTTAGATAGGACAATAAAAGCCATATTAGAGGCTGGTAAAACAGGTAATATTGGAGATGGAAAAATATTTGTATCCAATATTGAAGAGGCTTATAGGATTAGAACTGGTGAACGTGGAAATCAAACTTTAAATTAAAAGAAAGATGGAAATGTTAACAGTTAACAATGTATGGATGATGATATGCACAGGTCTAGTGTTTTTCATGCATTTAGGTTTTAGCTTATTAGAAATAGGCTTAACTAGACAAAAGAATACAATTAATATTTTGTTTAAAAACATCTTTATTATTTGTATGGGCTTATTAGTTTATTACATAGGAGGGTTCAATCTTATGTATCCGGGCTTTGAAGATGGTGATTTAGGTATTCTTAAATTCGCTGGTTTTGGAATTGAAGCTCCTTTAAATGGTATGACTGCTGATTATGCTTCAGGAGGTTATACATGGTGGACAGATTTCTTATTTCAAGGTATGTTTGCAGCAACAGCAGCTACAATTGTATCTGGAGCAGTAGCTGAACGTATTAAGCTTAGTAGTTTTATGCTTTTCAGTATTATTTATGTTGGTTTAGTTTATCCAATAGTAGGCTCATGGAAATGGGGTGGTGGATTCCTTGATAGTTTAGGTTTTTATGATTTTGCTGGTTCTACATTAGTTCATTCAGTAGGCGGTTGGGCTGCTTTAGTTGCTGTTTGGTTATTAGGTGCTAGAATTGGTAAATTCAAAAACGGTAAGTCAATACCTATCTTAGGTCATAATATACCCTTTGCTACTGCTGGAGTATTAATACTTTGGTTAGGGTGGTTTGGTTTTAATGGTGGTTCTGTTCTTAGTGCTGACCCAGCATTGACATCTTTAACTCTTGTTACTACTTGTTTAGCTGCTGTTGCTGGTGGTATTAGTGCTGCAATTACTTCTTTTATCAAGGATAAGACATTTGATTTAACAATGTTTCTTAATGGTATCTTAGGTGGTTTAGTTGCTATTACAGCTGGTGCAGATTTAATGAGTCCAAACGAATCTGTATTAGTAGGTTTAATTGGTGGTGTTATTGTAGTATTTGCAGTATCTCTATTAGATAAGCTAAAACTAGATGACCCTGTTGGAGTAATAGCAGTACATTTAGGTTGTGGAATATGGGGAACATTAGCAGTAGGTATCTTTGGTGATATGGCTGGAGTTAGTCAATTTCTTACACAATTAACTGGTGTGGGTATTATTGGAGCTTTTTGCTTAATTAGTGCTTTTATAATTCTATTTACATTAAAGAAAACAATAGGATTAAGAGTAAGCAAAAGTGAAGAGATAGAAGGGTTAGACAATGCAGAGCATGGGATGAGTGCTTATCCAGATTTCCGATTAAATCAACATTAATAATATAGAGGGGTTAAAAGCCCCTCTTTTAATTTTAAAAAAAATGAAAAATATATTTACAATTTTATTAGCACTAAGTGCTTCAATTATTATAGCTCAAGATAGCTTACAATCAAAACTATCATTAGAAGGTAGTGCTGATGTTTATTATAGAAAAAACCTAAGTACAAATAGCACAGATTTAGCTCCATCTACATCATTTGCTAACTTGAATGGTTTTTCTTTAGGGATGTTTAATTTAATAGGTTCTTATGATACTAAAAACACAGGCTTTGTTGCTGATTTAGTTTTTGGACAAAGAGGTAAAGATGCAGTATTTTTATCAACTGGAAGTGCTAGTATCATTAATCAATTATACGCTTATTGGGATGTAAGCGATAACCTGACTTTGACAATGGGTAATTTTAACACCTTCTTAGGATATGAGGTTATTTCTCCAACAGGTAATTTTAACTACTCAACTTCTTACATGTTTAGTTATGGGCCATTCTCTCATTCAGGATTAAAAGCAGATTTTAACTTATCTGAAAACTTTACAGGTATGTTAACGGTTTTAAATGCTACTGATGAAACAGATTTTAATTCTACTAATTTTAATACTTTAGGAGGTCAACTAGGTTATAAAGGAACTTATTTAAATGCTTTATACGGAAAGCAAGATTCAAGTTCTAAAGCCACTTTTCAAATAGATTTAACAGGTGGTTATGACCTTAGTAAGAAGTTTTATTTAGGTGTTAATGCTACTTATAATGATACTGATGGTGATGGTTTTTATGGTGCTGCATTATACCCACAATATTCTTTTGGTAAATTAAAAACAGGTTTAAGAGGTGAATACTTTTCTGATAAAAAAACAGATATTATAAACTTTACAACTACTTTAGATTATACTATTGAAAATTTAAATCTAAAATTAGAATATAGATTAGATAAAGCAAGTGAAATAGTATTTGAACAAAAAAACAATTTAAGTAGTATAGTGTTAGCAGCAATATATTCTTTTTAAATAAATAAAATCATGAGTGATGTAATAACCTCTGAGGAACTATCCGCTGTAAGGCAATTAGGATATGATGATAATGTAACAT